>Ga0153915_10001084_pt1 | contig 25072 bp, 24 predicted proteins | sample Opewatmetagenome_2_FD_107003 | JGI IMG/M metagenome (GOLD analysis project Ga0153915, IMG submission 107003) | Freshwater wetland microbial communities from Ohio, USA - Open water 3 Core 3 Depth 3 metaG | ecosystem: Environmental > Aquatic > Freshwater > Wetlands | place: USA: Ohio, Lake Erie...
GACACCCGCTTCCTCTACATGGAAGCTCCGAGCAACCCCCAGCAGTCCTTCGCCGATATCAAGGCGCTGGCCGACCTGGCCCACTCCTTTGAGATCCCCCTTCTCATTGACGCCACCTGCGCAACTCCGGCTCTAACGCGGCCTATCGGCTGGGGCGCGGACATCGTCCTCCACTCGCTGAGCAAGTCCATCACCGCCGGTGGCCTGGCCATCGGCGGGGCCATCATCAGCCGCCGGCCGATCGTCACCAGACTCAAAAACGACCACCCGCTCTTCAAGGACAGCTTCGCCGAATATATCCAGTTCCTGCCCTACAGGGACCAGGGCCCGGCAGCTTCGCCGATGAACGCCCTTTTCGCCCTGAACGACGTCCGGACGCTGCGCAGCCGGATGGACCTGGTCAGTCAGAACTGCCAGAAAGTGGCCGAGTTTATGGACAAGCACCCACGCATCACGCGAGTCGATTACCTCGGCCTACCAAGCTATCACCTCCACGAGCTAGGGAAAAAACACATGAAGCTCGTGGATTCCGACGACGGGACGGGGAACGCCGTGAGCCGATATGGCCACTTGATGAGCTTCCTGGTGGACGGCCCGCCGGAGAACGCGCGCAAAGTCTTCGACAATTTCCGGCTCATCTTCCGGGCCACCGATTTGGGACGGATAAAAAGCGTGGCCACCATCCCGGCCATCTCTACCCACCAGCAACAGGGCGAGGAAGCGCGCAGCCTGGCCGACATTCCGCCGCAGCTCATCCGGCTGTGCGTCGGAGCCGAGGACCCGGCCGATATCATCGCCGACGTCGACCAGGCCCTCAAGACCTTGTGAGAACGCTCTCAGCGAGCGTCTCTATTCAACCTCGGCAGCCTTCCATTTTTATTAATCAAGGCGAGGGGTAGGAGAAAACGGGCGTGGTTTCGACGCCACTACCCCGAGCCTCTCTTGCAATGGGCGTGGGATATCGTCTAAAATCGTCTAGGATGGAAAAGATAAGGATCCAGGGCGACCACGAGCTCCGGCTGCGGGGGAAAGTCAGGATCAGCGGGTCCAAGAACGCCGTCCTTCCCGCCATGGTCGCTTCCCTTCTGACCGAGGAGCCTCTCCTCCTGAAAAACACGCCCCGGGTGAAGGACGTCTTCACCACCCTCACCCTGATGGAAGAGCTGGGGGCGGATTCCAATCTTAAAGAGGACCAACTCTCCATCCGGTCCAAGAAGATCATCTCGCCCGAAGCCTCCTACGAGCTCGTCCGCTCCATGCGCGCGTCCATCCTGGTCCTCGGACCTCTCCTGGCCCGCTACGGCAAGGCCATCGTCGCCCTGCCCGGGGGCTGTGCCATCGGGTCACGGCCGATCGACCTCCATATCGCCGGGATGCAGAAGCTCGGCGCCTCCATCTCTCTCGAACACGGCTACATCACGGCCGAAGCCTCGCGTCTCCAGGGCGCCGATATCCAGTTCGCCAAGAAGACCGTGGGCGGGACAGAGAACCTGCTCATGGCGGCCACTTTGGCCCAGGGCGAGACCATCCTCCGTAACTGTGCCCAGGAGCCCGAAGTCATCTGTCTGGCAGAGCTCCTGATCAAGATGGGCGCCCAGATCGACGGGCTCGGCGAGGAGGTCATCCGTATCCGCGGAGTCAAGGAGCTAGGCGGCGCGATCCACGAGATCATCCCCGACCGGATCGAGGCAGGGACATTCCTCGTGGCCGGAGCCCTGGCCCAGGGCGATATCACCCTGGAGAGCGTAACCCCCGGACACCTCACCGCCATCGTCGAGAAACTCGGAGTCTCCGGCGCGACAATCGAGAGGCTCGATGACCGCACCCTCCGCGTCATCGCCAGCGCCGATATCAAGCCTCAAGATATCACCACCTCTCCCTATCCCGGATTCCCGACCGATATGCAGGCCCAGTTCATGGTCCTCATGACCCAGGCTTCCGGGACTTCGATCATCACCGAAACGATCTTTGACCGCCGCTTTTCCCACGTCAACGAGCTCCTGCGTCTTGGCGCCAACATCGAGGTCCGCGGCGACAAGGCCATCGTCAGGGGAAAAACGCCGCTCTCCGGCGCCGAGGTCATAGCCACCGACCTGAGGGCTTCGGCCTCCCTCATCCTGGCCGGTCTGATCGCCCGGGGCGAGACCATGATCAACGATGTGGAACACCTTGACCGCGGCTACGAAAAGATCGAAGACAAGCTCAAGGGGCTGGGCGCTTCCATCGAAAGATTGAAGAAGTAAGCCGAAACAATTGGCAAAGGAGCAGAGCATGGAGATCACCTGGCTCGGCCACTCCGCGATCAAGATCAAAGGTTCGAAGACAGTCTTCATCGATCCCTTCATGACCGGAAACCCGGCCTGTCCGACCTGCCCCGACGAGATCCGGGAAGCGGATGTCATCATTGTCACCCACCACCATGGGGACCATCTGGGCGATGCCTTCGCCCTGGCCAAAAAAACGGGCGCCGTCCTCGTCGCCATCCACGAAATCGCCGTCGAAGCTCAGTCTCATGGCATCGCGGCCGAGGGCATGAACATCGGGGGGACGGTCGAGGTCAGGGGACTGAAGGTCCACATGGTTGTCGCCCATCATTCTGCAGAGAGGGGCAATGCCACGGGGGTTATTGTGGAGCTCGACGGGAAACAGCTCTACCATGCCGGCGACTCGGGTCTGACCTACGATATGAAGCTCATCGGCGAATTCTTCCATCCCGACCTGAGCTTTATTCCGATCGGCGACCGCTACACCATGGGCATCCCTTCGGCGGTCAAGGCCGTTGAATTCGTCCGGACCAAGCGGGTCATACCCGTTCACTTCGGCACCTTCCCGATCGTTCAGGCGGACCCGCAGGAGTTCAAGCGGCGGGTCGGCTCGCTGGCCGAGGTCATCGTCCTCAAGCCCGGGGAAGCGTACACCCTCTAAGGGCATGGCGGAAATCGTCATCATCGGTGCGGGACGTCTGGGCACCTCCCTCGGCCGGGCTTTGGCCCGTAAACGACACGCCATCCGGGCCTTGACCTGCCTCCGGAAGAAGTCCGCTGAAGAAAGCCGGGCGATCATCGGCCAGGGGCGGGCCATGACGGACAACGCGGCTGCGGCCCGGCTCGGGACGGTAATCTTTCTCTGCCTTCCCGATGAGGACATGGCCGGCGTCGCCGCCAGGCTGGCCGGAAGCCGGGTGGATTGGGCGGGTAAAACCGTTTTCCATACGAGCGGCCTGCTGACTTCGGAGGTGCTCGACCCACTCAGAAAAAGAGGCGCGCTCGTGGCCTCCCTTCATCCCGCGCAGGCCTTCCCGCACAAAAAAACCCCGCCCTCCCATTTCCGCGGGATTTCGTTCGGGATGGAAGGAGACAGGGGGGCTCTGACCCTGGCAAGAGGCCTGGTCCGTCAGCTCGGCGGCCGGGCCGTGGTTATTCCAGGAGAGGCCAAGCCGCTCTACCATGCTGCCCTTAGCTTCGCTAGCAACTTCTTCGTCATCCTGGTGGACGCGGCAGCCGGCCTCCTGAGTCAGGCCAGAATCTCGAGGGAACAGGCAGAGCGGATGCTTTTACCCCTTCTCCAAGGAACTTTACTCAATGTCAAGAAACTTGACACGGTCAGATCTCTGACCGGGCCCCTGGTCAGGGGGGATACCGCCACGGTAGGCGCCCACCTCGAGGCCCTTAAGCGGCTGCCCCAATACAAGGAGATCTATAAGAGACTTAGCCTTATGGGAGTCGAGATGGCTAGGAAGTCGGGACTTCCTCCAAAAAAGGTCAAGGCATTGAAAAGCCGGCTGGGAGGTAGATGACCTCCTCCTCGAGCTCGATCCCGAACTCCTTTTTCACTCGGGCTTTCATGATGCGGGCGAGGGCCCGGATGTCCTTGGCAGTGGCTCCGCCGCAGTTGAGAATGAAGTTGGCGTGGCCCGCATAGACCCCTGCGCCGCCCTTTCTGAGTTCTTTAGCGCCCACTTTCTCCAGCAACCGTCCAGCCGCCATCCTCGTTCCGTCGGGCAGGACAGGGTTCTTGAAGAAGCTGCCGGCGTAGGCCATCTTTGGCGAAGGACAAGGAGACCTCCTCTTGGCCAGGTTCTCGTCCATCTTGGCCCGGATACGGCCTTTGTCGCCCTCCCGGAGTCGGAATGAGGCCTCAAGCAACGGCAAGTGCCTTCGCTTGAGGCTGGAATCCCGGTACCCGAATTCGAAACGGTCTTTCCCGGCCCTGATCTCCTTTCCCTCCTCGTCCAGGATCAGGGCTTCCTCGAGCAGCTGCCCGATCGATAAGCCCCAGGCTCCCGCATTGCCGAACACCGCCCCGCCGACCGTTCCCGGGATGCCGACGGCGAACTCCATTCCCTCCAGGCCTTCCTCCAGAGCGAAAGATACGAGGTCGGAGAGAGGGGTTCCGGCGAGGGCTGTGACTCGGCCTTCTTCTCGGAGACGGCTGATGCCTCGGACCTCGTTCTTCAGGATAAAACCGCGGAAGCCGCCGTCGTCGAAGAGCATATTGGTGCCAGAGCCGATGAGGTAAAAAGGCAGAGACTGCTCACGGACGAACCCCAGGCAGGCCCTGAGCTCCTTCAGGGACCGGGCCGCGAAAAAATAGTCGGCCGGACCGCCGACGCGGAAGCTGGAGTGACGGCGCAGGCTAACCCGACGACCAAGAGGACGCTCCACGGCCCCCTTGAAGAGGGCAGGGATGGGGACTCGGGACCGCTTCATTTTTCCTATTCTATCAAAAAAGGGGACGTTCCCCAAGGTACCACCCTGAATCGCCTGATCTGGGCCCCAATGCAGGGTGGTACCTTGGGGAACGTCCCCGATTGGCAGTCCCCGATTGGCATTGGCGGATTGGCATGGTTTTTGCTATATTTGTAGTGATGTCATATTGACAGCGCTTATTTCGGTCTGCTATCATGCTAAAAATTTTTCTGTGAGGTTAGCAATGAAGACAAAATTCCTGTTTTCCGTCGCCATAGTCGCGCTCCTTTTCGCCCCTCTTTTCGCTCAAAATGAGTGCGATGATGCCTACATCAAGGCGATGACCGAGAAGAATCCCGGCCAACAGGCCCAACTCCTGAAGGCTTTCCTGGCGAGCTGCGCCGGCAAGGGGAGTCAGTACGAAAACTTTGCCAACGCCAACTTGTCCCTTCTCAATTACCCCGGGAAGACCCCCGCTGAAGCTATCAGCTACGGCGAGAAGGCCATTGCCCTGGGCGGGTTTGATGACCTGACCAAGTGCCAAGTCCTGATCCAGGTATCCGCTCTCTACAGCCAATCCGGCCAGAATTTGGAGAAGGCCAAAAGCTATGCTCTCCAGGTGACCGAAGTCGCCAAGGCGGCGAAGGCAAAAGAGACGGAGGGGTCCACGACCAGCGCCAGTCAGTGGAACAAGCTGATCGGAGCTGGCTACTTCGCCATGGGTCAGGCCCAGGAGAAGGCCAAGGACTATAAGGGCGCCGTCGATTCCTACGCCAATTCCTACAGCATTCTTAAAAACCCCCAGATCATGGCCAGCATCAAGAAGCTGGGGAAGACCCTCTACGACGCCAAAGCCTATGCCGACGCCGAAAAGGCCTTCCAGGCCGCCTACAATGTCACCAAGGACAATGACATTGCCGCCGTCTACGCCCAGTCGCTTTACCGCAACAACAAAGACGCTGAAGCCCTGGCCTTGTTCAAGGAGATCTACGGCCGGCAGAAAAGCGGAGAGGTCGCCTACAACATCGGCATCATCCTGGCCAAAGAGGCTAAGACCAACCCGGCCGCGACGACCGAGGCCATCCGTTATCTTCTCGAAGCCAGCTTCACCTATGCCGCCAAATCCCAGGAAGCCATGAAGCTGGCCGAGACGCTCTTCTTCCTCAACAACAAGGAGCTGAAGTACAACGAGACCGTGACTGCGATCCAAGCCAAAGGAAAGAAGATCGAAGAGCTGACCAACGCCTATAACACCAAGTTCGGCGACAAGGACGAGGAAGACCTCAGCGACAGCGAGAAAGCCGAGATGAAGACCTTTCTGGCCAATATCGAGGCTGAGAAAAAGGCGCTCGAGAAGCTCCAGGCGGAGCAGAACATGTCCATCGCCAAGTTCAACAAGCTTCTCGAAGACACCAAGGTGAGACTCGGGATCAAGTAACTCCTGAAATAAAGCATTCGCACGGGGGATGAAAGAGTGCCCCAGTCTCCTTCCCGGGCCCAGGCTGTCAGGCGCATCTCCAAACTTCGACAAGAGATCGCCACCCACGAAAAAAAATACTACGTCGATAACGATCCCCAGATCTCCGATTTCGAGTTCGACCAGCTGGTCAAGGAACTCCAGGGCCTTGAGCAGCGCTTCCCCGACCTCATCACTCCGGAATCACCCACCCAGAGGGTCGGAGAGAAGCCGGTCGAGGGCTTCCCCACCGTCTCCCACAGGCTGCCGATGCTCAGCTTGGACAATTGTTATACCGTGGAAGAGCTGCGGGAATTCGAAGGGCGCGTCCGGAGGCTCCTCCCCGAAGAGAAAGTCGAATACGTGGCTGAGCTCAAGATCGACGGCCTGAGCACATCCATCCTTTACCGCGGCGGGAAATTCGCCCAGGGCCTGACTCGCGGGGACGGCCTGCGCGGAGATGATGTCAGCGCGAGTGTCAAGACCATCCGCAGTCTGCCTCTCATCATCAGTGAACGTCGGGAGGTCGAGGTTCGCGGCGAGGTTTATCTCCCCTTTGAGTCTTTCCGCTGGATCAACCAGGAGCAAGAGAACCAGGGCAAGCCTCCCTTCGCCAACCCCCGCAACGCCGCTTCCGGATCGCTCCGCCTGCTGGACTCAAAAGAGGTCGGCCGGCGCAGGCTGGATGCGTTCTTGTACTATATCTATATCGACGGCCGGGAACTGCCGACCCAGTGGGAATGTCTAAAGAAGCTCAGGCAGCTGGGCTTCAAGACAAACCAGCACTCCCGGCATTGCCGGACCCTCCAGGAGGTGATCGAATACTGGGAAGAGTGGCGGGAGAAGAGGGACAGCCTAGATTACGACGTCGACGGGATCGTCATAAAGGTCGACTCGGCTGAGCAGAGAGCAGCGCTGGGCACCACCGCCAAATCGCCCCGCTGGGCGATTTCCTTCAAGTTCCCGGCCCGCCAGGCGACAACCAAGATCTTGGATATCCGGGTGCAGGTCGGACGGACCGGAGCTCTGACGCCGGTGGCCGACCTCGAGCCTGTGCGCTTATCGGGGACGACGATCACCCGGTCGACGCTCCACAATGAAGACGAGGTCAGACGCAAGGACATTCGGGTCGGAGACTGGGTGCTGATCGAACGCAGCGGGGATGTCATCCCCAATGTCGTGGCGGTGATGAAGGAGAGGCGCACAGGAAAGGAAAAGAAATTCGTTTTCCCGGACCATTGTCCTGTTTGCGGAGCGGCGGCTTTCCGGCCCGAGGGCGAGGTCATCTCCCGCTGCACCAACGCCTCCTGTCCGGCCAAGCTTCGGGAATCGCTCCTCCATTTTGCCTCGCGCCGGGCCATGAACATCGAGGGACTTGGGGATTCGCTCGTCGACCAGCTCCTCGAGAAAAAGCTCGTCCGGGCCGTTCCCGACCTCTACTCGCTCCGCTATGACGACCTGGCGAGCCTGGAGAGGATGGGGCCGAAAAGCTCCCAAAACCTGCTGGCCGAAATCGAGAAATCAAAGAGCCGTGACCTGGCTGCACTGGTCTTCGCCCTGGGTATCCGTCACGTGGGTGAACGACTTGCCCGGACGCTGGCTGATCACTTCCGGACTCTCGACGCCCTGACCGAGGCCTCAGCCGAGGAGCTCACCGAAGTTGAAGATATCGGACCCAAGGTAGCCGAGAGCATCGTCTTTTTCTTCCGGCAGCCGGAGAACGCCGCCCTCATCCGCAAGCTCAAGGAGGCCGGCCTCAATTTTGAGGCCCGGGTAGAAAGGCGCGGCGCCCGGCCCCTCGAAGGTAAGACATTCGTCCTCACCGGGACCCTGGCCGGCATGGAGAGAGAGGAAGCCAAAGAGCTCATCGAGGGCCAGGGGGGCAAGGTCACCTCCTCCGTTTCAGGCAAGACGGATTATGTGGTCGTGGGAGAGTCGCCCGGGTCCAAATTGGACAAGGCGCGTCAACTGAATGTCGCCGTCTTGAACGAGCCGGAATTCCTGAAGCTCGTCGGGAAGAGATAAGGCCGGGCTATTTCTTTTTCGAACCGAAGATAGACGTCGAGAACAGGCCCTTGAGCCCGGTCTCCTTTTTTTTGCCGGTCAAGCCCTCCAATTCTTTCAGCGCCGTCTCGTGTTCGCCATCATACTCCAGCGCTTTCTGGAACTGCCTGGTCGCTTTAAGGCTCATCCCTTCCCTCTTGTACAGGATCCCCAGGCCGACATAGCATTCCGGATTCCAAGGCTCGAGCTCGATGGCCCTGAGGAAATGCTCTTCCGCCCTTCGGCGGAAAGACGGGATCTTCATTTCGCTGAGCGCCAGGAGAAGGAAATAGCCCCCTTTTATCCTGTTCAGCCTGACGGCCTCCTCCAACAGGAGGATGGCGTCTTCGAAACGGCCCTGTCCGAAAAGCGTCTTGGCCTGACGGAACTTGGTGTCGGCTTTCTTGAACACGTCCTTCCCGCTGTTATCGGCGCCGGCGGCGGGAGTTTTCACATCGTAGACTTTGCGGAGTTCCCGATTGGTCAGGGTGTGGTAGGCCTTGGTGATCTTGTCGAAAACTTCTTCGATCTTCGCCCGGTCGGCGGCAGAGGTAGAACGGTCAAACCGGTCGGGATGGAACCTCCGGGCCAGCTGGAAATAGGCCTTCTTGATATCCTCCTCGGTCGCCTGTTTGGAAATCGCAAGGATCTGGTAGTAATTCATACCCCCGATCTTCTCCTGGAAAGCCACGACTTCCTCTAACTGCTCGTGGGAGGAACCGGAGGCGGCTTCATCCACCGGCTCTTTCTGGGCAACCTCTTCGGCGGAAATCTGGTCTTTGTCCCTGAAGTCGACCAGATTCAGGCAATAGAACAGGTAGAGGCTCTTCCAAAAGAAATCGGAGTTGTACTTGAGTGTCCGCCAGAGGGAAGCGGACTCCTCCCCTCCTTTGACCTTGTCCAGCATCTCCTTCTCTTCCTCGGTCAGAAGGTGGGCAAAGGCTCTGTCCTTGGGGTAAGGCGACTTTCCCGTCAAGTATTGTTGCAGTGCAGGGGCGAACTTCATCCTCCGGATCCCGTCCTCGATGAGGTAGGGAAGGTTGACGCGATGGACCAGGCCCTGCCCGGGAAGCGAAGCCTTTTCCTGGAAGACGATCTCCGCATCGAAGTGCGGGAAAAGGCTTAGGGCGATCTCCCGCATCTGGTAGGCAAGGCCGTCATCGATGTTGCGTTGAGACGTCAGCCCTTTGTCGCTGAGGGATTGCCCGATGGACCGGCCCGGCTCGATGTAGCGCTCGATCTCGGAGTGGGCTTCGCTCGAGATCTTGCCGAGTTTGAACAAGACCTCTCCCAGTCTCTCCTCAGGGATATTGGTTTTGGCATGGACAAGGTCGCCGTCCATGAAAAGGAGCTGTTTCTTGACGGCATCCCGTTTGAAGAGCAGCTGCCCGCTGAGTTTCCGGAAATGGACCTTCCGCAGGTACAGGCCGATATGTTCCATGCCTGGTCTTTTCCTCCTTATTATATATACTCCAAGGCCGCCTAATTATCAAAGCCTTTGCGGCGTCCCCTTTTATTTGGCCTCCGTTTGTGCTAGTTTTCTATCGTGAGAGTCGCCCTGGCGCAGATCTCTTCCCATCTCGGAGAACTCCGGAAAAACCTTGATCTTCACCTGGAGACGATAGAGAAAGCCCGCCGGGGCAAAGCCCATCTCGTCATTTTCCCCGAGCTGAGCCTCACAGGGTACACCCTCATGGACCTCGTCCCGGAGGTCGCCCTGGACCCGGCCCGGCATCCCGTTTTCCAAAAGATCGTCGCGGCGAGCCGGACAATCGACCTTGTCCTCGGGTTCGTGGAAGAGCGGGGCAAAGGCCTTTTCTACAACTCAGCTGCCTATTTGTCCCGCGGCCGGATCAGCCATATCCATCGCAAGGTTTTTTTGCCGACGGGAGGGATGTTCGAGGAGGCCAAGTTCTTCGCCCCGGGCAAAGCCTTCGGGACGTTTGCCACGTCCTTCGGGAACGCCGGTCTGATGGTCTGCCGCGATTTCCTGCACTACGGGGCCGGCTATCTTCTTTTTGCCGGCGGAGCCGACCTCGTCATCGTCATCAGCGCCGCGCCCGGGAGGGGCATGACAGCCGGCCCTGTCTTCGCCACCAGCCGGATGTGGGAGCTCATGGGTGAGGCCATCTCCTTTTTTTCAACGACCTTCGTTATTTATTGCAACCGCGTCGGGTTCGAGGACGGCAAGGCCTTCGCCGGCGGCTCGTTCATCTTCGGTCCATCCGGCCGTCGCCTGGTCAAAGCGCCGGAGACCGAGGAGAAGCTCGTCCTGGCCGACCTCCGGCTCGATGACATCCGCGCGGCCCGCAAGAAATGGACATTCCTGAGGGATGACCGGCCTGAGGTCATCCTCCGCTCTCTTGAAAGGATCATCGGGGATGATGGAGATTGACGCGGCGTTCGTCGCCAAGGTCCTCTGTGCGTTCATCCGGGAGGAACTCCACAAGTTTGGGTTCCACAAGGGAATCCTCGGGTTCTCGGGCGGGCTGGATTCCTCGGTGTGCGCCGCCCTGGCGGCGCGGGCTCTAGGGGGAAAGAACGTCCTCGGGATGATCCTGCCCTATAAGGATACCTATAGCGACGACGTCGAAGACGCTCAAGCCCTGGCCCGGAAGCTGGGCGTCCGGACCCGTCTCATCGACATCTCGCCGATGGTGGATGCCTATTTCGCCCGCTATCCGACCGAGGACCGCAAGCGCATCGGGAACAAGATGGCCCGCGAGCGCATGGCGATCCTTTATGATCACTCCATCCCGGAGAAGGGCCTCATCCTGGGGACGAGCAATAAAACCGAGCTTCTCACCGGCTACGGGACGATCCACGGGGACATGGCCTGTGCGATCAACCCCCTGGGCGACCTCTACAAAACCCAGGTCCGGGCGCTGGGGACGCATCTCCGGCTTCCGGCCCGCATCCTCAAGAAAGCACCGACCGCCGGGCTCTGGCCCGGCCAGACCGACGAGGGAGAGATCGGGCTCAAGTATTCCGAAATCGACGCCATCCTCTATGAACTGGTCGATGAGAGAAGACCGGCGGAGGAAGTCATCGCCTCCGGGTTCAATAAGGATTCTGTCAAAAAGATCGAGGCGCTTATCATTAGGTCGGAGTTCAAGAGGAAGATGCCGCCGATCGCCAAGATCTCAGCCCGGACCGTGGGCCACGATTTTCTTTATCCTTACGACCGGAACAGATAGCCGATGGAGGACCGGGAGGCCGGCCGAATAAAAAGAGGGGATCTCTTCGTTGTCGCCACGCCCATCGGCAACCTGGAGGACCTCACCTTCCGGGCGCTCCGGGTCCTGCGCGAAGTCTCGGCCATCGCCTGCGAGGACACCCGTCAGACGCTCAAGCTTCTTACCCGCTACGGCGTCCAAAAAAGGCTGATCAGCTACTTTCAGCCGAAAGAAGGGCAGCGGGTCCCCCAGATTATGGCCTTGCTCGAAGAGGGAAAGGACATCGCCCTAGTCTCAGATTCGGGCACGCCCGGAATTTCGGACCCCGGCTATCGGCTCATCAGGGAGGCAATCAGCGCGGGCATAAGGGTGGTTCCCGTTCCCGGCCCGTCAGCGGCCAGCGCCGCTCTTTCCGCCTCCGGACTCCCCACCCATCGCTTTCTTTTTCTCGGCTTCCCTCCTCCAAAAAAGGAAAAAACGCGCCGGCTTATGTCATCCCTGCGGGCAGAAGAGGCGACCCTGATCTTTTATCTTCCCACCCGGAGGATCCCGGATTTTTTGGCTCTCGCTCTGGAAGCGCTCGGAGACAGGGAGGCGGTAATTGCGAGGGAAATGACCAAGGTCCATGAGGAGTTCCTTCGGGGACTTCTGAGCCAGATTCTAAGAGACGCCGGCCAAAGGGCACTGAGGGGAGAGGCGACTGTTCTGATCCGGGGGCGTCAACGGGGCGATCCTGAACGTATCTTACCCTGAGGAACGCTTATAAAGCAGGGGCAGGGGGGAGGAGGATGGAAGGAGGGGTTTTTTATAACTCTTATTATTTAAATATACTTGACAAAATAGCACTAAGATATTATATTAGGGGGGAGCGAAATTGATAAGGAGGTTTTAAATGGCGATTATCAGATGGGATCCCTTCAGGGATATGGTGACTCTGAGGGAGAAAATGAACCGGTTGTTCGAGGATGCGGTGACCCACCGCGGCGAGGACAAGGACCTGATATCGAGCGCCTGGGCTCCTGCCGTAGATATCTACGAGGACGAGAACCAGCTCGTGCTTTCGGCCGAAGTGCCGGGGATCGAGGAGAAGGACGTCGAAATCAAGATCGAAGACAGCACGCTGATCATCCAGGGTGAGAGGAAGATGCAAAAGGAGACCAAGGAAGAGAACTACCATCGGATCGAGCGGGCCTATGGTTCCTTCTACAGGTCTTTCACTCTTCCGAACTACATCGACCAGGAGAAAATCCGCGCGGAACACGAGAACGGCGTCTTGAAGATCACCATGCCCAAGAAGCCTGAGCTCAAGCCGCGGAATGTCAAGATCGTCAAGGCCTCGACCGAAGAGAAGCCCAAGAAATAGCCGGTTTTCGTTGTCGGCTATCCGGCCCGGGCTATCGTCACCGCCCGGACTTCCTTAACCCCCGCTTTTCTGAGCACCTGGCTGCATTCGCGGATGGTCGAGCCTGTCGTGTAGACATCGTCAACAAGCAGGACGGTTTTTCCTTTGATCCCTAAACTTCTCTTGACCCGGAATGCCCCTTTGAGGTTTGTTTCCCTGGCGCGCGCGTCCAGAGAAGTCTGAGCCGCGGTGGGCCTGACCTTCACCAGGCATCCTTTCAGGAGAGGAAGACTTCTTTTTCCGGCCAGTCTTCTGGCCAATAGCAGCGACTGGTTAAAGCCCCGGCTTTTCTCTTTGGAGCGATGAAGGGGCACGGGGACGACGGCCTCGACTCCGGCCCAGAGGTCTTCTTCCTGGCCAAGGGTGCGGACGAGGAAGTCCGCCAGCAACCCGGAGAGGACGGCGAACCCCCCGTATTTATAGAGCAGTATGATATCCTTGGCGATACCCTCGTACCTGGCCCCGGAACGGTGCCGCGTAAATGGGGGCCGCTTCTCCAGACAATCGAGGCAAAGATGGGGCTCACCAGCGCCCTCGAAAAAGCGTCCGCAGCAGAGACAGCACGGGGAATCCGCCCCTCTCAGTCTCTCCAGGCAATCCCGGCAGATGACTTTTTCGCCGGCCCTCTCCAGGAGAGCCTCACAGACCTGGCAGGAAGAGGGAAAAAGGAGGAGCTCCCCGAGCTTTCCCCAAAGGGAAAGCCGGCGGGCAAGGAGCGAGGTCAACCCTTTTCTGCTTCTTTCTTCTGCTGACAGTCGATGCAGTAGGGCGTCCAGGGCAGAGCTGCCAACCGTTTTTTTCCGATGGCCTTGGCGCACATTTGGCAGATCCCGAACTCTTTGGTTTTGAGCCTGCGAAGGGCGTCATCGATAAGCACGAGCTGCTCTCTCTCGGCATTTGACAGGCTGAGCAGGAATTCCTTGGTGTAAGAGCTTTCGGCTTTGTCCACGATATCCTGAGCGATGTCAGTCTCGACTTCTTTGCTTTCGTTGGTCAGCTGGCTCAGCTTTCTGACGATCTTCTCCTTCTGGGCAAGGAGCGTTTTCTGGTATGCGTTTTTCTCTTTCTTGGTCAACATCTCCCCCTTTACTTGGCGTAGTGTCTACCCTTCAAAATGGTCAAAGCCCGGTAAACCTGCTCCAACAGCGCGACACGGCACAGTTCATGGGAGAAGGTCATCCGGGAAAGGGACAGGCGGAGGTCGGCTCTCTCCAGGACGCTGTCCGCCAGGCCGGCGAACCCGCCGACGACAAAGGCAGTCGGCCGGGGGGACGCTATCCGTTCCCCGATAAGTCGTGCCAATTCCTCTGAACTCATCTCTTTCCCTCGGTCAAAGAGGCAGATAATATAATCATCCCGGAGGTGTTTTTCAAGGTTTTTCGCCTCGATCTGCATAATTTTTTGAGCCTGCCGGTCCTCCAAGCCTCTGGCCTCCTTGACCTCCACTAGCTCGCAGGGCTCGAGCTGACGGATCCTTGCCAGATAGAAACCCTGCATGGTCTTCCATTCCGGGGTCCTGGTCCTTCCGGGCCAGAGGATCCTGAGCCGCGACGACGAACGCTGTTTCATCTTCCGGGAGCGGGCGCCGGGCACAAACGGCCCGGCCAAAAAAATGGCCCATACTTAATAATGACTCGAAGCGGAAAAGTCAATAGGAAACGTGATCCGATCAGGCTCCGGCGTATGAGAGCCGCGGGGCGTCGCCCCAGAGTTTCTCGAGCGAGTAATAACCCCGGGTCTGCCGCGAAAAAACGTGGACGACGAAACTCCCGTAATCGATGAGAATCCACTCGGCTGATTCTCGTCCCTCAACCCCGATCGGCAGCAGCTTCCCTTTTTTCAGTTCCTGCTGGATGGACTCATAGATGGCCGTATTCTGACGGGAAGAATTGCCCGTCACGATGACGAAGAAATCGGTGAAAGTGGAGATTTCCCTGAGGTCAAGAACGACGATATCCTCCGCTTTCTTGTCCTGGCTGACCTTGACGGAGAGCTTGACCTCGGGAGGGAGGCTCTTTTTGGAGAACTTGGGGGGGCTATCTTTCGCCATTTTACTCCTGGTACAGCTTTTTGCCACGGATATATTCCTCGACGGGGCCCGGTACCATCCGGTGAATGGACCGTCCCGCCCGGACCCGGCGGCGGATTTCCGTCGAAGAGATATCGAAGGCCTTGATGGGAACCAGAAATATCTGGTAACGGGCCAGGATATCTCCTCCGACGGGGCCCGGCCGACTGCACTCGCCGATCTTCTCGACATATTCAGAGGGAAGAACCTCTCGGGCCTTTTCCAGGCTGAATCCCGGCCGGCTGATGACGATGAACCGGCACTGCTCGAGAACGTCCCGGTAGGACTTCCAGGTCTCAATCTCCAGAAAGGCATCGACACCGAGGATGAAAAAGATGTCGGCGTCCGCGTAGACGGCCTTGAGCTTGTTCAGGGTGATGATGGAATAGGATTTTTCCCTGGCTTCGATCTCGACTGAGGAGGCCTCCATCCGGGGGTGGGAGCGTAAAGCCAGCTCAACCATGGCGAAACGGTCTTCAGGGGAGGCGATGTCGGCCTTTTGCTTATGAGGGGGGATGTAGGACGGAATGAAGAGGACCCGGCTCAGTCCGAACCTCAGCCGGACTTCCTCGGCCGCCCGCAGATGCCCCCTATGGACCGGATTGAATGTTCCTCCCAGCAGGCCGATCCGCTTGTGCTCCATTCCTTATTTCGCCTCTTCCTCAAGCCCGACAAGTATCCGGGCCATGGCGGCGACGAGCTCCTTCAGCCCTTTCTTCTTCATTGCGGAGATGGCAAAGAACGGCAGCTTGCGGCGGGCGGCCAACCGCTTTACGGCCTCCAGCCTCTTCTTGTCCTGGTTGAGGAGGTCGATCTTGTTGGCCACCAGGATTTGCGGCCGCTTGACGAGATCGGAGCTGTAAGAGCCGAGCTCGTCCATGACCACCCGGAAATCCTTGACCGGGTCCCGGCCGCTATAGGGGGAGACATCGATGATATGGACAAGCGCTTTCGTCCGCTCGATGTGCTTCAGGAAACGGGTTCCCAGGCCGTGCCCCAAGTGCGCCCCCTCGATGAGGCCGGGGATATCGGCCACGATGAAGCTCCTGTCGGTCCCCACATCGACGACGCCGAGATAGGGGGAAAGGGTCGTGAACGGATAGTCGGCTATGAGAGGTTTGGCCGCCGAGATCCTGGAGATAAGGGTGGACTTGCCGACGTTGGGAAAGCCGACCAACCCGACATCGGCGATGAGCTTGAGCTCGAGGACGAGTTCGTTTTCTTCTCCCGGCACACCGGGCTGCCATTCGCGGGGTGTCTGGTGAGTGGGCGTGGCATAGGTGGCGTTTCCCCGGCCCCCCTTTCCTCCTCGTGCGGCGAGAAATCTCTGGCCGGCCTGCAGGAAGTCAAAAATCACCTTTCCCGTCGAGGCCTGCTTAACGACGGTGCCGACCGGCACTCGCAAGACCAGGTCTTCGCCTTTCTTCCCGGAGCGGTTGCTGCCTTCGCCGGGGGCGCCTTTCCGGGCTGCGTTGATCGGATGAAAGCGGAACCAGGAGAGAGAGCTCAATCCGGCCTCGGCCTCCAAGAAGATGCTCCCCCCGTCCCCGCCGCGACCTCCGTCCGGCCCCCCCTTGGGGACACCCCACTCCCGGCGGAAGCTGACGCATCCATCGCCCCCCTTGCCCGCGCGGAGAAAAACTCTGACTTGATCGACGAACATTAGCTCTGGACCGGTCCCTCCTTTAGAGAAAGAAGAGCACCGGCATCAGGATATCTTGTCGGTGGAATGCGGAACCAGTTTTCTCGAACACCACTATGCCGGCAGGACCGAAACGAATTTCCCCCTGCTTCCTTTGTCCTCGAAGCGGACGATCCCTTCGACCCGGGCGAAGAGAGTATCGTCCTTGCCACGGCTGACATTGGACCCGGGCTTGACGGGGGTACCCCTTTGACGGACCAGGATCGACCCGGCCTTGGCCTGCTGGCCGCTGAACATCTTGACGCCCAGCCGCTTTCCGCAGCTGTCCCTCCCGTTTCTTGCGCTGCCGCTCGATTTCTTGTGGGCCATGCGGGGTCTCCTTTATTTCGCCTTTTTCTTCTGGGAGGACTTGGCCGGCGCCTCCTTCTTGGGCTTGACGGTTTTTTTCTCTTTCTCCGGCTTGGCGGCTTTCTCTCTGGGCTTGGCTTCCTTCTTGGCCGGCTTCGGGGCCGCCGCTTCCTCAGCCTTCTCGGCCCTAACAAGGGTTTCCTCGGGTTTCGGCTCGGGCTCGATCTTTTCTTCCGGCGGCATTAGGGCCGCATCGGCAACGATGTTCAGTATCTTGACCCTCGTCAGCTCCTGCCTATGGCCCCGCGTCCGCCTGTACTGCTTGCGTCTTTTCTTCTTGAAGACGATGACCTTTTCTCCCTTGAAATCCTCGATGATCGCGGCTCTGACCGCGGCCTTTTCGATGACCGGGGTCCCGATCAGGGTCTCCTTGTCGTCGGCGATGAGAAGCACTTGGTCAAACAGGGCCGTCTTACCCGCCCCTGCCGGAAGCCTCTCTATGCTGAGGACGTCTCCTACTTGAACCCTGTACTGCTTTCCGCCTGTCTTGATGATCGCGAACATGGGTTATCCTTAAAGACAAGAATTCGGCCATAAATTTAACATACAGCGTCATTTCTGTCAAATAAGGCGAGGGGTATAGGCTCGAAGGCCCGCGAATTTCCCCCGGCGCGGGAAATTCGCTTATTTCCTCGGCTCGCTCTCCTCTTCGAGGAACCCTGCCCGCTCGCCTCCGGATGACCTTCTCCGCCTATACCCCTCGCCTTGGGCAATATGGAGGATACAAACAAGTCGGAAATCGGTGGGCTACCGCCGACCGGTGTCCGAGACGACAACATATTCACCTCCCCTGATTGGTCAGGGGAGGTAGGAGGGGTTAATGGCTTTAGTCCAAAGTCCTAAAGTCGTCTCGGCCCTACAGAGTGTCTCCGGAACTTAATCCGAAACGCCGACGCCTTAGTTCATAGTCCTGAAGCCGTTTCGGATCGCCTTGACATCCGGCGCCCTTTCCCCTACTTAATAAAGACGAAATAGGACGGGCGGTTAGCTCAGCGGCAGAGCATCGGTCTTACAAGCCGGGGGTCACTGGTTCGAACCCAGTACCGCCCACCGACCTTTTCGGAGACACTTACCCGCTGGCTGGCCTCCCCTGATTGATCAGGGGAGGCAGGAGGGGTTAATGGCTTTAAAAAAGAGTCTTGAAAAGCGTCTCCGCATATTGAGTGCCAAAACACCGACCTTTATCCCCTCATGATTGGCCAGGAGGGGACGGGGTGGTTAATAAGATTCAAGCGAAGTCTCAGAGACGTTTCGGGCGGCGCAGGAGAAATACAATTCCTTATCCCTCAAAGTTATTGAGAGGGTCGTTCAAGAAACAGCCGCTTTAAGCCTAATTCCCTGGTTTAAAATAGGATATATCTATAATATCCATAAATTAAAGAATGGCATCGCATCGTTCAGCTGATTCTACTTATCGCGGAAGAAGGCAATCGCTCGATCGATGGCCGGGCGCACAGAGGTCGAGTGATCGCCCTCTACCTCCACGGCCTCGACGTCCAGCCCGTGCTTCCTTGCCAGATCGGCCATGAGCTGGCTCGTCTGCTTCCACTCCGGCTCGAGCGAGCCGTAGAAGACACGCGCCGGGCATTTGAAGCTCATGGCATAAGCTAGAGGAGAGCGCATCTGGAGTTCGCGCATATTCGTAATATCAATGGGAACGTCTCGGGAAGCATTCTTGGCGTACTTGCAGAAGAGCACTTGGTCGGGCGTCGCCGAAAAAGAGGCCACGCCGTGAAAGCGCGTCGACACCATAGCGGCCAGGAGCGCTAGAGTTCCTCCCGCGCTGGGGCCTGCGATGAACAAGCGCTCCGCGTCTACGTACGGCTGCTGGCTCAGGCACTCGGCGGCCGCCAGGACGTCGTCCACTTCATCGTAGAAGAACGTAAACGCGCCCGGTTGCCCGTTCTCACCGCGCAAAATGGGCGTTAAGACGACGTAGCCCGCGTCGCGAAAAGGCTGGCTTGTCTCCCAATCTTCGAGTCCGAAGGCAAAGCCGCCGTGAAGGAAAAGAACTCCAGCCCGCTTGGAGTCACCGCCCTTCGGGAGATTGACCCACGCCTTGAGGCGCACCTTGCCGGATAAGTACTCGACCTCGATCACGCCTGTGGGAGGTCTCACCGGTTCCCATGGCTGAGGAGATGGGGCCACCCGTAACAATTGCGTTCGGAATCCCCGGCGCGCGTCTGCATAGTCCCCGTGCTGCACCTCGACAAGGGGGGCAAACGAGGGGACATCCGCTTTCTGCTTGCCTCCGGGCACGGACTGATCTTGCTGCCTGCAACCCAGAGGCGTGGCCGGTGATCGGGCAAGCAGCAACGCAAAGATCAAGAGTACGGAAGCGCCAGCGACGGATCGATTCATGAAGATCTCCTCTATTTTATCAAGACCGGTGATCTCTATTAACAAGAAAGACGTAAAGATCGAGTAAGAAGTTCCCGGCTGGTTGTTTCCGCCTCCCATCGGTCTTTCTCCCCTTCCGGGGTGATGTTTTCGACCCAAAAATCACCCCCTGATTCAACCCCGGCGGCTATTCCCTTTTTGGCCCCCCGGCCCCACCATGAGCCCCTGAGGCTACATCTATGGGCAAACCGCCGAAAACGTCCGGGAAAAGGCCACCTTTAAGGAAGAGCAGCACGCTGATACGTGAGACGGCTTCGAGTGTGGAGGAGAAGAATGAGATCGTCCCCGCTCCGTCCGAGGAAGCCCTGCGCGAGAGTGAAGAGAAATATCGCACCGTCGTCAACAGCGCCAACGACGGGATCGCCATCATCCAGGACCAGATCATTCAGTTCGCCAACCCTCGCCTGGCGGAAATGGGAGGATACACACAGGAAGAGATCACGGGCCGTCCTTTTACAGACTTCCTGCGTCACGAAGAACTCCAAGGAGTGCAAGGACTTTACGCCGGCCGGATGAACGGTCAGGACGTCCCAGCTAAGTACGAACTGCTTCTCCACAAAAAGAACGGCGACGGTCTTTTTGTCGAAGTCAACAGCAGTGTCGTCCCCTACCGGAACAAACCAGCGGTCCTGATTATCATCCGTGATACGACCGAGAGAAAACGGACGGAGAAGCTCAAGGAGTCGATCTTCCGCATCTCGGAGGCCGCCATCTCTTTGGACAGCATGGGAGAGCTCTTCCAATCGATCCATCAGGTCATCTCCGACCTAATGCCCGCCGGCAACTTCTACATCGCTCTCTACGACCAGAGTACGGACCTCCTCAGCTTCCCGTACTTTGTCGATGAGGTCGACCAGCCTGATGCTCCACGAAAACCGGGGAGGGGCTTGACCGAATATGTCCTAAGGACTGGCAAATCCCTCCTTGCCTCACCCGAAGTTTTCGCCCAGCTCGAGGAGAGCGGGGAAGTCGAGTTGGTAGGAGCTCCTTCGATTGACTGGCTGGGCGTTCCGCTGAACATAGACGGCCACACCATCGGGGTTCTTGTCGTCCAGACTTACGGGGAAGGCGTGCGCTACGGAGAAGAGGAAAAGAACATCCTCAAGTTCGTTTCCGACCAGGTGGCGATGACCGTCCATCGGAAAAAAGTGGAGGCGCAGATCAAAGCCCAGCTCCAGGAAAAGGACGTCCTCCTCAAAGAGGTCCACCACCGGGTCAAAAACAATATGCAGGTCATCTCCTCACTCCTCAATCTCCAGTCCCGCCGCGTCAAAGACCCTGCCGTCTTCGAGATGTTCAAGGAATCCCAGCGCCGCATCCGCTCCATGGCCCTCATCCACGAGCGCCTGTACCAGTCCTCCGACCTCTCCCGCATCGAGTTTTCCCAATACCTCCGCAACCTCACCACGCACCTCTTCCATTCCTATCAGGTCGACGCTTCCCGGGTTCAACTGAAGCTCGAAGCCGAGGAAGTCCATCTGAACATCAACACGGCCATCCCCTGCGGCCTGATCGTCAACGAGCTTGTCTCGAACGCGCTGAAGCACGGATTTCCGGAGGGCCGGAAAGGCGAGCTGGAAATCGGCCTCAGCGCCGTGCCGGAGGACGGCTACGTGCTGAAAATCAAGAACGACGGGGTGGGGTTCCCGGAGGGGCTGGACTTCCGCAAGACGGAAACTCTGGGCATGCAGATCATCAATACCCTGGTCGAACAGATCGGGGGCAGGCTGGAGCTCAGCCGTGAAAAGGGCACGGCCTTCCGGCTCGAATTCAACGAACTCCCCGAGAAAAAGAACGGCTAGGGATGGATAGGATCCGCATCCTGATCGTCGAGGACGAAAGCCTGGTGGCCCGGGATATCGAGAACATGGCGGTCAGCCAGGGCTACGAGGTCTGCGGGATCGCCTCCAGCGGCGACCAATGCCTGGAGATGGCCGCCAAGCACCAGCCCGACATCATCCTGATGGATGTCATCATCAAAGGCTCCCTCGACGGGATCTCCGTCGCCGAGAAAATCTGGGACTCCCACCGGATCCCGGTCATTTACGTCACCGCCTTTGCCGACGAACTTACCCTCAAGCGGGCCAAGATCACCGAGGCCTTCGGCTACATACTCAAGCCGTTCGATGAGCGCGAGCTCAAGATCGCCATCGAGATGGCCTACTCCAAGTCGCGCCTGGAAGCGAAGCTCCGGGAGAGGGAGGAGTGGCTTTCCGCTCTGCTCAGGAGCATCGGGGACGGGGTGATCGCCACCGACAAAGGCGGGTCTATCACATTCATGAACCCTCATGCCGAAAGGCTGACGGGCTGGCGTCTAGAAGACGCCTTGAAACAGCCGCTCCGGGACATCTTCCGGACAGCGGTATCCCGACGCGGGGACGAGCCTGAGATCGTCCTCTGGGCCAGGAACGGCAAAAAATTCTCCATCGAGGAGACCAATATGCCGCTGACCGATGGCTGCCACAATTCCAGCGGCCACGTTCTCGTCTTCCGCGATATCAGCTCCCGCAAGAACGCCGAGAAGGAGCTCAAGGAAAGCTGGGAGAGACTTCATCAGGCCCTCGAGGGCACCATCCAGGCCATGGCCCTGACCATCGAGATCCGCGACCCTTACACGGCCGGGCATCAGCGCCGGGTGAGCAAGCTGTCCTGCGCCATCGCCCAGGATCTGGGCATGTCCGAATTCCAGGTCGAGGGCCTTCGGGTCGCCGGAGATATCCATGACATCGGCAAGATCTATGTCCCCGCCGAGATCCTGAGCAAGCCGGGCCAGATCACGGCCATCGAATACGGCATCATCAAGACCCATCCGCAGGTGGGCTACGATATCCTCAAGACCATCAAGTTCCCCTGGCCGGTGGCTCAGATCGTCCTGCAGCACCATGAGCGCCTGGATGGCTCCGGGTATCCGCTTGGCCTGGTCGGCGATCTTATCCTCAAGGAAGCCCGGATCCTGACGGTAGCAGACATCGTAGAGGCTATGTCATCCCATCGCCCCTACCGTCCCGCCCAAGGCATCGAGAAGGCTCTCGCCGAGGTCGTTGAGAATAAGGGCCGGTTTTATGATAGCGACGCCGTAGACGCGTGTGTCAAGCTCTTCCAAGAGAACCGCTTTCGCTTTACCGAGGACCCCCCGCGAACTTGACGAGAAAGCGCCCCCGACGGGATTTGAACCCGTGTTGCCGCCTTGAAAGGGCGATGTCCTAGACCGAGCTAGACGACAGGGGCGGGAAGAGACTGAGCCGTGCTGGACTCGAACCAGCGACACCCGGCTTAAAAGGCCGGTGCTCTCCCTCTGAGCTAACGTCCCCCAATAAATAGACCTATATTTATAAAGGAACAGAGAGAAAAGGTCAATATAAAGGCGGGTCGAGCGAAGGCCTCAGGCCACGGGCTCGAACTTGTCGATGATCCAGCGGCCCCGCCTGGTGAGGTTGGCAGCCTCATCCCTGAGCTCGTACCTTCTCAGGCTGAAGCGGTAGGTCGTGACCTTGCCATCGTGGCCCGTGACTGCAACATCCACATCCTTGGTATGGACTGTTCCCGCCAGGTCCATGATGTTGGCCAGCTCGCCGGCACCCAGAGAAAAGATAGAGACGTCCTTTTCCCTCTGGGCTGCGGCTTTGGCTTCGTTGTAGTCCCTCTGGAGCTGCCGGTGGATTTCCCGCTCCTGGTCAAACTTGGCCTGAAGATCGTCTACTTTTTTCTTGGCCGCGGCCCTTGCCCCACCGGTCCGCGCGGACTTCAGCTCTTCCTGGGCGCCGTAAAGGGCATCTTCGGCGTCCATGACCGGCCCGACATGCCCCTCCAGCTTCTTCTTAGAGTCCAGCTCCGCCTTGCCCAACTCTACGAGTTGGGTCGGCTCGATCTTCTCTTCGCTAACGCTGACGATCTCCCAGGAAGCGACATCGATCGTGGTGGGCTCGACGGCCATGGTGGACATCGTCGTCGTGTCCTTCATGGTCATGGCGTTGAAATAGGTCCCCAGGAGCCCCTTCTCGGGAGTCGATTTGCAGCTCTGCAGGCTGACAACGATGAACAGCACAGCCACGGCCCCAAGGATAATAAGGCCTTTTCTTCTCATAATCTCCTCCTTCGGGCAAAAGATGTGTTTTATTCTGCCCAAATTTTACTTTTTTTTCAAGTCAAAAAGCAAGCCTTTATTTTAGGAAAGAGGATTCGCTTTCCTGGCGATTTTTTTGTTATAATCAGTGGTTGACAAGACAATTTTATAATGCTTAAAATTGAACTTCTCATATAGCCGGGTTTGACATATGTTTCCATACCCGGCGTCCCCTAAGAAAGGAGCCTTGATGAATCCCACATCTCACTTCCTCAAGGAAGGTGATTTCGATTCCTTCGTGGAAGAACTGATGAAGACAGCCCCGGTCTACGCACCGGTGGCCAAAAAAAACTGGTTTGTCTTCTCTCCCATTTCTTCCCCGAAGGAGGTCTGCCTGGACTATGACTTGACGATCTTGCCTCCCAAAAAAGCCATCTTTCCCGTCCGTCAGGAACTCGTCAACTTCGGCCCCGCCGGAGCCTCGAGTTCCATCAAGCCCGAGCCCCGGATTCTCTTCGGGGTGCACTTCTACGACATCAAGGCCATCGACATGCTCGACCTGCTCTTCCGGGAGAACAACGTGGACTGGAACTACCTGGCCCAGCGCGAGAACACCACGATCGTCGGCTCCAACATCCAAAAAGTCTCCAAGCGGGCCTTCTGGGCGACCGTGGGAAAGGGCGTCAAGCCCCGCGGCCACGACGCCTTCATCACGAAAGTGCGGGGCGGGTACGTCCTTGAGGTCTTGACCCCAAAAGGCGAAAAGCTACTGGCCAGCGGGAAATTCAAACCCGCCACCGATGCCCAGTTGGCTGAGGCAAAAAAGGTCAACGAGGAGATCCTTGACAAGTGTCCCGAAAAACTCACTCATGGCTCCCACGAGATCGCAGCCAAAGTCCGCGCTACCTTTAAGAGCAAGCTCTGGGATGAGCTTTCGCACACCTGCTTCTCCTGCGGGACCTGCAACATCGTCTGTCCCACCTGCTACTGTTTTGATGTTCAAGACAATTGGAACCTGGACCAGGTCTCCGGGCAGCGGGCTCGCGCCTGGGACGGCTGCCTTCTGGAGGATTTCGCTAAGGTCTCCCTAGGTGCCGGCGCCTGCGAGAACTTCCGGGAACACCGCGGCCAACGCTACCGCCACCGCCTGATGCGCAAGGCGGCCTACCTCAACGACAAGCTGGGCGGTCCGGCCTGTGTGGGCTGCGGCCGTTGCTCCACCCAGTGTGTCCCTGATATCGCCGACCCCGTCCGCATCATTGAGACCATAATGGAGAGCTAAGATGAGTACAGAAGCCCAATCCGCAAGCGCCCCTCAGCCCAATATCTTCATGCCGAGGCCGGCCGAGATCGTCCGGGCCAAACAGGTCACGGCAACTGAGAAGCATTTCACCCTGAAGATGAAGGATGGTCAACCGATGGTCTTCGAGCCCGGCCAGATGCTGGAGGCCTCGGTATTCGGGTTCGGGGAGATCCCCATCGGGTATGCCAGCTCGCCCACGCGGACGCAAACCTTCGATATCGTCGTCCGCAAGGTCGGACGGGTTTCCAGCGCCATCGCCGCACTGGAACAGGGACAGATCCTCCATGTGCGGGGTCCCCTGGGTCACGGGTTCCCGCTGGACAAGCTGCGAGGCCACGATATCCTCATTGTGGCCGGAGGCATCGGCCTCTGCCCCACGAGAAGCCTCATCAACTACATCCTGGACCGGCGCTCCGAGTTCAA
>Ga0153915_10001085_pt1 | contig 25069 bp, 22 predicted proteins | sample Opewatmetagenome_2_FD_107003 | JGI IMG/M metagenome (GOLD analysis project Ga0153915, IMG submission 107003) | Freshwater wetland microbial communities from Ohio, USA - Open water 3 Core 3 Depth 3 metaG | ecosystem: Environmental > Aquatic > Freshwater > Wetlands | place: USA: Ohio, Lake Erie...
AATAAATAAGCATAAATTCAATATAAATAAATCACTGAACGCTCTTAAATATAAAACTGAGTTTCTACGACTTAACATATCAACCCTTCGTATCTTTATGATTGATATAATTTAGTTTATATGTGTTGAATAAACAGAAATGATAATTATGATAACTGAAATGTCTTGCCGAATATTTACTTCAACTTGGAATTTATAACAGATTAGATTTATTAATTTAACAAATGCTAAACTTCCTTAGCATTTTATCGATATTGTTTATTAATGATCATTAACTTTTTTTTCAATCCATTTATGTGTTTTTTCCAAACCAGACTTTAAAGTTTTCGATGGCGACCAGCCGAGTTTCTCCTTTAATGATGTATCTAAAAAAAAACTTTTAAAAAATATCTAAGATAAAACACAATTAATTAACATTGTATTCTCCATCAATTTTCGACCATTTCATTAAATAATTGTATATACTGCTCTGTAATTTTTTCCCATGTATAATTTTCTTCTATCCTATTACGAGCTATTGATCTTAATATTTTAATAGTTGAATCATCTGTTTCAACCTTCTCAATTAGTTGTTTTAAATTTCCAACAGCTTTTGTAAAGTACAATGCATGTTTATCCTTATCACACATTTCCTTTGTAAAAACAGTATCTAGTGCTATTACGGCACACCCATAAGCTAGGGCTTTAAGCATAGTAGGATTAGTTCCACCAAATTCATGACCATGAAAGTATACAAAACAGTTGTGGTATAATTCAGCTAATTTATCTTGATCCTTTATATAGCCGGTAAAAATAATCCTCTCATCTATTGTTGACTTTATTTTATCAGCATATACATCTTTATAAGGTACATCACCTACAATCACAAGTTTTTTATTTGAATTTGATTTAACAAATTCTCTTACTATTATATTAGCATTATTGTCTGGAATAAGTCTACCAACAATTAGGTAATAATTATTTTGAGTAAGATTCCATTTTTTAATAAGTTCAGGAGATTTAGAGTAGCGGATATTTGCCCCGTATGCAATTACAGTAGAATCTGCATTGAATTCTTTTTTATAAAAGGCAGCCATGGCAAATGAGTCATTTATTATAACATCATATAGTTTTGTAGAAAGTTTAGATGCCCAATAAAAATATTTTGCGCCCATCCCTTTCCATTTAGGCCTTAGCCACTCCAGACCATCCACATTAATAGCCGTCCTTTTTCTCAATATCTTTGAAATTATTCCAAACGGTCCGTTGGCAGAATTAACTATAAGAATTATATCATAACTCTTTAAACAGGCATGAATCATTGATTGAAAGGAATGAACAAACTGACTCATGGATTTTTTTTCTATTGTTGGTAAATATATTAAATTAACTCCGTTTACACTTGCCGGATATAATGAGAATAAATTCTTATGACAGTAAACTGTTACTTCAATACCGTTAGGAACCAGTCTTTCAACAAGTTCTTTTACAAACGTTTCATAACCGCTATAAACATAGGGGTATCCGCGGGAACCAATGACAGCTATTTTCATTCCTGAAAAGCAATTAATAAATTTGATGCATAATTAACTAGACTAAATTTATCTAACACTTCCTTACGAGCCTCAATGCCTAGCTGTTTCCTTTTTAAAGGATCATCTAGTAATTGTTGTATCTTATTTGATAAATCATTTTCGTCATTGGGTGTAAACAGGAGACCACTTTTGCCATGCCTTATCATTTCTGGTATACCACCTATTTTAGCACCTATTACTGCTTTACCTGATGCCATTGCCTCTAAAACAGTAGTAGGGAATGGATCTGGTTGAATAGATGGAATAACAATGATATCTGAAATATGCATTAAGTTTGGTATATCAAGTCTGAAGCCTAAAAAGATTACTTTCTCACTTAAAGATTTTTCTTCAACAAAATGAATTAATTTTTCTCTAATATATTCGTAACCAGGAAACACATCTCCAATTAAAAGCAGCTTTATATTACTATTTGATTGTGATAACAAATTGAATGACTTTAATAGTAAATCTTGTCCTTTCCAAAAATGAAGTCGCCCAACACAGGTAATTATAATATTGTTACTTCTAATACCAAGTTTCTTAATATAATCTGAAGAATTATTATAGGATTTAAGATAATCACCCCATTCAAATCCATTGTATAACAATTTTATTTTAAAACTATTTTCCATGTTATTATACAATACAAAATTTTTTACTGCATTAGAAACTACTATAATTTTGTCAGATAATTTATTGATAATAAAACGAATTACTATACTAAGAATTTTGGGTTTCTCAATAATCTCATGAATATGCCAATAATGTTTTTTATTTAAAATTTTAGCTGTAATCGCACCAGATATTACAGCGATAGTATTTGAATAAATAATATCAATATTTTTATTATAAATAATCTCTTTTAGATTTATTATATCTGTGATTAAGCTTTTTACACCAAATGGTATTTTATTTAATTTTAATAAAGATCTGCGAAGTATAAATAACCGCAATACTGTTACCTTAATACCTGCTATTTCAAAATTAGATTTAAGAATTCCATCTTGGGGTAAGATAACATAAACATCATAAATCCTATTAAGTGTTATCACGCTATTGTAAAAAACTTTGTCTGATCCATAGAATTCCGCACCCTGATGTATACATAAAATATTATTTTTTTTATTTAGAGAAGTATCATCCATAAATTTCAAGAATTTCATTATATTTTTCAACCCAAGTATACTTATTTCTTACTCTATTTAATCCTGCTTTTCCCATTTTTGTTCTTAAATCTTTGTCAATGCATAATTGCACAATTGCATCGGTAAAAGTCTTTACTATCATATTATTAGTCAAAGGAATTTTAATTCCACAATTTTTATCAACAATATCCCCAGGGCCAGCATTATCAAAACAAATAATTGGTAATTGATAAGTCATTGCCTCAAGTAATACATTACCTGATGTATCTCTAAAACTAGGAAAAACAAATATATCCGATACAGAATAATAATTGTATACTTTTTCTTTTGGAACTCTACCATGGAAACAAATATTCTCTCTAATATTACTTGTCTTTGCATATTTATCTAAATATTTTATTTCATTACCGTCACCAACAAGATTAAGTTCCCATTTAATATCTTTGGGTATTTTCTCGAGTACAATAAATAAAAATCTGAGACCTTTTAGTGGGATTAAATCACCGACATATAAAAGAGATATTGGTTGTTCATGTTTATTTATTACCCCTGTATTTGGTAAGAATAATCTATCCTCGATAGCTGTTTCTAGGCACACTTTTATTTTATGTGTATTACCTAGATTTAAATTTCTTTGGGTTGTGGTATTAGCTGCTATTACCATTTTCGAATTTGATAGTAAGTATTTTGTCATCGGTGCATGATAGCTAAAGGACAAGTATGTTTTTCTAATAACTTCAAAAATAGTACCCTTAAACCCTAAATATTTATAAAGAAATCTAGGCACCTCTTCTGCACCACCTAAAGGCCCCCAAATAAAAGGTTTTTTTAAGTAAATTAAAAATGAGGGAATTGAGAATGAATTATAAGTTAAGTGATGTACAATATCTATTTTGTTATCTTTAATTATTTTTTTTGCTCTATAATATATCCTTACTTGCCATTCATAATAAAAGATCCAAGATAATATTTTCCCACATATTCTTTTTTTCAACCAATTATAATCAAATAAATGTTTTACTAATATTATCTCAACATTATTTAAATTAATCTTTGTAAAAAGCTTTTCTTTTTCAGCAGAATAGCTTGTAATAACAATAATTTTATAATTCTTCGAAGCTTGTTTAACCCAATTCCAGGCGACGTATGGTTCCGAACCTCTATTTGGATGATAAGCATGTGCAGACACTAAGATAGTTTTCATAAGGTTAAATATTTATCCTTGAACATAATTAATAAAGATTTAATGTATGCTTTGGGAAATACATTTGAACGCAAATAAATATCTGCTAAAGCAAAATAAATTTGAAAGGTTATAGCATTATTAATGGATAAATTATAATTATTGTATAGACTATATACAAATTTTATTAATTTGTGAAATGTTTGAGCTGCTTTTTCTTTTTTTATAAAGTATTGGATAGCCAAAAAATAATGAATCGGATCAGTTAAAAGAGAGGACTTATCTCTAGTTTCTTCAAAATCAAACAGAATAGTTTCTTTAAGATATTCGCCTATATTCCAAGGTGCAAAATCTCCATGCGAAATACATGTCTCAATAATTTCTTCTGATTTAATAATATTCTTATCTACTAAATTTTGAATTAATGATTGTTCAAACCAATTAATATTATTTATACTAATTGATTGTTTAGTTTTTTCAATTAATTCAAACCATATCTTGTATTGTTTTTTTTCCCATTTTATCTTTTGGGCAATTACAGTAGGTATATAATCATAGATATTAATAAGAAATGATTCATTTTTTAATTGTTCTAATAAACTTGGATAACGAAAAGTTTTAAAATCATAATGATCTATTAAACAATAATTAGTCATTTCATTAACTAATTCATTTATCGTATCATTAGAAAACGCACATTTTACATAATAATACTTATCTTTCACACTAATTAGAAATGAAACTTTAGATCTCAATCTATTTTTGGGAAAAAAAACAACAGAAAGCGTGATTTTTGTTTTGAAAAATTTTTCTAATCTATAAACAACACTAGAAACTATTGTTTGTTGCATTGGAAGTTCAGCCAAAGATAACCTAGGGAAAATTATTCTATGCAAATTAAATTTGAATATTATATATATAATATATTTCCAAATTAATGCTGTTTTCGTAAACACAGATAGAAAATTGAATGCCGCTTTAGTATCAACAAATTTATTATTGATTGCTAAACGAGGAATATTGAATTGTTTTATTAAATGCCAATAATTATTCAATTGATGTATCTTTTAATAAATCTTGAATGCATGAAATCAAATATAGCTTTTAAACTCTGGTCGACCATAGTTTCTATACCATCACTTGCTTTAACAAATTTACAATTATCTCTGGAAGAGAAATATCGATTAATTGTGACTAATTGGGAGGTAATCTCATTTACACTAAGTTCTTGTTTCCTTTCATAAATTTCTATTGGTTCAGCATTTAAAACCAGAATTAAATCAGGTTTAGGAAGAATACTTATAAAATATTTGATCACATGTTTTGAAGTTGAAATACGGAATCTCTTGGGGTCAAAATAATAGTCATAATAATATCTATCAAAAAGAACAAATGTACTTTTCACTTTTTTAGGATAAATAATAAAGAAATAACCCAGCAAATAGTCGAACCAATAATAAATCAATTTTATTATCGATATAAATTTATTTTGGACTTGCATTTTATGAGGATCTGTTGCATCATGGTTCTTTTCAGTTCCAAAGATATTTGCAATTTTAGGCAAGAGCCCTGGGCGCCAATGCTGCAGTGAAGTTTTTCTAAAAGTATTCTGCATAATCGGTAAAAGATTAGCAGATAATGTCGATTTTCCTGCCCCATCCGGTCCTACTAATATAACGACCAGCCCAGTCGGTTTAGATATCCGCGATATTATTCTAAATACTTCATTGTACCAATATTTAAAAACCTTGAATGGTGATTTTTGGAAGCTTTTCCACAAAACATTTTTTTTTAGTTCTATTAACTTATTCTCAACTTCGAGCCAATTATTTTTTTCAAGTGCGTCAATCAAAATAGCTCCATATCTTTCCCCAAAGTATTCATTAATTTTCAGGTTAATTACCTTTTTATTTTTACTGAAAAGATCGTGCAATTTTGATTTATGATATTCCGTTAAAAAGCCCTTTAATATCTTTTTGAGTAATATATAAATAGCTTCTATCTCTGGACGAGGGATATAATAGTTTTCTCTTGCAATTCTTCCATTTAATATTTCCTCAGCACTTAACAAAATTCTTCCATCCCGCATAAAATCTGTGCAAGGATCTATTTTTAAGAAAAAATATTCCTTATCAAGACCTATAATAACAAAATATTTTGCATGGCTCTCATGCTGTAATAATTGAATAACTTTCAAGGATAACTCATTAGAAATAGATAAAATTATCGAATCTATTCTTTGAAAAGAATTCTTATCAATTGCGATATCAATATCATTTTCTTCTTTAACATTATCATAAGAATGAATCCAGACATACGAAACTTTATATTCTTCAAGCTTATTAAAAAAAGATTTAATTCTTTCAGTATCGTCCATTTTATTAATTTTTTTTAATTGTTTGTAAATTTGAAAGGACATCTCTATACCCAGTTAAATAATCTTCAGCAACCCTATCCCAAAATAGATATGTACGTAATCTTTCTACTCCATTACAATAGTTAAAATACTTTTCCTCATTATTAATATGTGACTCGATTTCGTCACCGATTTTCGTAATATTCAATTCGGTAACAATACCCGCATTATAATTACTAATTAAATATCCCATATTAGTTTCGGGACTTATAATAACGGGTGTACCTCTTTCAATCGATTCACGAATTGGTCTGGGAGGCCCATCGAAACGACTGAGGAAAATTAAAAAACTAGCTTCATTAAGGAGTTTGTCCTTAATATTTTCATCAATATTACCTAGAAATTTTACCTTATCTTGGATGTTGTAATTGTTTAATTTTTTATTTATAACTTTTCTGCTATTTTTCCAGTCATTCCCTGCAATAATAAATTGATAATTTATACCTATTATTTTTGTATTAATAACATATTTAAAAGCATCAATTAATATATCTATACCCTTTTGGAATACATCATTTCTTCCAAAAAATAAAAAAATTGGTGAAGAACTATTTTTATTTTTAAATGGTATGCTTCTAGACTTTGGGAACAAACCAAGTGTTGCTATAAATGTTTTATTAGAGGGGAAGTATGCTTGTACATGCTTTTCTTCCAATGGGGAAAAGACATGGAAAGTTACATCCTTTAAGTACGATGTGAATAATCGAAGATAAAATTCCTTCCTAATTCTATGTCTTTGCATACAAAATTTCATTAGCTGTCCTAAGTTAGAAACAACTATTGGAATGCCTTGATTTACTAATTTTCTTATGATCAGCACATGATCAATTATAAATAAACTGAATACGTGAATGATATCAAGCTCATTTATTTTGAGAAGTAGCTCCTTTGTAAGTTTGATTCTCACTATCGGAATTAACCCATCCTTCTCGTATCCCGGATCACAAAAAATAATTACGGAATGTCCTAATCTAGTAAGTGACGAGGCTAACCATCTTACATCTCTAGGATAACCACCTTTTTTTAAACAATCTTTATATAATAATCCAATCTTCATGGAATTATTTTAAGTGCCTTTTATTTGTTATAAAAATGTATCTTTAATTATTCTTTAGGGGTTATTTAGATGAGCTTAAATGCTATATGAATGTATTATCCTATTTATTTTATCATTTTTATTAAAATATTAGATGCCGGGAAAATCCGTAGCGGACTCCCCTCATAGTAATTCTGGGTTCTGATATTTACGTTAACTAAGGGTTCTAAAATATAATTATAAAAGTACATTAATCTTTTATCAAAAAAAAGATGAACTTTTTCTAAAATTTCAAATGAATAATCCGTGTAATATTCTCTATAATGTCCTTTTGTAAAATATTGAAATGTATGAATCGTGAATAAATTTTTATGTGTTGGGTCACTAAAAGCATCTTTAGAAGTAAAGTGGGGGACTTGAATAATAACCTTCCCACCCTTTTTTAATATTCTATATATGTCTCGTAACACTTTAATAAGATCAACATGTTCAAGAACATCCTTGCAAAGTATCAAATCAAAATAATTATCCGGGAAAGGGAAAGGTGGGTTGTTAAGGTCATAGACAACATCCACGCCTGGTAATTCGATACAATCTAAATTTATCCATCCTTTTCTAATATCCTTGCCACAACCTAAGTTTAATTTTTCCACTTTTATTATATCCAATTAGAACCATATTAATAATTTATTTTGAAATATTTTCTTCATCTTACTTTCTTTTTGAAATATAGAATATTTGAGTAAAGTAATGATTCGCAAAGTTCGAAAGAAGCAATAAAAAATTTTTGTTGAAATTAACGAATGAGAAATATATCTCCCATACATTTGCCTAACCCACAAAGTTTCATTAATCCTATTTGGGTCAGAATAATTAAGACTTTTATTATCACCAACCCATCTAAACACTCCTAAAGGTTCTGGTATATAAGAGAATTTTTTTTGAGCCTTAGCAAGTCGGACTAAATATTCATGATCCATAACGTAATTAAATTTCACGTCTAATATATATTCCCCCAATATCAATTCTTTCTTCAAAAATAATGAACAAGTTTGAATAAAAGGACCATAATAAAGAAGTATCCCATAATTAAAAGGATGACTAGCACGATATCTTACAAATTTAGATTCAGCATCTGTATAAATAGAATCCCCATAGAGGATTTCAGCATAAGGGTTTTGAATACTAAAATTTACAACTTTTTTGAATGCATCTTTTAGATAAAATTCATCGGCATTTAACCAACCAATAATTTCTCCATTTGCCATTTTAAAACCTTTATTTATTGCATCGCTCTGTCCTTCATCCGGTTCACTTATCCATTTTAGATGCGGGTACTTTTTTAATATTCTAATCGTTCCATCAGTTGAACTGCCATCAATTATAATATGTTCAAAATTTGGGTAATTTTGGTTAAGTACACTTTGAATGCAGTCTTCTATATATTTTGCGGAGTTAAATGAAGGAGTTACTATAGAAATCTTTGGCAGATTTTTATCAATTATCATTTACGTTTATATTTTTAATTGTATTGTATTTCAATGCAAATGAAATAAAAATAACTCCAACCAAATCAAATCCGTAACCAATCATAAATGCAATTAAACTTAGCAAACCTAAAAAACCAATTCTATTTATTGTAAGTGCTATTACATCTTCTTTTAATTTCACAGCATTTCTCAATGTTTTACTTAAGAAATAAATAAACAACAAAATAACTGCGCCAACGCCCAAGTACCCCAAATAATATAAAATGAGTATAAAACCATTATGCGCTCCATATGATGCATCAAAACCAATTGTATCGGCAAAAACAACAAACCTTGCGCCTATGCCTTTTCCAAAGATAGTAGCATCTTCAATTATTGCATTCCATATTAATAATCTCCACGCGCCAGTACTATCATTTTCAAATGCTGTAAACGCTGTAAGTCTTTCTTGAAAATAACTATAATCTATCGTAAGGAAACTCAGTGGAACAACTGCAAATACCGCTAAATCAAATAATAATCTTTTTACACCTAACCAATAAAATAGGAATGGTGTTATAAAAATTATTGCACCCCATGTAGTTCTATGCGCAGTATAAGGAAGCATTAGGAAAAACACAGGCAACAAATACAATGGTAATTTATAATTAGAGTCCACAAAACGATTATAAAAAATACCCGCTATAAATCCTACAACGATTGATTCATACATTAAAGCGCCAAATTGACGATTCCCAACATTTATCGAAAAATTGCCAGTCAATGCAAGATTAATAGGGGCAAGGAGAATCAAAGGGATTATATAAGAACTTATTTTTTTTATAAGATAAACAACCTCATTGTCATCAACGTTGGTAGCAATAAATACCATTATAATTAGAAAATAAAATACAGCTCTGAACTCGGCTATTCCGGCATAACCGAATCTCAAAACACCAATAAAAGTAGAGGTAAGTATAAAAAAGGTAAACAAAGTATAAAACTCACTATCAAAGATTAATTTACTTTTTTTTGATAAGTACTTTTTTATACTCAAGAAAAACAAAATGACTAATGCAATATCTGAAGGCTGTGTTCTTATCGGTGAAGTTGTTAAAGATATAATAGCATTTTCCCAAGAATTGCGTTCAATAAAGGACATAAACAAAGTAAAGATTATAAGGAATTCATTTCGACTTTTGCTTCTTATAAGAAAATAAATTGAATAAACGAAAAGAATATATAAAAGTGCTGGATGGCCGGATATGTACATCTTATTTGATCAATTTTGATATTTTTTCAAAAACCATTTCTACAGAAACATTATTAATACAATGAGATTCTTTAGAAATGCACATCTGAGTTGGACACGGCTTTTTTGTCAGTTTTGGATATAAAACAATGCTCTTTACACCCCAGGGCTTAAATCTTTCTGGAGATTGAGTATGAAAAAAATCTATAGTTTCCGGATGTGCTACAATTTCAATTATTGGTGTTTTAACGGCAGCAGCTAAATGCATAGGACCCGTATCATTACCGATATATATCGAGCATTTCTCTAAAAGTGCTGCAGTTTGCGTTAATGTTAGTTTACCTCTAAAGTCTATAACCTTTCTTCCATAATTATTTTGTAATTCTGAAAAATCATCTATTTGTCTCCCATCATTGCCACCAATAATTACAATATTATAATCGAATGCATCAATTACTTTTTTCGATAATGTAGAGTAATTTTCGATTTGCCATTTTTTACGACTTTGAGATGCAACCGGGCATATCGCTATAATTTTATTTTTATCAAAAATCTTGGTCTCATCTTCAATAAATAATTTATCTATTTCTCTAATGAGTATTTCTAATTGATAATTAGGGTTATAAACACCTAAGTATTTAAGAATATCAATATACCTTTCAATTTCATGTTTTTTATCATTATTAAAAACTAAGTTCGTATAAAATTTATCGTAATTCCTATTAAATTTTTCTTTTCTATCTATTACCTTCTCACTATATGACAATCTATATTTTGCACTAGAAAAAAAACTAAATAACACCGATAGCGATGAATCAACATCCCACCTTGGAACAATAACCAAATCATATTTTTGCTTCTTAAATTTTAACAAAGAATATATTATCGCATATAGAAACAAAAATATTTTTTGAATTCCACCCTTACTAAACAAATTGTTTTTTAAATAATATCTATTTGACAAATAAGGTATGTAATTTGCTAAATCTCTTACATTTTCTTTTGCAAATAAATCTATTGAAGCAGAAGGATATAATGCTTTAATCTCTTTTATAAAAGGAATCGCTAATACAAAATCACCAATTTCATCTAATTTTATTATTAAGATTTTGCTATTGGCTTTTAAGTTTATTTCAACATTCTTTTTTTTTAAGAAAAGAGAAAGAATAAGTATAATATATCTCATAATTATTTTTGTTTACCTTCTAAACTTCTTGATAATATATCATGCATTATATTATTTGAACTACATTCTCTTTAGAAAGTTTTATTGCTTCCTAAATTTTCATAATTACTTCAATTTTAAAAAACCACTATCTTCTTGCGTCTTAGATTTTAGCTTGCCCTTAATAAAACTAAATAATCCTATTCTTTCCATTTTTAGTAAATACTTATAATAATTATTACTAATAACTCTTTTTGAGAATAGGTGAATTCTTTCATTACTTATAAAATAAAGTCCGTACTTATTGGCAATATAAGAAAGCGTTTTAAAACTGTAGAATGAAACATGTTGCCCATGTTCAAGTCCATAATACCACCATTCATTTGGTTTTGGCAATTCATTTGAGAGTAACTCAGTTGTAAAAACTATATTTTCAGAAAATGCCAACATCTTTTCAATTTCTTCAAGGGGATTTACAAAATGTTCAAAAGTTTCAAAAGTCGTAATCGCTGAATATTTTTTCCCAATATTAGCTTCAAAACCTTTTGCAAATAAGTTCTCTGTGTATGGATCATAATGATAAAAATCAAATCCGATATCACGCATTAGTCTAGTAAATAATCCATAACCTCCAGCATAATCTAAATATTTTTCATTTCTTCCGAATAAAAAATAAAGTAAAACCGCTACTTTACGTGACAAATAGAGATTTCTCAGCACTAATCCAGTATCCGAAACATTAATTGGAGACTTGTAAGCTTCTTCAAGCCAATAAGGTTCTTCTACCCTGATAAATCCACAATTATCACATTTGAAATAATCTATACTGTATTTTTTAAGAACAATTGCACTAAATACTTTATTTAAATTACCTCCACAAATCTTACATTTCATTCACTTTCCTAATTAATTCATTCATTTTTTTCGAAAAATTCTCTACACTCCAATTTGCTTCAGAATATTCTATAGTTTTTTTAGCTGCTTCTTTGCACCATTCCGGGGATTTTTGGCTTGCTTCTTTAACTACTTTAGCTAAATCATCAATTTGCCATGAGTCCGAAAGTACTGCAAAATATAGACCTTCTTCCAAGTCAACATAACCAACCGGAATTAAACCAAGCAGCATACTTCCCATAAAAGCAGTTCCTAATCCGGTATTTATTGGTGCATGAATTGTAAATAAAATTCTTTTCATCAATTCTTTTAATTTTTTTTGAAATGGTGGGAAACGCCAATGATAGATATAGTGAATATTTTTATTGTTTAATTCCTTTTTATAGTACTTAAGAATTTCTTCTTCCACTTTGCAGTAAATATATAAATGTAATTCTGGAGTTTTTGAAAAAGCTTCAATTAATAAATCTATTCCTTTTTGAATGTTACCACCTGTACCACCAACATAAATAAAGTTTTTTCTGCCAAAGTTAAAATCCTTTTGTTCTATTGGAATTTTAAGTAATTCATCGGGGTAAGAACCATAACCAGTAAGGAAAAATTTACTTTTGTATTTACCAAATGATTCTATCATCCGAGGACAATTAAGTGTAAACAAAACATCAGCCTTTTCAGTTAAATAATTCTCTCCTTCAGTTAATCCATCCAAACTTCTTTTGAAAGTTAATTTTTCTTTAACATTTTTCCTTTCATAAAATGCTTGATATCTCTCTGCTGATTCTCTATTAAAATCTTCCCATAATTCACCTGAAACATATTGAATTACTTTAGACTCTTTTTTAAGATTATCTATAATTTGTTTACATTTTCCACCGTGACCTATAAGCAAATCATAATCTTTTGTCGGAAAATAAATTTTGTTAACATCAGAAATATCAACCAAATATCCGCTTAAATTAATCGCTTTTACAATTTCATATGTCAAACCGATAAAATTAAACTTTGTTATGTTTGGATGTTGAGCAACTGCTGCTTTCCAGGCTGCTGGAGATAAAGTTAATAATGCTTTTTTAGTCTTTGGTTTCTCTGATTCAAAGTGGTCTATGTTCTCAATTAATGCTAAACTAGCATTGCGTTGCGGTAGTTTTAATTTATTGAATAAAAAAGTTAAATATGATTTTCCAGTTTCAAGTAAATTTTGGAACAAGTATATTAAAAGCGTGTTTTTCATTTTAACTTTTGTTTAGAACGAAAATATGATTGAATTTCTTCTACGTTATTAAATTGTTTTAAAATTATTGCTGGATTACCGGCTACAATTGAAAAGGGAGGGACATCTTTGGTTACTACAGCACCTGCACCAACAACAGAATGTTCGCCTATTTGAACTCCTGCTATTATTGTTGAATTTGTTCCAATCGAAGCTCCCTTTTTTATAATAGTTTTCATATAATCAACATGAATTCCTACTTGGGGATAAAGGTCATTTGTAAACATAGCTCCATGAGATATAAATACATTATCTTCTAGAATCACAGAATCACACAAGAATGAATGACTTTCTATTATACAATTTTTCCCAATAATAGTGTTTCGTGTTATTTCTACAAATGGACCCACAAAACTTCTATCTCCAATGATGCAACCAAATATGTTTACTTGGTCTGGGTTATATATTCTTACATCTTTTCCTAGTTTTACATCAGCATCGATCATTTCTATCCTACAAATCTCTTAATTTCTTTAATAACAAATTCTTGAGTTTCCATTTTTAATTCAGGATACATAGTTAAAGCAATCACCTCATCACATAATTTTTCAACAACTGGGAAATACCCTTTTTTTATATCGAGAAATTTATTTGCTTCCTGAATATAGAGCGGCATTAAATAATAAATATTTGTTTGTATTTTTTTTATTTCTAGATATTCAATTAATTTGTTCCTACTCCCTCTAAATCTACTAACAAATACATGATAATTTGAATAAACACTATTATCAATTCTCTGATGTGAAAAATATTCTGGATTTAACTCATCTATATATCTTTTTGCTGTTATATTCCTTTTTCTATTCATTTCATCAAGATATTTTAACTTAACTTTTAGAATAGCCGCCTGGATTTCATCAAGTCTACTATTAATACCATTAATAACGATATGATTATAATCTACCATACCATACATTCTAAGTAATTTAGCTTTTTTTGCATATTCTGCACTATTAGTAACAATCATTCCTCCGTCACCATAAGCTCCCAGATTTTTTGTGGGATAAAAACTAAATGTAGCTAAATCTCCAAAAGAACCCGCCTTTTTTCCGTTTAGCATACTTCCGTGGGCTTGACAAGCATCTTCAATTATCGGTATTCCTTTTACCATTTGCTTCAATTCTGGGATATCAACAACATTACCGAAAATATGAACAGGAATAACAGCTTTGGTTCTTTTCGTTATTGCCGCTTCAACCTTTGATAAATCCATTAAAAATGTGTCTTCATGAACATCAACAAAAACTGGTTTTGCACCTGTATCTATTATAGCGGAAACTGTTGGTATTGCAGTGAAAGGTGTAGTAATAACTTCATCTCCGTGCCCAACACCCAAAACCATAAGCGATAAAGTTAGTGCGTCAGTCCCATTTGCTACACCTACTGCAAACTCACTTCCTAAATATTCTGCGAATTCTTTTTCAAATGTTGCCACTTCATTTCCAAGAATATAGCGTCCCGAAGCCAATACTCTATTTATTGCTTCATGTATTTCCTCTTTATAAGCTTCATATTGTGGAATTAAATCACATCGCCAAATCAATTCATATTCTCCTTGAAATAATTAATAGTCTCTTCCAATGCATCGTCAATATTTTCTAGATGCGTCTGGCCAATGAATTTTATTAGGCTACTTTCATCAATAATTGCATTACCAATATCAATATTCCTTATCATTGAAGGTACTTCTTTTAATGACATTTTCCCACTTCCGGCAATCCTTATTATTTTTTCAGCTAAATTTGATATAGGTATGTTATAACCAGAAAGATTAATTGGCACGAAACCACCCCATTGTTTTTGAGCAATCAACCAGATAATATCTATAACATCAGTCACAAATATTACTTGGCGTTTTCTTTCGGTCCCGTATACTTCAATTTCATTATCCAACAATGCATCCCGAATAAACGAACCAACTAAACCAATATCATCACCATTTGTTTGTTGGTTTTTTCCAAAACAATTTGGAATTCTTAAAATAGCCACATTATAATCAAATAATTCTGAATAAAGATTATAGTAGCCTTCTGCTGTCAATTTATGAATTCCTTGAATATCTATTGGATTCTTTGGTGTCTTTTCATTAATTAAACCTTCTTCAACTCTTCCATAAATTCCTCTTGAACTTAGGAATATTATGTTTTTGTTTCGTGTCCCTTCTAAATTCTTAATCAAATGAAGATGAGATTTACAATTAAGTTCAAGATCATAAAACGGATTTTCTATTGCGGCTTGATGAGAAGTCCAAGCCATACAGTCAATAATTAAATCGGATTCAACTATAAAGTCATGTAGGTCTTGTACTTCTTCAATTTTCTCAAAGTATATTTTAATTTTTCCCGTTAAACTTGCAAGATTCTTTTTTTGACCGCCTGTACTCTCTAGTAATCCATCTATTACTGTTACATCCAAACCCATTTCATAAAAATGTTCAGCAATATTACTACCTATAAAACCTGCACCGCCAATAATTAAAGTTTTAGGCTTATTGTACATTTATCCTCAATTTAAAGAACTTTTGTTAATATTTCATACTAATCTAAATATTGTAGATATCAGCTTTATATTTTTTTAAATTATCAGCATTATTAAACCATGCAATAGTATCTCTCAATGCATTTTCTAGAGTATATTTTTGTCCCCAGCCGGTTAGTTTTTTCAATTTCTCATTCGAACCGAACAATCTTCTAACTTCACTTTTTTTTGGCCTCATCCTATCGTTTTCAATCTCAAATGGAATTTCATAATTCATCAATCTCATTATTGTCTTAGCCAGTTCTCCTATCGAAATTTCCGACTGGGTAGCAATGTTGATTTCTTCGCCTATTGTTTTTTCGCTTTTATATATTTCAATAAATCCTTCAACAGTATCTTTAACATAAACCAAATCTCTTGTAGGTGTTAAATCACCAAGTTTCAGACTATCAGCGCCTTTTGCAATTTGTGTAATAATAGTTGGTATTACTGCTCTTGCTGATTGTCTTGGGCCGAAAGTATTAAACGGTCTTACAATTGTAACAGGCAAATTAAAAGAACGATAAAATGCTTCAGCTATTCTATCCGCACCAATTTTTGTGGCACTGTAAGGAGACTGTCCTTGAAACGGATGTTTTTCTGTTATAGGCACAAATTGAGCCGTGCCATAAACCTCGGATGTAGAAGTAACTATAATTCTTTTAGTATTTAATTTTTTAGCTGCTTGTAGAACGTTTAAGGTGCCTTTAATGTTAGTATCAACATAACTATCGGGTGAATGATAACTAAACGGAATTCCAATCAATGCAGCCAAATGAAAAACAGCGTCAATATTTTTCATGCTTTCGTAAACGCCGTTTGAATCTCTAATATCCCCCGAAAATATTTCAATATCGTTTTTTATTTCTTTTGGGAGAGTATCAATCCATCCCCATGAATTAAAAGAATTATAATAGACGAATGCTTTTACATTATAACCAAGTTCCACCAATCTTTCAACAAGATGGCTGCCAATAAATCCGTCAGAACCGGTAACTAAAATTCTTTCCAAAATTTATTTCCCATTAAAATGTTCATTATAAATTTCTTGTGCTTTTTCATAATCGTTAAGCCGGCCAATATCAAGCCAGTATTCTTTTAGATCGTACTTTGTTATCGTTTCAACATTATTTAACATATTCATTATCAATTTATCCATACCAAAATATTCAGGTTTATCGGGAAAAAATTCAAATATTTCCGGTTTCATCACATATATACCTGCAAGTATGTACATAACAATATCCGGTTTTTCCTGTATCCCGGTTACTCTATCTCCTTCAAAAAAAATATTTCCGAATGCAAATGGTGTGATTTCTTTTTTAATGGCAATTGTTAATCTAGATTTTTGTTGAGAAGCAAATTTGTACAAAGCTGAAAAATTAGTTAATGTAAGTATGTCGCCATTCATAACAACAAAAGGTTCAGTAAGCTTATCTTTTAACAACATTAATGGACCTGCGGTACCCAAAGGAATCTCTTCTTTGCTAATAGCTAATTTTACCCCGTAACGAGAACCATCTCCAAAAAAACTTTCAATATATTCTGATTTATAATTGGTAGCTAGAAAAATTTCATCAAACCCGAATTTTTTTAATCGTTCAATTTGTATTTCGAGAACGGATTTTTCACCAATCGGAAGCAAAGGCTTTGGAATTACCTCTGTAAATGGTTTTAATCTTGAACCAAGACCGCCGGCAAGTATAATAGCTTTCATGCTTTTTGAAAAATTTGTTTTAAAATACTATTGAAAGGCAAAACCTTATTTTTAAATAAATAAAAATAATGTAAAGACATTAGTAAAACTCCTAATGATAGAACTATTAGAGGATTTGGGAAATTTGTTTTTTGTAATAAAAAGAATAGAATTATGGCGATAAAAAAAACAAATATATGAGGTTTCAATACAGTCAAAAAATAATCTTTGATTAGAATATGCATAAATTGTGACGTTCTGAGAATTACATAATAAATTACACCTGAAGTAGCTATTAATAATGCAAATGACGTTCCTATTATACCAAAATACTTAGTAAGTAAAGGTAAAAAAATCACATATAATACAATTGTCAAAAACGAAAAGATGCCGATAAGCTTAGAATTACCTTGACCCAATACAATTAAATTTGGAATAGCACTGAATGAACCTATAAAACCCGAAAATGAAATTATACTTAATACGAGCCAAGTTTTTTCGGCAAAATCAGTCCCCATCCAAATTGTCAATATCTGCTTTGAAAAAAGAAGGATAAAAACTACAATTGGTATTAATACAGCGGCAAATATTCTTGAACTTTGGAGAAATAATTTCTTAATTTCCTGGGTATCAGCAGTTGCACTCAACTGAGACGAGAAGGGAAAGATTGCCGATACCGCACTGCTTGCAATACCTCCCAAAGCGCCGACAAGTTTTGAAGGTACAACATAATACGTTACCGCAACAGGTCCTAAGAAAAATGATATAACAAATCTAACTATGTAAGTAGAGAATATATTTGAAATTTTTGAAAGAAAAACGAAAACACTAAAATTAAAAATTTGCTTTAATATTTGAATATTCAACGAAAGACTGATTACATAAGTGGGTAATTTTTTCTTAACTATTAAGAGATATAATAAAAATGAAAGTATTGATACTATAACATTAACAGCAATAGCTCCTATTAAGCCAAAACCCAAAGTAAGAATAACTAAAAGAGATAGGTTTAGTAACAAATTGATCGCACCATCTAGAATAGATGAATATTTAAATAATTGTAAACCCTGAATAACCGATCTATATGCCCCTCCAATAAAAGTAAAAAAGAATCCTAAAGCAGCAAGATTTAAAGCTGTATTAGCTATCTCCAAATCTTTCGAATTAATATTAAGTATAGATATAATCTCTTTTGTAAATAACAGAATCATTCCGGAAGCTATTATACCAACTATCCCTTGAAAAACAACGGCTGAATTAATATAACTATTCAAAATTGTAATTTCATTTTTTTTATAATACTCGGCAACATATTTTATTAATGCATTTCCTAAGCCGAGATCAAGAATTCCATAATAGCCTACTATACTAGTTATAAGTATATATATTCCATACCCCTCAATAGAAAGTTTAGCTATAATAAAAGGTAGTATTAAAAATGATATTATCGTTATAAAAACAAAAGAACCAGAACCCCATAATGAATTCTTAATTAATGTGCTGTATTTTTTTCCCAAGTTAACCTTGCTTTGAGATTTCATCAGTTTTTATTCTTTTCCGGACATAAGTTAATACTATAATAATTTTATCTTAACGCACAATCAACATTGGATATTTATATTTCCAGTAACCTTTAAGAATACTTTTGAAAATCATTCACATTAAGTTATACATTATGTAAAAATATTATAATAAAGAACGAAGGATATTAATACTTAATTCAGTATGGGACTGATATAGCAAACAGATATGGAAATAATAGCTACTGTATTCTTAATTGTTTTTATCGCTCTCCGGTTGTTTATTATAATAGAGTTCAAGAATGCACCGATAATAAAAGATGAATAGTGCAAGGCATGTTGCTAATTAGGTAGAGTGCAATTTGTAATTTTATTTTTACTATTATCGCCCGGCTTCGCCGGATGTCGCAAAAAACGCTCCAATTTACTATTGTCGATTAATCGAAAATCTTAAATCTTCAAATCTTATTTATGATTTTCCAAAAACCATTTATATGTTTTTCCGATGCCCTCTTCAAGTGAAGTTTTATATTTCCATCCCAAGTTATTTATTCTTGATACATCCATTAATTTTCTTGGAGTGCCGTCTGGTTTTGTAGTATCAAATACAATATTACCTTTAAATCCAACGACTCGTTTTATAACTTCTGCAAGTTCCGCAATTGACAAATCCACGCCACTGCCAATATTTAGATGAGTTAAATTTTTCTCATATAAATCCGCCGCTTCAATTTGATTCATTAAAAAGTAAATAGCATCAGCCAGATCATCTACATATAAAAACTCCCTTAACGGTTTGCCTGTTCCCCATACCTCAACAAGCTCGGTATGATTAACTTTACCCTCATGGAATTTGCGGATTAAGGCAGGTAATACATGAGATGTATTTAAGTCGTAATTATCATTTGGGCCGTACAAATTTGTCGGCATTACAGAATAGAAGTTTGAACCGTATTGTTTATAATAACTTTCGCAGAGTTTAATACCTGTTATTTTTGCTATCGCATAAGGTTCATTTGTATATTCAAGCGGTCTTGTTAATAAATATTCTTCCTTTATCGGCTGCGGACATAATTTAGGATAAATACAGGAACTGCCGAGGAAAATTAATTTTTCAACATTGCCTAGATAAGATTGATGAATAATGTTGGATTCGATCATTAAATTATCATACAAGAACTCAGCTCGGTAAGTATTATTGGCAAGTATTCCGCCCACTTTAGCCGCCGCAATAATTACATAATTTGGTTTCTCTTCATGGAAAAACCTCTCCACCTCAGATTGATTCCTTAAATCCAATTCATCAAAATCACGCTTAATAATATTTGAAAATCCTTCTGCTTCAAATTTCCTCACAAGAGCCGAGCCCACCATCCCCTTATATCCGGCGATGAATAATTTTTTATTTTTATCCATAGTACTTATATAATCCTTTAACTATTATTCTTGAGTTCTTTTACACTTCTCTTGAAATCGGATGTTGTCATTATTTCAACAAGTTCATCTATCTTGGTTTTTGCCTGCCACCCAAGCAATTCCTTTGCTTTTGTAGGATTACCGACTAACAAATCAACTTCTGTCGGGCGGTAATAATTTGGTGATATTTTTATAATTTCTTTACCGGGTATCAAATTCCCGGAGGTTAAATTATTGATAACATCCGTATTTGTTTTTTGAATAAAAGAATTGAATTTGCTCAAATCAACCGATTCAATAACACCAACTTCTTTTTCCTCTTTTCCTGACCATTTTATATTTATTCCAAAGACACCAAAAGCCAGTTCGCAAAATTTCCTAACGCTTGTTGTTTCCCCGGTAGCAAGGACAAAATCTTCCGGTTTTTCATGCTGCAATATTTTCCACATACCTTCGCAGTATTCCGACGCATAGCCCCAATCTCTTTTCGCGTCAAGATTTCCAAGTATTATTTTATCCTGCATACCCAAGATCATTTTAGAAACGGCAACAGTAATTTTTCTTGTAACAAATGTTTCGCCTCTGCGCGGAGATTCATGATTAAACAAAATACCATTTACTGCAAATAAATTGTAAGCTTCTCTATAATTTTTTGTTATCCAGTAAGCATATAATTTAGCAACGCCATAAGGAGAGCGAGGATAAAAAGGTGTTGTTTCACTTTGCGGAACTTCCATTACTTTTCCATACAGTTCCGATGTTGATGCCTGATAAAATTTCGTCTCTTTTCCCAATCCTACTTCTCTTATTGCGTCAAGAAATCTAAGAGTTCCCAAAGCATCTACCTGGGCGGTATAATCAGGGACCTCAAAAGATACTTTTACATGACTTTGTGCGGCCAAATTATATATTTCATTTGGGGCAATTTTTTCTAGCAGACGATTTATATTGCTTGAATCAACTACATCACCATGATGAAGAAAAAACTTTTTACCCGATATTTCCGGGTTGGCAAATAAGTGATCAATTCTTTGAGTGTTAAACGAACTGCTTCTTCGTATAATACCATGAACTTCATAGCCTTTTTCAAGAAGAATTTCTGCGAGATAACTGCCATCTTGACCTGTAATACCCGTAATTAATGCTTTTTTCATTTGTTGTTTTATGGTTTTATTAATGTTTGTTTTTAAAGATTTTTAATTGTATCAAATCACAATACAGATAAAATAATTTTTCTTTGTGGATGATATTTCGTCCGATTATCTTCACTTTGTGTTGTTGCGGTGTGTTTCATTTCTGTTTTTTCAAGATCCGGCTTTATTATAAATCAAAAGAAGACTTAAATATTAATGCCATTCTCACATCGATATAATATTTTATCAATACTTACTGATGTTAGAAACAATACTCATATCGCCTTTTGAAATAGGCGCATTAAATAATTTCCGAATTGTATTAAGCGCTTTATAGCTTTCGGTATATATCTGAACTCTGCCGGGAGTCAGGAAGTTTGCAACTGAATATATCTCTTTAAAAAAAGACGGTAGAATTGCTAAATCCAGTTGTATTGCATTCGTCTCGTTAATAATATTTATAATGTGATCATATAACCAATTTTCTACATGACCCATAATGGTAAAAAGTTTATAATTATTATTCCCGAACTTCTCAAGAGTATTACATATCATCTTAGCATTTTCTATACATCTTTTTAATTCTTTCGAAATTGGTATTATTCCATCGCAATCCATACAAAGATAAATAACATCGGCATTATTAAAAGCGAAATTAAAATCACAAATAAAACCAATTCTTCTGTGAAGCAAGTTTCGTAAAATTAGTAATTCCAGATCAGCCTCTTTTTCCGATGTAATTCCTTTTTGGAGCTGATTTACTCTTTCCTTTTTTTCATCAGCACAAATAGTATTATGACCAATCTCTGCTAAACCAAGCGCAACATTTAAAGAAATATTATCTGTTCCAATTACGACAACTGTCATAATTATTATTGATTTTAATTTGGGAAGTAATTCTGTAATAAAGTTCTAATCGGTACAAAATATTCGGAATTTGTTTAAAGCTCCGCTAATGTCAACTACATTGACTCTTAAACTGTTTAATGGTTTTGAAAACGCCCTCAACTATAATGATACTGTACCACTTAATTTATTTTACAATAATAAACGACAACAGCTTCATTATTATTAATCGGAATATTTGTTCCTTTGCAAAAGCAAATAAAGGAAACAATAGCTAATAAATTATTGAATACGTGATGAGATATAAGATACCCGGAATTGAATCTAAGACTTGGATATAAACTTTTACTACAAAGATATTTCTAAAATACTTTATAAAATAAATGTTATAATCGTCTTAATTAGAAATTAACCCTCGTAAAAAAATCTAAACTCCTTACTTATCTTTAATAACCGTCTATTGACAGTTAACTGAGTACGATAGAAAATACTAAATCTCATCATTCATTTTTTTGTAATACAAATGAATAAATATTTGTAATGTATTCTCTTTATTCTACCTAAATAAAATTGCTTCATTTTAACAACATTATTCTACAATAATTGCTACCCGACAAGTATTATATATGTGTTTAGTAAAAAGGATGATTAGACTCGATGCTTTGATATATACTCCCCAGCCTTTATAAACTTACACTACTACGATCTTATAGTCAAATTATTTCTATATAAAATCTAATAACCCTCTTAATTAGCAGCTTCAACTAAATAGTCAAAGTCTAAATCATATGCAACTCATAATTTATTAGACCAATATAAATGATATAGCTTTATCATTTGATGATAGTCCTATCATAAATTTTTATTAATTATTTAAAGAATCTCAAAAGATGAAGTTTAGAGCGGATAACAGGAATTTCAAAAAAGATATTATCACTAAATCATTCTTTTATAACTCATTCGTTTACTCAGTACAACTCTTGGATAAATATTTCTAAATAATTTCTCTAACCGACCGATAATGGAATTAGAAATAATCATAAATAAAATGAGAGAATTTCTAAACAATAAGAAATACTAGAAATATCTAGATACATCCGAAGAGTTTTATGATTCGGGCAAGGAAGTCCGAGTTTCTGTACATGGAGGTAAATTATGAGAAAGTATTATATACTTTTAGGGATAGCTATATTCATTTCGACAACTATCCGCGCACAATGGATTCAAACAACCGGTTCATCGGGAACAATTGTCAGCTGTTTTGCAGAAACCAATTCTTATTTATTCCAAGGGACATTAGGTTACGGCGTATATCGTTCATCTGATAATGGCGCAAATTGGACGCAAGTAAATAATGGGATAAATTATAAAAGTGTTTGGGCGCTTGTAACAAAAGAACAAAATATATTTGCCGGAACAATAAGCGGCGGAGTTTATTTTTCATCTGACAATGGCGATAGTTGGTCTCAAGCAAACAATGGTCTTAATAATAAAAGTATATGGTCGATGGCTTCTTGTGAATCCTTTTTGATAGCCGGAACCGGTGGAGACGGTGTGTATATTTCATATAATAATGGATATAGCTGGAATTCAATAAGCTACGGAATAACCGATAAATTTATTTTGTCCTTAGCAATTAATGGTAACATAATATTTGCAGGGACCGGAAGCGGCATTTTCCGTTCAACTGATTTCGGCAACAACTGGATAAGTGTAAATAATGGTATAGATAATATCTACGTTTGGCCTCTATCTGTAAATAATTCTATAATTTATGCTGGAACTCGCGGAAGCGGCGTTTACTACTCTAAAGATAATGGTGAAAATTGGCTGGCCATAAATAATGGCTTAACAAATAAAAGTATTTGGTCACTGGCAACATATGGTTCTGATCTTTTTGTTGGAACAGATGGTGGCGGAAGTTTTTTCTCTTCCGACGAAGGAGCCAATTGGTTTGCACTAAATGACGGACTTACAAATAATAGCGTGCGTGCCCTTAAAATTAATGATAATGAATTGTTTGCAGGAACAGATAATGGGAGTTATAAAATTTCTCTTTCACATATTACAACAGACATCAAGGAAAACGGCGAGGTACCTGAAATTTTTACACTGTATCAAAATTATCCCAACCCGTTTAACTTATCAACTACTATTCGTTTCTATTTAACAGAAAGTATGGATTCTAAAATACTCATTTATGATTCTATTGGTAAACTTGTAAAGATAATAGACATTAACAACGCAAGCAAAGGATATAATTCTGTCGTTTGGGATGGGAATAATTCTTCATCGAATACCGTAACATCGGGAATTTATTTTTATCGGTTAATTGCCGGCAATGATATACAAACGAGAAAAATGATTTTAATTAAATAATGATGTATAAAACTATTTATCTAACAACAATTATATCATAATTTCTCTTTTACATCATCTTCTTCAATATACTCTCTTCAAATATATTGACGACAACTGAAATGTATCAATAAACTTTTCATGTAATAATTCGATAATGATAATAGAAATAAAGAAGTATAATTATTGAAAGACAA
>Ga0153915_10001086_pt1 | contig 25056 bp, 15 predicted proteins | sample Opewatmetagenome_2_FD_107003 | JGI IMG/M metagenome (GOLD analysis project Ga0153915, IMG submission 107003) | Freshwater wetland microbial communities from Ohio, USA - Open water 3 Core 3 Depth 3 metaG | ecosystem: Environmental > Aquatic > Freshwater > Wetlands | place: USA: Ohio, Lake Erie...
ACAGTATACTTAATTATCCATCATCTCATTACTTCTCTTGTTTCGGCCCCGGCTTCATCTTTCTCAAAACCCGATCTACTGCTTTTTCTATCTTTCTTATAAATTTGTCATCACCAAGAGGCCTGCCCGTTCTCTCGTGCTGCCTTATTCGCATAACGTCGCTGTCTTCTAATCCTTCTTTCAAAAATGCTTTCCAATCCGGCACTAAATCCAACAACGGTTTTACTTTCACAAGTTCATCATCTTTTCCAATAATATGACTTTTCGCACTGCTCCATTTATATAATGACGAATCTTTTGTGATTCTGGCGCGGACAGGATTCAATTCTATATATCGTGCCGCCGCTAAAAGATAGTTCTCATTCATCGGAAATGAGGCAAATCTATCCTGCCATAAATGCCCCCGCCAATTTTGTCTGAAATTTATCAATCGTGTATAACGGCGATGTGCTTCACCTATGGCGCTACGCAGGCTTTCAGTATTTTCGGGAACTGCAATTAGATGAACATGATTGGTCATCAGGCAATACGCCCATATCTCTACGCCATGAAAACGGCATGATTCCGACATTAGTGAAATGTATTCCCGATAGTCATCTTCTTTAAAAAAAGATTCCTGACGTCGGTTGCCTCGCTGAGTAATGTGATGGGGCATACCCGGAACGACTATTCTTGCTATTCTGGCCATGCTTATTCATATATGAAACAGACCGGCATGTCAATAATTAAGTATACTGTCCCCCGAATTCCGTGATCAATTATGTTTACTTGATTTTCCATATTAATATAAAACTAACAATTAATATACTTGGTTGGTATTTTTCGATTATTGATGCAATTCTACTCTATTTAAGTCAACATGAAAAGTGAAAACATATAGTCAATTCTTATCGTTTAAAATCTTGCACCTCTGTCACGGTTGACGTTTTATTTCTTTCAGGAAGTTTGTGCTTGTTTCTTACACCTACAAGTCCACAGTGGTGAGCTACCACCAGAATTGATGATTACCCTTTGAAAGGTGCAACTGAAAGCTAACCGGCGGCGCTAAATGCAAGCAGCCGTTAATGTTCCATGACTATCTTTGAAAACCGATGAACTGCGCCGTCCGGTTGAGCAACGGTTTATGCCCTGTCACCATTAATACTTTGACTTAATTGATCTCAAATTGTCGAATGAATTCCGGTAGATTCTCAGAATTCACTATGAAAATTGTACGTTCGCTTTCGGTATGAAGATCTCTAATGGAACTCACTGATGAAATAAGAGCACGAGTACCAAGGCTCTTACGAAATCTCACGAATGGAACCGGTAAGACAGGCGCGTTTGCAGGCAGAGAACCCTCTTTGAGTGAAATGGCTGCTGGATCGAAATGTGATACAAAAAGTTGTGCGGTGGTTACTACGACGGGGATGTATGCACGATTGAAATTCTCTGGTCCATTTTTATCTTGGATTAGTCTTTCTTGCTCTGCAAAGGCCTCAACAGAGTCTATTAGTTCTGAAGCCGTACGCTCCAATAGATTTCGTCTACCCTGCTCTTGCCCAGGTATAGCGCAGTATTGCGACTGATGTGAAGAAGGATCGGCCGGCAAAGTTATCCAGTCATATTTTGTCCATTTTGTATCTCTTCGGTTAGAATGCCAGACCGTCGTTTTGCTTCGCATTGGAGGCGATTCCTTCGGAATCAAAAATACCCAAGCAGTCTGCCGGACCCGCTTGCATTCTATGACCATAGCATAAATATCAGAATTTTTAGTTACTGCCACTAGATCAATGAACCCTTCCGATCCGGTTCTATCCGACTGCCAATGATGTTCTTCAAATAGAACACGCCAGTTACAAGACTGATTCACTGCGTGAACTGTGGCAATTTGGAGCGGAAAACCAGATGAATTAGCAGTGACGATTGGTTGTTGAGCTAGTTCTGTCTTCATGGCTGCCTTTTCCTCCTGCATAACGAAAAAATCAGCCGGTGCGTAGCGATCGGCTGTATTGCCTTTGTTATTTTTCTTTTTTATCAGGTATAGGACTTAGCATTCTTAGCTTATTTACTTCCTTGTCAAAAGCTACGAGGATTATCCTACCCGCGTGTCTGATATCATCCTCTATAATAAGACAATCTTTTATATTGCCACCCTCCATATGTATAGTTTTGAGGAACTGTAAAATCAGTGAGACGTATTCTTCAAATTGGTTTTCCGTCATTTGCTCATCGAATAAGAACTTAAGCCTAAACTGATCATTTAGCTCAGACCACACTGAAAATGCCATAGAGTACTTTGTCGATTTGACTTTTCCCTTGGAGCCTATTGCGATTAGATTAATTATTTTATCTTTGTGTAAGAGCTTATTCCAAACAGACAGTATTCCTTTTTTTAGCAAAGCGTAGTGATCCTTTCCCATTTCTTTTAGGAAAGCATCGAAATATGCTTTTGTGATAAAAATTACAATAGCGGTAGGTAGCAACCATTCTATAGTTGCGAATGGTCTTTCACTTTTCATAGGATATTTAATCAGCTTTAGATTTGGATGCTGTACCTCATCTATAATTCCTTGAGGAATATCGTTCGGAATATTCTCCAGATAGCTAATTATAATATGAGGCTTATCTGATTCCATATAGAGTCCTATAAAATAACAATGTTTATATTTATTCTAATAAAATAAAATGAAGATGAAGATTTAACGATTACTGGTTGTAACCTAGCATAAAAATGGAAATATGAAAAATAAGACTTACAGGAAGAAAGAAATAACTTTAATTCAAATACGTGGTGGGGCGATAACGTCGTAAGGTGAAAGAAAGTTAAAGACAGGTTAAAGAAATTTATTCGATAAAAACAGAAATTTGCAATGAAAATGGCGGAAGTGCATGGGAATCGAACCCACCCTGGACGGTTTTAGCGCCCAACACCGGATTTGAAGTCCGGGAGGCCCACCAGTGACCTTGGCACTTCCACCCTGAAACTTAGCTGTAAAAATGAGATGTGTCAACATGCAAAAAAATATCAGCGGAATTATTCAGAAGGAGAAATTCCGCATTTTGCCTTATCTTTTAATTTTCCCCGGTAGTATGTAAACATAAGGTTTCCGCAGTATGCGCAGATGAATGAATCTGTCAATCTTGCGCAGGGCAAGGTATGCCCTCCATATCATTGCGTCCTCTTTATAATAGTCGATTATTTCTTGCTCCGTTATGGGAGAAATGTTGAATTTTTTCCCCTCTGCCGCAAAGAAATCATTTGCTGCCTTTATGAGAGCCGGTATAAATTCAGGGAGTTGTTCCTTGTAGAAGTTCGCAATAAGGTCGATAACGACTTTACGGAAGTCATAATATCTGGTCATGACTTCTTCGAGAAAAAGCCATCTTATGATCCAAAGCAGGAATGACGGAGCGCTTCTGAGAAATAGTTCAGGGTTGAGTTGTTCTACTCCGTTGCACTGCATTAGAGGAGTGCTGGTGTCTATATAGTAAAGCTTTGTATCCGGTCCGATTGTGAAACCATCTTTGTAACCGGCAACTGCCCAGTTGGAGATCTGGCCGTCTATGCCGAACTTAATGCCTTTGCCCGATTCATTAAAAGTAAAGACTTTATTCATCTCCGCCAGTGTCAGCCGGAAAAGCGTCATCACGCCTTCTTCCGGCAGGGAATGAATCAGCCGGTTGCCTATGGATCTTCCGTCGAGTCTTGCCTGTACGTTGTAGATTACCATATTCCCCGCACGTGGATTTACCTGTACTGTAGCGAATGCGGGGATATTCAAACCTGTCTCGCCAAGGCGCAGGTTGTATTCATGAAATATTTTTTTGTAGCTTTCCATTTCATCCGTTGTGCGGAATATCGGAAGGCGCTTATAGGCGAGAGATTCCTGTCCGGGAACGTTTATCGCGAATATAGTGCTCATCTCGCCATAGCCGATGATCAGCGCCGGGATCAGGCTTTTTTCCGGGCTCTGAGGATTCAGGCCGTACTCGAATTTTTGCAGCAGATCGCGGTCGATTTTATCAAGCATGATGTGTCCTCCTGTTTAAGTGAGGTTCAGAAGAAGTGAAGCGTCTTTAAGCGCCTTGTCGATCCTTTCAAGTATTTCCTCCGCCAGATTTCTGTCCGTTATAAGCGGCGGAAGGAGCTGGCTTATGCGTTTGTCATTGTTGGCGTATACGGAAAGGATTCCGTTATCATAACAGGTTTTAGACATGATCGGTCCGCACATGTCATTGACCATTTCAATGCCCATCATCAGTCCCAGTTGACGCAGTCCTACCAGAATTTTCGGATGGCGTTTTTTCAGTTCTATGAAACCGCTGCGGAATATCTCCGCTATACTATTTACATTTTCCAGAAAAGCCGGTTCCGATGAAATATCGAGAACCTTCAAAGCCACGGGACAGCCGACTTCAGCTCCGCCGAAGGTCGATATGTGTATGAAAGGGTTGTTATGGAAAAAACTTTCCAGTTCTTTACTGAAGCAAGTGGCGCTCATGGGATATATTCCACCGGACAGTCCTTTGCCGATTACCATGATGTCGGGACTCACTCCAAAGTTTTCTATTCCCCAGAGTTTTCCGGTGCGGCCAAGCCCTGTTTGCACTTCGTCAACTATGAACAGCGATCCGCGCGAATGGCACGTCTGGGAGACAAAGCGATAGAAATCGCTGTCAGGAAGGGGCATTCCGGATGTGGCGGGTATGGTTTCGAAGATTACGGCGGCTGTATTATCATCGATTGCGTTTAAAAGAGCTTCTTTGTTATTGAAAGGCGCCTGCATGAATCCAGCCGGATTCGGGCCGAAAGGAGCACGGTACTGCTCGTCACCGGTGGCCAGGGCAAGTCCCGTGTGTCCATGGTATCCCCCGATGGCCGAAATAATCTTATGGCGGCCCGTATAACCGCGGGCAAGTTTTATTGCCAGATCAATCGCCTCTCCGCCGCCCACGCCGAATACGGTGTAGGTGAGACCTTCAGGCGTGAGACCGGCAAGCCTTTCCCCCAATCTTGCTCTTTGTTCGCTTATAAAATGATGGTTTCCTATATCCAGTTCTTTCAGGGCATCTATGAGGGTGTTTATGATTTCCGGGTGTCGATGTCCGAGATTGAAAACTCCTCCGTTTGAGTGACAGTTGATCAGACGCATGCCGGTATTGGCATCCCATACACAGGCGCCTTCCCGCTTTCCGAAAACAAAATCAAACCCCACTTGTTTGAGAAATTCCGCTTTTCCTGAAGATACATGGCTGGCAAAGCGGGATATGATTTCATCCTTGGAATTCCTGCCGATAAACTTCATTTCTTTCTGTCCCATGTGAAACTCCTTCACAATTAAAATGAATCTGACCGTAATAGTGAGTCATCGAGCAATTGAACTGAAACCTTTGCGCCTTTTTTGAGTCTTGTTTCCTTTTCTCCCATGACGATTAAAGCGTTAGCCGTAACCATGGATTTCAGAATGCCTGAGCCCTGATCGCCGGTTGTGCTGACAACATATTTGTCTTTTTCTTTTTTAACTACAGCGCGGATAAAATGTTTGAAGCCTTCTTTTTTTTGAATTTCTTCAGCGCAGACGGCTTTAATCGTTTGGCGGAAGATTTTTTTATGTCCCTGCATTTTCAGAAGAGAAGGCCGCACGAACTGTTCGAAAGAAACCATGGCGGATACGGGATTGCCCGGCAGACCAAACAAGGGAACGCCTTCGATTGCGCCGAAAGCCAGAGGTTTGCCCGGTCGCATGGCCACTTGCCAGAAATGCATGGCGTTGCCGATTTCTCCCATAACATTTTTGACAAAATCGAAATCGCCGACGGAGACGCCGCCCGAGGAAATAATCAAGTCGGAGTCCAGCGCTGTTTTGAATTTATTCTGCAAATCTGTTTTTTTATCCCGGGCTATTCCCAGAATTACCGGTATTCCTCCGCATTCCAGAACCTGCGCAGCCAGAGAATAACTGTTGCTGTTTACAATTTTACCGGGCGGAGGAATGGTTTTAATGTCCACCAGTTCATCGCCGGTGGACATAATCGCCACGCGCGGTTTTCGATAAACGCTGATAAATGCTTTGCCTAAAGCGGCCAGCATGCCGATATGCGCCGGACGGAGAAGGCTTCCCTTTTTGACAACAAGTTCTCCCTTGCGCACGTCCTCGCCTGCAAAACGGATATGCTCTCCTTTTTTTGCTGTAATATAGATGGTGACGGTTTGGCCGTCTTTTTTTGTGTCTTCCTGGCGGATAACAGAATCGGCGCCTTCAGGAATAACCGCGCCGGTCATTATTCGGGCGGCTTCCCCTTTTTTGATTTTTTTTCTGGCAATTTTGCCTGCCGGTATATCTTCTATTATTTTCAGCTTTAGAGGTTTTTCTTTAGTTGTGCCTTTAGTGTCGGCATGGCGAACGGCGTAGCCGTCCATAGCCGAATTGTCTGCGGAAGGGATATTGCGCGGGGAGAAAATGTTTTCACCTATTATCCGCCCGCGCCCATCCAGAACATTTATCTTTTCAAAACCCAGCGGCCGGAAATTAACAAGAATTGTTTTTAAAGCCTTTTCCACGGAAATCATGTCTCACTCCATTTTGTTTATATATAACAGTTTATCAAAGACAATCTGCTTGTCAATAGATATCGGGACATATTGATATTTAACGGTAATTTTCGTAAAGAAAGTTTTCAAGTGAATTATCCGGGAAAGAAGAATTAATTATACTTCTGTGTTTTGTTAGAATATCCCCCAAAGGAGTGCTTCTTGCGTATAACACGGTAGAGCGTTCCCGATATTAGCCGACGCCTGACGCCGGGATTAAAATATAAACAGGGCGGGGGTACCCCGCCCTGTTTATATTTTCTGCTTGCTTGTTTCTACCAGGTGTATTTCAATCCCAGCGTTCCGGCGTGCTGCGTCCGGTCGCTGGAAAATGTCGCTTCATAGGCACAGGCCAGATCCAGATTCTCCCGGATCGCCCAAGCCAGCCCCAGACCAATGACCGCGCTGTCTCTTGCCGCTTCATCCGTTTTCACCAGGAAAGTCGAAACCGCATAGCCGCTAAAGGCCGCATCCATCTGATAATCGGCATCCAGAAACTCATGCTGCCAGCGGATACTTAATTCTGGGGTGATAGTACCGAGCGTTGTCAGGAAGTCTTTTCTCCCCCGGACTCCCAGGGCGCTGACCAGTGAATTGGAATGCTCTTGCTCCACATTCAGGTTTATAGAGCCAGCGCCTTCTTCCGTAAATCCGTCCCGGGTCATATAGATCGCCCGGACAGAGGCGAGCGGTGTAACCTTGACTGTTTTTATTTCCAGATTGTAACCGGCCTCTGCATAACCGCTAATGGTATGTCCGGCGTAGTTGGCGTCGGCCATACGGTTGATGCTGCCAAAAACAATGTGCCGGGATGTGTCATAGCGATTGTATCCGTATGCGATCACGCCGTTTACATACCACGGAGCAATCTGATATGACCCATAAAGGGAGGCATGATAGATGGATACATCCGCTGTGTCGTCCATGTTATCCATACTGACCGACGCTGCGGTATAGCCTGCGGATACCCCCAGCAGAAAGCTCTTGCCGACCTTCTGATCATAGCCTGCGGCGACACCACCGGTTCTATAATCATATTTCGAGGAGATATCGTCGTCCCTTCTATCTCCGATACCTCCGTATCCCTTCATCCAGAAACCTCGTTTTGTTGCCGGTGCGGAAACCATGCCGGTATTATCCAGCGAAGCTAAAAGAATCTGTCCTGCAAAAGAAGGCAATGTTGCATCAAAGCCTTTCATCCGTTCGGTTACAGCATTCAGGTATCGGTTGAAGGCGACAAAGGATGTTTCCGCCAAAGCCAAATGCGTCAGGCCGCCGGTCTGATCAAAGGCGCTTCTTGCCTCTGCCGCAGAAAGACCAAGCAGGCTGTTCATGACGATTGCCATATCCCCGGAGGCCGAAGATTCGATGCGGTCCAGGCCTGCGGCAACGGCGATCTGGTTTCTCGTGATTGCCGCATCGACAAAGTCCGTTGAATTCCGTGTTAATAGCAGATAGACATTTGTCGCATCATAGCTGAGCGAAGGCGTCAAGAAGGCCAGGTTGCTCGTCACATTCGTAAAGGCCCCGGTGACGCCGCCTGTCGAGGTTAGAATCGTATAACTGGTGTTTGCCGCATAGTTGCCCGATTCGGCCAGAACCGATACGGTGGTGTTGTCGCCGCTGATGGTTGTCGTTCCTGAGGCCACGATCTTGTCGGATTCTCCCGCCGCATTGGCTTCCACCTGATAGACCGAGCCTGAGGCAAAGGTCAGGTTTCCGTTCACTGTAAGCGTTCCAATGGAGTTTCCCGGAGCGATGGCGCCGGAGTTGGTCACGTCGCCGGTGATGGTTCCCGTGCCCGCAAGCATACCGTCGATGTTGACCGTCACCGGGCTGGTAATGCTTCCGTTGACGGCAAGCACACCGGCATCGATTGTTGTTATTCCGGTATAGGTATTGTCACCTGTCAGGGTGAGCGTGCCCGTTCCGTTTTTCAGTAAAGAGCCGGTTCCGCTCATGATTCCGGTATAGGTTCCGTCTGCGGTCTGGTTGAAGGTGGCCTGGACATTGTTGAGAATGTTGCCTTGCAGGCTGGTGGAGTCTCCCTGGAGGATGCCTGCGTTGACGGTGGTGCCGCCGGTGTAAGTGTTTGCGCCGGTAAGGATAAGCGTGCCGTCGCCCTCCTTGACGAGCAAGCCGGTTCCGCTCATGATTCCGGCGTAGGTTCCGTCGGAAGTCTGATCGAAGGTCACCTGCGCGTTGTTGGCGATGTTGCTTTGCAGGCTGGTGGAGTATCCCTGGAGGATGCCTGCGCTGACGGTAGTGCCGCCGGTGTACGTGTTTGCGCCGGTAAGAATCAGCGTGCCGTCGCCTTCCTTGACGAGCAAGCCGGTTCCGCTCATGATTCCGGCGTAGGTTCCGTCGGAAGTCTGATCGAAGGTGACCTGGGCGTTGTTGGCGATGTTGCCCTGCAGGCTGGTGGTATTGCCCTGGAGAATGCCTTCACTGACGGTGGTGCCGCCGGTGTACGTATTGTCGCCGGTCAGGATGAGGGTTCCATCACCGCTCTTTGTAAACGCCCAGGTGCCGGTGATGGCCGAATCTAACTCCCCCGCACCGTTAAATTCCAAGGTATTTCCGGAGCCGGTGGCGTCAATGGAACCATTGATGGTCGAACCTTCCTGAATCATAACCGTGTTGTTGTCACCGGCAAGCGAAATGGCGACGCCGCCCGTACCGGTAATAACGCCGGAAGCATAATTGCGGATGACCGCATTGCCTCCGGTGGCCGAAACGCCGATCACGCCGCTGATGTTTCCATAGTTGTTCAGCGTGGATGTGCCGGCCATCCATATGCCTGTGCCGTTGCTGGTGATGGTGGCGCCGGATTCGTTGGTAACCGTGCCGGTTTTAATGTACACACCATACGCACTGGCACCACCGGTGGCCGAGATGACGCCGCCGCTTGCGTTGGTAATCGTGCCGTTGGTGAGATAAACACCGTAGGCCTTGCCGCTTGATCCAGGAACGCTTGCGGAAATATTGCCGCTGTTGGTGATGGAACCCGCCGAATTGCCGAAGACATACACACCATAAGCAAAAGAGCCTCCTGCGCTGGTTGTGATCGTCCCGGTATTGTTAACGGTGCTGCCGGCGGTGGTGCTCAGAGCAAAAATGCCCCAGGCATTGTTTCCGGACGTTGTCGTGGTCACCGTTCCGTAATTGTTGACCGTGCTGCCGCTGAGCACTTCAATACCATATTGAGACTTCTTGCCGGTGGATGATATGGTTCCAGAACTCGTGTTGGTAACAGTGCTGCCTGCGCCAGCGTAGATTCCGTCGGTAAAACCTCCGAAGTTGCCGCTGCCGTCATCCTGAGCCGTCGCGGTAATCGTCCCCGAGTTGGTCACGGTGCTGTTGGCGCCCGCATAGATGCCGTAGGCATGATATCTCAGCGAGGTCGCCGTGATGGTTCCCGCATTGGTGACGGTGGAGTTCTGTCCCGTATAGATGCCGTAGCTGTGGAAACCGCCGTAAGCGGTGGTGCCGACATAGCAGCCGGTGGCGTTTGCCGACAGGGTTCCCCCGCTGTTATTCGTGACGGTGGAACCATCCCCCGCATAGATCGCGTAACTGTTGTTGAAGACGGTGCTTGCGGAAATGGAACCCGAGTTGGTGATGGTAGAGCTTAGTCCCGTATATATGCCATAGGCATAGTTGTTGAGAAGACGATTGGTGCCCTCATTGGCGCCTGAGATTGTGGCCCCGCTTTGGTTGGTGATGCTGCTTCCATCTCCGGCCCTGACGCCGTAGACAGGTCCCGTTGAGCCAAGGGCGGATAAATAGCCTCCGTTTTCCAGGGTTCCCGCGACAGCGGAACCGCTCGCATCACTGGCCGTGTTGAAGAGGATTCCGTAATTTCCCCCGGCGACGCTTCTGCCGGAAGATACCGTAACGGACCAATCGGCGGCGCCTGCCCAGATGGCGGGATCGGTTGTGGAAGACGAATCGACGGAACCGGTGGACGTAACCAGAGCCGTTTTCGGCGTCGCCCCTCCGGAGAGGATCTCCAGATCCTGCATGGATGTCTGGGCCGTGCTGATTTCGACTGTTTCCGCGAAACCTTGAGCGGAAACAAAAACAATGGCGGCTGCAAGCACCCCTCCCAGCACAAACAGATGTTTTTTATTCTTCATGGTTTTCTCCCTTTTTATTTCAACGCTATCTATTGCTTGCCGCGGATAGTTATAGGGGATAGCAGGGGTGTTATCAATAACCGGAATGGGCTATTTTCGGGCTATATCAGAGGATGCCTTTTTTTTTGGCCGCCGTCAGGGCGGAAGCCCTGTTGTCAGCCTGAAGTTTTTTGTAAATATTCCTGATGTGCGCGTGCACCGTATGCGAGCTGATGGAAAACTTCTGTGCGATTTCCTTGTACGCCAGCCCCGCTTCAATTTCCCGCAGGATCTCTTTTTCCCGGCTGCTCAGCAGATATTGTTCGGGAATGCTTTCCTGCCGGAATTCCCTGATGATCTTGCGGGCGATCCTGGGACTCATGGGCGCTTCTCCCCGACTTAAGTCGAAGACGGCTTTTATGAGTTCCTGCGGCGTGCTGGATTTGAGCATGTAACTCGACGCCCCTGCGCGAATGGCGGCCAGAATGGTATCACGGTCTTCAAACACGGTTAGAGCCATGATCTCGGCTTGTGGCAGAATCTCCCGGGCCCGCCCGATCAGTTCGATTCCGGACATGCCGGGCAAACCCAGATCCGCCAGAAGAATATCGGCCGGACATCCGGCCAGATCGTCGAGGGCCTCTTCGGCGCTTTGATACGAGGCAATGATCCGGATGTCCGGTTCATTTTGAAAGATGGCCAGCAGGTTATCGATAAATAAGGGATTGTCTTCGACGATAACGATTTTCATGCCCTGTCCTCCATTTCCGTATTCTTGCTGTTTTTGATAGCGCCCGGGGGACCGACGGGCACGTCAAGACAGATGCGCGTGCCCTGTTCCGAGAGCACCCTAAGTCTGCCGCCCATATCTTTCGCTCGCGTTTTCATGTTTTCGATCCCTCTGCCTTTTATTTTCCCGGGATTCATGCCGCCCCCGTCATCGGCAACCGACAGGGTGAAGAGATCATCCTTCAGGAAAACCTGCACCAGCACCGATTGGGCCCCGGCATGCTTGACGACGTTGGTGAGCGTTTCCTTGTAGATTTTCAAAACGTTGTAAAAAACAAGACGCCCCGTCTGCCTCTCCGGCGTTTCCAGTGAGCTTTCCAGACGAAATTGCATTCCGTGAGGCACAATCATGGCATTGCCCGAATGCTGCAATTCGGCAATCAGCGTTTCATAAGTTGCGTCCACCGGATCAAGGCTCAAAAGGAAACTGTTGATCTCGGAAATGCCTTTTTGGGAAAGATCGGAAACCGTTGTAAGCGCCAACGTCGCGGCGGGCAATGATGAATTCCGTCGGGCCGTTTCGGCAAGCAGATGGATATTGGCGACCAGGCCGCCGATACCGTCGTGGAGGTCTTTGAGCATGATCTCCTTTTCCCTGACGTGCCTTTGCTCCTCGATAAGCCGGGCATTGCATTCCTTCAGCATTTTTTCATGAAGGATGGCGTTTTCATGGAGCGTTTGCGCCTGGACATACAAGGCATGGAGAATGGCCAGTTCGTGTCTGGAATAAAAATACTTTCCGGAGACAGCACCCAGCAGAAAAAGCGTATGCGGTTGCATTTTGTCAACCGGGGCGAAAGCCAGGGCCACATAGAACCCCTGATTGGTAAGCGGAAACAGCCGGGCATTTTCCCACAGATTCATCTCGCCGGATCGACCATGAAAAAATGACAGCAGGTCCTGTATTTCAGAATCGCCTTCCCTGATCATCATGAATGTCTGCAGACGGAAGGCTTCCTTCAAAACCACCCCCAGCACGCGCAGGATTTCATCTGTCCGCAGGCCTGCGGCCTTCCTGCTGAGCATCGCTATCGTGTCGGCTTCACTCAAGGGAATCCTTTTGAAAACCTTTCTGAGGAGAAATCCGATCCGGTCTCGAAAAACAACATACAGAGAGATGATCAGGATCGGATGCAAAAGCATGTTACCGACAGAGTCCGGACTGGCAAGCTGAGCGCCGACCAGGCTGAAAATACACAGATCCGCCACGAACAAAAGCAAAATGGTGACCGTATAGACGAAGGCTCCTTCCAGAAAAGCATCGATATCCATCAGACGATATTTCCGGATGGCAAAAGCCATGGACAGCGGAATAAAAGCGACGCATGCTCCGGTAATCGTGTCGTCCACAAGCCTGCGGCCCGTAACTAACAGAGGAATGCCGTTTAACAAAACCCACGGTCCCAGACCGAAAAGAACTCCGGCAAAAACCCATTTCATCTGCTGGCGTTCCAAGGGCTGTCTGTTGATGAAAAAAGCATGGATCATGACCGCGACCGTCATTGTGCTGAGCGTCCCGGTCAGAAAATTGATCGTACGGATATGGAAGGTTGCAACAATGGCAATACAGACTAAATAGAAGAGCGGCATTAGCCAGGGAAACCGATCCATCGCCTTTTTTTTACGGGGCAGGAAAAGACAAAGATGGAACAAGGCGGCGTTTCCCATAGGAAGGCTCAGGATGTTGATGATATTCATGATGGCCAGATAGTCCGGCTGATAGACAACGTCGGCCATCAGAGACGTTGCATTGGAGATGAAAATGAGCATAATGAGCAGCGACATGGCCAGAAAAACATAGGACTCTTCGCCGGAATCCTTTTTGTAGAAAACGATGAGGCCGATCAGGAAGAAGACGATGCCCACAACAATATGCAGAAACGGCATGTGCGCAAGAAAAGACAGCTCCGCTTTTCTAGGAAAGACGAATATCTCGGTTTTCCGGCCGTCGCGCAGGACCTGAAAAGGGACAGAGGGTTGATTCAATAGCCGGAAGACCTGACGCTTTGCTTCCAACCATAAAAAAAAATCACCGCGGCTTTCGATATGAATATTATCCATGAGCAGAGTCATGAATCCGGTCCGCAAATTCCCGATCGCCAGGACCGTATCGCCGGTACGCAACGGGCTCCATGATTCAGAAGAAGCAACCTGATAATGTTTATCAGAAGGATTCCAGGAAAAAGAGGCGCCCACTACCGGAGAATTATAGAGATAGTGGAACGAAAATCCCAGGAAAGTTAAAAATACGATGACCAACCCCACCACCGCTGACTTTTTGGATGGGGTAATCAGGAATTTCATCCGAATGAATCTTGAACCGATCGTTTTCAAATCAAACAACACCACGCCAGCATGATCCGCGTCGGTTCGGTCTTGCGCACAAAACCAGAACATTTCCACACGCCGGCTTTTCCGCATTCATATGACTTCAGATTACTTTAATTGATAAGAACTTGCTTTTAGTTGTTGGCAGTATAAGAAACGTTCTCTTGTGTGTCAAGAAGATTGTGGGCGCAAGATGTAGGTTGCAGCACCAATGACGCAAGCTGGTGACAAATTTCCGCATCCGTTCTATTGATCAATCTACCCACATTTCGGTCCGTTCAGACACGAAGAATGCCAATTTAACCGGAAATCAAACAGATCTCTCCGGCGCACCTTAAATGATACTTGAAGAAATCACAAAACGTTATGACTGAATGTAATCATCCTAAGAGTATTCAGGGCCGGCGTATTCCTGCACAAAGGTTTCAAAATAATCCTCGACGCAGTGGTAATAATCCGTATCTTACGGTTGTGGGGCTGGTATGAGGTTGCCGGCAATGCCATATCGTCCTCACTGGACATGAAATGAACTGCGAAGGAATGATTTATGGCAGAACGATCGTTCTGCTATCAAGAGGGGAATTCGGGTGTTTTGCGAGTAGATACAATCAAGAGTCACTACAAATTCCGGTGAAAAAATTATTCATTGAATTATCCGGAAAAGAAGAATAGAAAACATTGCAATTAACCCATTCTGGATCGAAGATCTTTTTTCGTTCAGAATGGGTTTTGGTGTTGCATTATTTTAAAGTGTGGTTGTAATCAGTGCGAAAGCTTATAACAAAAAAAATTAAGGAAGGCGTTGAACCTCTCCGTAATCTTATCCGCCAAATCAGCGAAGGTTCGGCAAAGGTTAATGTCAGCGGTCTGGGGGGCGCGGCTCGTCCATTCCTGGTATCTCTTCTTTTTGAACGGCAGGATCGGCCGCTGCTTGTTGTTTGTCCGGAAGAAAAAGAAGCGGCGGCTTTCGCGCGGGATTTATCCTTGTTTCTGGGAGAAGAATCCGTATTCCATTATCCGTCGCTGGATTTTCTGACAATCGACATGTTTGCTCTTCAGAAGGATGAAGAAATAAGCCGCTTGGAGATCCTTACCAATCTGCAGATGAAGAGTAAAACCATAGTTGTTGCTTCCGTAATGGCTTTAATGCAAAAAATTACACCCTTTGCCGACTTTAATAACTATATGCAAATCATTTCGTCAGGCGATACTCTGAATAGAGAGGACTTTTGCTCCCGCCTGATTTCCGGAGGCTATAAAAGAGAAAGTCTGGTGGAAGAAAAAGGGGAGTTCAGCATCCGTGGCAACATTATAGATATATTTCCTCCTGCTGAACACAATCCGCTGCGTTTGGAAATGTTCGGCGATGACATCGAATCCATCAGGATGTTTGATAGCTCCTCTCAGCGTTCGATAAGCGTGGCGGATGCCTTCGTTGTTCCGCCTGCCAGTGAAGTAATTATCAATCCGTCAACGATAGAGCTGGCTGTACGCAATATCAGGCGGCGTGCCGATGATCTTTCTTTGCCCCGCGAGATTCGTAACCGTTTGGTGGATTCGCTGAAGGAGGGTTTGACCAATTCCATCAATCCGATTTTTTTACCGCTGTTTTATGAATCGTACGATAACGGCAGCGGGTTTTCGCGCGATAAATTGTCAAGTCTTTTTGACTATCTTTCGAAAAATACTTTAGTGATTCTGGATAATCCTCTGGCCGTGAATCAGGCAATTCTCAATACCGGTTTGAGTATCGACAAGTTGTTGTTTAAAACTAAAAACAGCGGAAAATTTTATCTGGAAAAAGAAAGCACTTATGTTGATTCAGCCGATATCGCGGCGGATTTCGACCGGTTCGGGCAAATTTCCCTGGAAGGCCTCAATCTGGATCAGGGAAATGAGAATGAGGCAAACACGATTTCTTTTGAAACTCATCAATATCATTGCACGGGAGAATTAATTGCCGGTGAGATTAAGGAAGACGCATATTTGCGGTGGACTGCGGAAAAGATTAAATTATGGCTGTCCGAGGGCATGTTGATTTTTTTATTTTGTCCTGCTTCTGAGGCCGTTCAACGGATGAAGCATCTGCTTTTGTCTTATGATTTGCCTGTAGAGATTATATCTTCCAGGGATTCGCTTCTCGAAATTATTGACAATTCCAACGGGAATTCTCAGTTCCTTGGGCTGGAAGGGGAAATTTCTACAAGCTTCGTTGTTCCGGCAATGAAACTGGTTTTTTTAAGCGAAGAGGAAATATTTGTCAAAAAAGCGCCCCGCCGTCGCGTCAGACCGGTGCGGGAAGGTTACTTTATTAAATCATTCGGTGATTTAAAAGAGGATGACTTTATCGTTCATACTGATTTCGGCATCGGTATTTATCGCGGGTTGAAAAAAATTACCGTAGGCAAAATCGAAAACGATTTTTTAATCATTGAGTATCTGGACGGCGATAAACTCTACATTCCCGTTAATTCTTTGGAAAAAATCCAGCGCTATATGGGGCCGGACGGATACGTGCCGAAAATCGATAAGATGGGCGGGACTTCATGGGAAGCTGTAAAAGAAAAGGTTAAAAAATCGGTGCGGGAATATGCAGAGGAACTGGTTGCCATTTATGCCGCCCGCGAAGCTCTGGAAAGAAAATCATTTGCGCCGCCGGACCGGATTTACGAGGAATTCTGCTCCACTTTTGAATTTGAAGAAACACCGGATCAGAACAAAGCGATTGAAGATATTCATATGGACATGGATGATTCCAAACCTATGGACCGATTGGTTTGCGGCGATGCCGGTTTCGGTAAAACGGAAGTTGCAATCAGATCGTCTTTCCGGGCTGTGATGGACGGCAAACAGGTTGCTGTTTTAGTGCCTACAACTATTCTGGCGGAACAGCATTATCAGACTTTTTCCCGCCGTTTCCGGGATTTTCCCGTTCGTATTGAAGTATTGAATCGTTTTAAAAGCACTGCCGAACAAAAGAAAATCATTGAAGATATGAAAAATCAAAAAGTGGATATTGTCGTGGGCACGCATCGCCTGCTCCAAAAGGACGTTGAATTCAAAGAGCTGGGATTGGTGATTATTGATGAAGAACAGCGCTTCGGCGTGGCGCATAAGGAAAAATTAAAGAAAATGCGCACACTCGTTGATGTGCTTACTCTCTCGGCAACACCTATTCCACGCACCCTCCATCTGTCTCTTGTCGGCATCCGGGATTTATCCATTATTAATACGCCGCCGGAGGACCGTGTGTCCATAAAAACGTATGTGCTGGAATTTGATGAGGATGCAATTAAAGCGGCGATAGAGAAAGAACTGGCGCGTCAGGGACAGGTGTTTTTTGTTCATGACAGAGTGCGTTCAATTTATTCGATTGCCCGCCTGGTGCAGCGTCTGGCGCCTCAGGCCAGAGTAGGGGTTGTTCACGGTCAAATGAAACCGGCGGAAATTGAAAAAGCGATGACCGGCTTTATCCGGCACGAATGTGAAGTTCTGGTTTGCACAACCATTATCGGATCCGGTTTGGACATCCCTGCCGCCAATACAATCATTATTAATCGCGCCGAAAAGTTCGGACTGGCGCAACTCTATCAGATACGCGGCCGCGTGGGACGTTCCAGTCAGGAAGCTTTTGCTTATCTGCTTTTGCCACAGGGAGCAATGCTTTCCCGTGAAGCCATGAAGAGATTGCAGGTCATTAAAGAATTTTCCGAGCCAGGTTCCGGATTCCGAATATCCTATAATGACCTGGAAATCCGCGGAGGCGGGAATCTGCTGGGCATTTCCCAGTCAGGTCACATTTCCGCCGTAGGTTATGAACTCTATACTGAATTAATGGAGCGGACTGTTCGTGAAATTAAGGGTGAAAAAGTCAATGAAGAGGAATCGCTGCCGGAAATTCAGATGGGAATTTCCGCTTTTATTCCGGAAGAGTATGTACAGGATGTTCATCAGCGGCTGGTCTTGTACAAACGAATATCCCTGGCAGCCAGTGATGAAGAAATTAATCAAATTAAAAGTGAAATACAGGATTGTTACGGAGATTTGCCTCAATCAGTAAATAACCTGTTGGAGGTAATCAGGATAAGAAATTGCCTTAAGCCCCTGCATGGTAAGAAAATGGGCTATGACGGCAAGTATCTGTATATTTTCTTTAAGGTTTCATCTCCGGTTGATCCCGCGAAGATCATTGCTCTTTATCATAAAAAAATTAAGGGGTTACGTTTTACGCCTGATTACAAATTGTATGTGCCTGTCCCGGCTCTTCCCGAAAAGGAGATACTGGCGCAGGCCGATTCGTTATTAAAGATGCTTGCCCATTAGATATAAGCAGGATATAATCAAACGTTATGATTAAAACAAAGTTACATTCCGGAAATTTTTCTTTTATCCGAATATCAAAAAAGGGGATATCCTTTAGTTGTTGTGTTGTTTCCTGTCTGCTGATACTCTGCCTTATTGTTGCCTGCGACAAGATTGAAATGTTTTCCCATCCTTACGTTGCCACGGTTAACGGTGCAAAAATTTACCTCGATGATTATCAGTCCGTTTTGGATAAGAAAATTAATATGGTATCCAAAGATTTTCTGGATCAACCCCAGTACCGGAAACGATTTGAAGAAGAAGTTTTAGACAGCCTGATTACGGAAAAGATAATGCTTCTGCGGGCCGGGGAGCTTAATATATCTGTAAACGATGCCGAATTGAATAATAATATTAAAGAAATCAAGAAAGATTATGGACAGGATTTCTCCGGTTTGTTTCAGCAGGAGAATGTTAACTATGAAAAATGGAAAGAAGACTTTAAAAAAGAGATGCTTTTGCAGAAGCTTATTGCAATCGATGTTGATGCAAAAATTAAAATATCGGATGATGAGGCCGAAAATTATTTTAATAAGCACCGCGATAGTTACAAAAAGGAATCCCGTGTAAGGATAGCGCAGATAGTTGTACGGGATATGGCGACAGCTGAAAAAGCAATGGAAAAATTAAAAGCAGGAGAAGATTTTGCCAAAGTGGCTGCAAGTATGTCTATCGGTCCGGAATCTCATCATGGCGGAGATCTGGGTTTTATTACCAGATGGGTGATGCCGGAGCCGCTTGATAAAACTATTTTCAAAATGCCGGTTAATAAGATAAGCCCGATTGTGCAAAGTTCTTACGGATTTCATATTTTCAAAATTCTGGAGAGTCAAACCGCAAAATCCGTAAATTTTGCGGATGTCCGGGAAGATGTTATTGCCGATATCCGTTTGCAGAAAGAAGACGCGGCTTTTATCGCCTGGCTGGAAGAATTAAAGAAAAAAGCGGTAATTAAAAAACAAACCAATATAAAGCTAAAGAGATCAAATAAGTAAAATTAACATGGGAGGAATCGCTGTGAAGTTTTACAAAAAGTTTATTTTAATTTTATGGAGTGTAATATTTTTGTGCGTGCCGGTTAGCGCTGAAGTTGTGGATAGAATTGTTGCTGTTGTGAATGATGAGATAATAACGCTCTATGAACTTAACGCAGCGTTTGAACCTTACCGGAAAAACATCGAAAGCACTTATAAGGGCAATGATAAAGAGACGGTAATGAAACAGGCAAAAGATGCGTTTTTTCAACGAATGGTTGATAATATGCTTATTGAACAGGAAGCAAAAAAAACCGGTATTAGCGCCAGTATCAAGGATCCGGAAGTTATGGCGGTGCTTCAGGACGCAATAGCCAGACAAAAAATGAATATGCAGGATTTTTTAAAAAGCCTTGAAAAGGAAGGCAAATCCATTGAATTTGTTAAGAAGGACATAAGGTCACAACTGGTGCGTATGCGGCTGCTGCGGAGGGAAATAAAAGATAAGATCATTGTAAGTGATGATGAAATCGGCGAATATTACAACAAACACCGTGATGAATACGAAGGCAAGGAAAGTGTAAGGATGAAGCAGCTTTTGCTGTTATTTCCTCCTAACGTTGATAAAACAGCAAAAACGAAAATGAAAAATGACGCTCTGCGCTTGCGCGGGCTTATTATGAGCGGAGAATCTTTTGATTTACTGGCGGCAAAATATTCTCAGGGACCGGCGGCGCAGCAGGGCGGTGATGTCGGGTTTATTGAAAAAGGAACAATTATTCCGGAAGTTGAAGCTGTGGCATTCATTCTTCCTGTAAATCAGGTAAGTGAAGTAATTGAATCCAGCGTAGGATTTCATATAATTATGGTGGTGGATAAAAAAGGCGCTGGATTGAAACCGATTGCCATGGTGCGGGAAGAAATAAAATCAAAAATTGAAGATGAAAAGTTAGAGAAGAGATTTGATGAATGGATTTCTTCCGTTCGGGCCAGGTCGCATATCGAAATAAAATTGTAAAAAATGATAGAAGTAAAAAATGGACGCGATTAGAATCACAGGGGCCTCTCAGCATAATTTAAAAAATATCAGTTTAGATATCCCCCGGGATAAGTTTGTCATTATTACCGGTGTGAGCGGTTCGGGCAAGTCATCGCTTGCTTTTGATACTATATATGCTGAAGGTCAACGGCGGTATGTGGAATCTCTTTCCACTTACGCGCGTCAGTTTATCGGACAAATGGATAAGCCTAATGTGGAATCCATAGAAGGCTTATCGCCCGCGATAGCAATAGAGCAACGCACGGCCAGCCATAATCCGCGTTCCACGGTAGGCACGGTCACGGAAATTTATGATTATTTCCGTCTGCTTTACGCCGCCATAGGCGTTTGTCATTGTTACAGTTGCGGACGCGTTATTAAATCGCAAACTATTGACAGTATTCTGGAAAGTATTCTTTCGTTCCCGCCTAATACGTCATTCAGCATTCTGGCGCCGCTCGTTCGCGGTAAAAAAGGCGAATTCCAGAAAGAATTGAAAAAACTCCAGAAAGAAGGTTTTGCGCGCGTACGGATAGACGGAAAGATTAGAGATCTTGCGGAAGAAATTGTTCTGGAAAAGAATAAGCGCCATGATATCGATCTTGTTGTTGACCGTCTGGTGTTAAAAGAAGGTGTGAGAAAGAGGTTGCGTGATTCTCTGGAAATTGCCGCAGGCCGCGCTGAAGGACTTGTACGCATAGCTTTCACCAATGGCGAGGAAATGCTTTTCAGCGAGAAATACGCCTGCCCTGAATGTGGAATAAGTATTCCCGCGCTTGCTCCCCGCATGTTTTCCTTCAACAATCCCTATGGGGCCTGTCCCGATTGCAATGGTCTCGGCACCTGTATGCGTTTTACGGAATATCTGGTTGTGCCGGATGCCGGATTATCTCTGAGGGAAGGCGCCATCGCGCCGTGGGCCGGCCGGAACTCTCTTTATTATTATAGTATTCTGGATGCGCTGAGCACTCATTACGGCTTTGATGTTAATACGCCGTTTAACAAATTGCCGGAAAAGATTCAAAAAGTTCTTCTTTACGGGTCAGGTAGTGAAAATATTAAATTCTATCATGATCGTTCCAATAAAAGATACTTTACTAATCGTCCGTTTGAAGGGGCGATCAAACAGCTGGATCGCCGCTGGAAAGAAACAACCTCCATTGCTATCCGTAACGATTTGATGCGTTACATTGATTTGAATGCCTGCGATACATGTCATGGAGCGCGTTTAAAGAAAGAAACACTTGCCGTTACAGTTATGGGTAAAAATATTTACGAGATATGCCAGATGTCCATTCGCGGCTGTTTTGATTTTTTTGAGCAGTTGGAGCTGTCACCGCAGGAAAAAAGTATCACGGAAAGAATTATCAGGGAAATAAAAAACCGGCTCCAGTTTCTGTTGAACGTCGGCATGGATTACCTGACTCTGGAGAGATCCACATTATCTTTATCGGGAGGAGAAAGTCAGCGCATCCGGCTGGCCACGCAGATCGGTTCAGGATTAATGGGGGTATTGTATGTGCTGGATGAGCCTACCGTCGGACTGCATCAGAAAGACAATCTGCGCCTGATTGATACATTAAAAAAATTGCGTGATATGGGCAATACCGTGCTGGTTGTGGAGCATGACGCCGACATGATGATGGCCTGCGATCATATAGTGGATATAGGTCCGGGCGCGGGAACGCTGGGGGGAGAAATAGTTTTTCAGGGAACTCCTGAAGAAATTTTGCAAAGCGATCATTCGCTTACAGGCAGATATTTATCGGGAAAAGAATCCATAGCCATGCCGTTAAAAAGACGGTCAATTACGGGAAGGCATATTGTTCTGGAAGGCGCCAGTGAAAATAACCTGAAAAATATAGATATTAAAATACCGGTGGGAGTATTTACGGCGGTAACCGGTGTATCAGGTTCCGGTAAAAGCACCATGGTGATTGAAACTCTTTATAAAGTGATGGCGCGTCGTTTGAATCAGTATAACGGATCAATGGGGAAAATTAAGAAAGTTGTGGATTTAGGGGGTATTGAGCGTGTAATAATGATTAATCAGCATCCTATCGGCCGCACGCCGCGATCCAATCCGGTAACGTATACGGGAATATTTTCTTTTATACGCGATTTGTTTACCAATCTCCCCGAATCGAGGATGCGCGGATACAGGCCGGGGCGGTTCAGTTTTAACGTGAAAGGCGGACGCTGCGAGGCCTGTGAAGGAAACGGTTTGATAAAGATTGAAATGCATTTTTTGCCCGATGTTTATGTAACCTGCGATGTCTGCCATGGCAAACGATTCAATTCCGACACGCTGGATATCAAGTATAAAGATAAGAGTATTGCCGATGTTTTAGACATGACGGTCACTCAGGCGCTTACATTTTTTTCCAATATTCCTTCGATTAAATCTCATCTGCAAATGCTTAGTGATGTCGGTTTGGGTTATATTCATCTGGGGCAGTCGGCCACTACTCTCTCCGGCGGGGAAGCGCAAAGGATAAAACTGGCGCGGGAATTGGGCAAAAGAACAAACAGCAATACCCTTTATATTCTGGATGAGCCTACCATTGGATTGCATTTCGCGGATATTCAAAAATTGCTGGATGTTTTGATGCGTCTTGTGGATATGGGCAATACAATGGTCGTAATAGAGCATAATCTGGACATAATAAAGTGCGCCGATTATGTTATTGACCTTGGACCGGAGGGTGGCTCCGGGGGCGGTAAAATTATTGCTTCCGGCACGGTGGAGAAAGTGGCGAAAGAAGAACAATCTACTACTGGTCAATTTTTACGAAAAATGATTTCCGCCTGAAAATAGTTTCTGGAATGCAATTACTTAAATAATAAAGATAAATTTGTAAGTTTTTAAATTTCAAATGATATCTTGACATAATTCTCAAAATAGTCTTATACTTAAAATATCGGGAAGGCTCTCTATGGATATTAATGTCCAAAAGGATACTAAACTGTCTAAACATTCAAAATATAAGCATTCAATATTAATTGTAGATGATGAGGATTCCATCCTCAATGCCTTCAGGCGCATTTTAGCCGATGGGGATTATGAAGTTCACACTGTGAACAGTGGTTTGGAAGGGCTGAACAAACTGCGTTTGGCTGAAAGACCTTATTCCGTTATTGTTTCTGATCAAAGAATGCCTGAAATGAGCGGTGTTCAGTTTTTTTCTCAGGCCAAGGATATTTTTCCTGAGGCCGTCCGTATACTTTTGACGGGGTATGCCGATTCCGACGCTATAATTGACGCCATTAATAAAGGCGGTGTTCATCTTTATTTCACAAAACCGTGGCGTGAAGAAGAAATACTGCTTCATATCAAACAATCGCTTTCCAAAGTTGAAATACTGGCTGAAAACAAACGCCTTATTGAATTGATAAAAATTAAAAATAAAGAGCTGGTGAGATTAAATAAAACTCTTGAGAAAAAAGCTAATGACAGAACTAATGATCTTTTGTCTCAAACTGAAAAACTTAAGGAAAGTTATAAAAAGTCACAGCTGATTTTGGATGGCATAGTCAAGACGTTGTCCAAAATTGTGGAAACAAGAGATCCCTATACATCAGGACATGAGGATCAGGTTGCCAAAATTGCCTGCAAGATTGCCAGAGAAATGAAATTGCCTGAAGAGCAGGTATCGTCCATTTATATTTCCGCGACTCTTCATGACATCGGGAAAATATCCGTGCCGTCGGAAATATTAACCAAACCAAGCGTTTTAAGTAATCTGGAGAGGGAAATAATCAAGACGCATTGTAAAGTTGCCAATGATATTCTTATGAATATTGAGTTTCCCTATCCGGTGGCGGAGATTATTTATCAACATCATGAAAGAATGGATGGTTCAGGTTATCCCAGAGGTTTAAGAGGCGACAATATTGCACTGGAAGCCCGCATTATAGGAGTTGCGGATGTTATTGATGCCATGGCTTCCTATCGGCCTTACCGGCCGGCGTTGGGAGTTGACGCGGCGATTGAGGAAATAATCAAGTACCGTGGTATATCTTATGATGCTTCAGTTGTGGATGCCTGCTTGAAAATTTATAATAGAACTGCTGAAAACAGCGTTAATTAAGTTTGAAATAAGAAATAATCACCATTTATTTCCTCTCTCCAAAAATTGCTCTGCCGATACGTACGATAGTAGCTCCTTCTTCAATGGCGATTTCAAAATCATCGGTCATGCCCATGGAAAGCTCATCCATCTGAATTCCCTCAATTCCCTCGTTTATAATTATGTTGCGAATATTTCTAAGTTCGGAAAAATACGGGCGGGAGTCTTCGGGATTATCGGAATACGGCGCCATAGTCATTAATCCTTTAACTGAAACATTTTCCAGCCCGGAGACCTCTTTAATTAAATCAATAGATTTAACTGCCGGTATGCCGTCCTTTGTTTCTTCACCGCTAACATTGATCTCAATCAGAATATTTATTTTGCGTCCTATGAGTCTAGCTCTTTTGTCTATTTCCACGGCCAGTTCCAAACGATCTACGGAATGGATGTAATCAAAGAGATTTACGACATATTTTGCTTTATTGGTTTGAAGGTGTCCAATCATGTGCCAGGAAACGCGCTGTCCAATAACGGCAATTTTCTCTCTTGCTTCCTGAACATAATTTTCTCCCATCGCTGTTATACCCGCTTCAATTGCCTGTTCGATTGCAGAAGGTGAAACCGTTTTGGTCACCGCTAAAAGTTTAATGGAATCGGGAGCGCGGTTGCATCTTACTGCAGCCGAGGCTATTCTTTGTCTGATGGTATTTATATTGGCGGCAATATCTGTTTCCATAAAGTTTATCCCGTTAGAACGCTTTGTCTGAGCTATTCCGTTAGAAGGTCAAAATACTTCCAA
>Ga0153915_10001087_pt1 | contig 25053 bp, 14 predicted proteins | sample Opewatmetagenome_2_FD_107003 | JGI IMG/M metagenome (GOLD analysis project Ga0153915, IMG submission 107003) | Freshwater wetland microbial communities from Ohio, USA - Open water 3 Core 3 Depth 3 metaG | ecosystem: Environmental > Aquatic > Freshwater > Wetlands | place: USA: Ohio, Lake Erie...
CCCGCCGAGCGGGTGGCATTATTTTAGCCCCGCGGTCGAAGACCCGGGGTTAACAAATCTTCAACATCCATATCTCCTCCTCTAAGGACTGCTGCTATGCCGTATATTTCGATGATATCCCGCTGCTGCGCCGCTTGTTTGCCGATTGCTCAGTCCTGTAATTTATATTTTTTAAGTTCGCCACGGTATATCGTGGCGCGATAGTAAAGGTTTTTTTCTAAAATACTTCCACACCTTTCCGTGGGTATGAATGATCCGCTTTTTCCACTGGAAACTGGATACTTTGTTCTCTCATTCCGGCACAGGCAAACATCGCACATCGAACTTTGAACATTTCCCCTTCTTGTATTATAACTTTCTTAATCTTAATTTTTACACAGGAAATAAAACAGGAGCAGGAATATGGACGCTAATATCCAATATAATTTTAGAAAGATATTATTTTTTCTGGTCTTTTTACTTCTGGCAGATTTTGCATCGGCGCAAAAACTTGTTCAAAGCACTCCTGCCGATCAGAGAATGAAAATGTATGATAACCACGTTCAATTAAAAGAGAAATCGCCATTTAATAATTTTAAATGGCAATTTCTCGGGCCTACCAATATAAGCGGAAGAATGACGGACATTGAAGTTGTTACTCCGCGAGGAAAGAACTATACAATATATGTAGCAGGAGCAACCGGAGGAGTGTGGAAAACGACTAACGACGGGACAACATGGGAACCCATATTTGAAAACGCCGCTTCGACTTCAATAGGCGATATAGCGCTCGCGCCATCCAACCAGAATATTTTATGGGTAGGCACGGGGGAAGCAAATATTTTCAGAAGTTCCAACGCGGGAGCCGGAGTATATAAAACCACCGATGCAGGAAAAACCTGGCAGCATATGGGACTTGTAAACACCTATACAATTCCAAGAATTATTGTTAATCCTGCAAATTCCGACATTGTATATGCAGCATCATCGGGAGCTGAATGGACATACAATGAAGACCGTGGAGTTTATAAGACCACCGACGGCGGTAAAACATGGAACAAAATATTCTTCAAGGATGAACAGACCGGCGTCATTGATATGGTAATGGATCCGAAAGACCCGAATACAATTTACATAGCTACATGGCAGAGAATCAGAAGAAAATGGATGGATCCGAGAACCTTCTCCAATTATACAGGAAGTTCCATATATAAAACCGTCGATGCAGGAAAAACTTGGATAGAAATTGCAGACGGGCTTCCGGAACCGAAATTCCGCGGAAGAATCGGAATTGATATTGCCCGTTCAAATAATAATGTGTTATATGCTTTCATAGACAATTATGAAATAATAAAACAGAATACAGATCCGAAGAATGTTGATTCCTACGGCAGGCCGAAAAGCGGAACAATTAAAGGGGCTGTTGTTTATAGAACCGATAATAAAGGGAAAACATGGAGACAGGTAAGCGAAAATTCCGAATTTTTGCAGAATGTTTCCTCCACTTACGGATGGGTATTCGGTCAATGCAGAGTTGATCCGAATGATGAGAATAAAGTTTTCATTATGGGATTAAACCTAAATGTTTCGAACGATGGAGGAAAGACATTTAAAGAGATGGGAGAATTTCATGTTGATAATCACGGGCTTTGGATTGACCCTGCAAATTCCAATTTTATGGCGGATGTTAATGACGGAGGAGTTGTAATTTCGTATGATGGGGGCAAAACATGGAAAGAGTTTACAGATAATTTACCTCTTGTTCAATTTTTTAATATTCAAGCTGATCTGGGGGACCCTGTAAAAATTTACGGTTCAATTCAGGATCATGGCAGTTTTTGGGCAACACTCGATTTAAGCCGGGGAAGAGATAAGATTCCGGCGCAGAAATTTGAAGACGCCCCCGGAGGAGAAGGAAATATCCATCAGATTGACCCGAATAATCCCAATATCGTTTATGCCGCGGGTTTTTACGGCTCGCTTTCAAGAACAAATATGAAAACAGGCGAATCAAAAAATATCAAACCGAAATCGGATGACCCTGAAATTCCTTTAAGAGGACAGTGGCTTGCCCCCCACTTTATTTCACCTCATAATTCCAAGACAATTTATGTGGGTTTCCAATATATGTTTAAATCCACCGACCGCGGAGATACCTGGACAAAAATAAGTTCAGACCTGACATATAATGAACCAAATATATGGGGAGATATTCCATACCAGACAATTTTTTCGGCATGCGAATCGCCTATAAAACCGGGACTAATTTTTGCCGGAACCGATGACGGGCTTGTATATGTAACAAAAGATGACGGTAAAAACTGGAAAGAGATTATTAAAGCTCTTCCCTACGGTAAATGGGTTTCAGAACTTGTCGCTTCTAAATACGATGCAAATACTGTCTATATGGCGCAAAACGGAAAAAGGGATGATGATTTTACTCCTTACTTATGGAAATCCACCGACTGCGGAGAGACATGGAAAAGCATTGTTAACAATATTCCTACCGGTCCAATTAATGTGATAAAAGAAGATCCTATCAATCCTGAAATATTATACGCCGGCAATGATTTCGGAGTTTATATTTCTTTCAATGGAGGTAATAACTGGCATTCACTTCAGGCAAATCTTCCTACAACCTATGTTCACGATCTTGTAATTCATCCGCGGGAAAATATTCTTATAATCGGCACTCACGGAAGGGGCGCATGGGCAATGGATATTGAACCGCTTCAAAGAATTAAAGAAGAAGATTTAAATTCGGAATTGGATGCCAAAGGAACGTTCAATGCTTCCCTTCCGGTGTCTTCAAGAGGAAGATTCTTCAGAAATGAACAGGCAAAATTTCATTTCTATGTTAAATCGAAGGGTGAAGTTACTGCAGAGATAACCGATTCTTCGGGCAAAAAAGTAAAAGATTTCATAATTGACGCATCGGCCGGTTTCAACTTTACATCATGGGATTTAACCACAAACAACAAAGAAAAAACGCTTGTTGAAGCGGGGGTTTATGAAGTTAAACTTACCAAAGGGAATAAAACTGTTTCGCTGAAAATAAATGTAAATAAATCTGCGGTTGTTCCTATCCTCAATGATTTTCTTGAAGAACCCTCGGGAAGTGAACGCGAGTAAATTTTTAAAAGACCGCCTTAAGATGACGGTCTTTTTTTTGCTTTTCAAATAATTATTAATACAAAGACGTAATATTATTCTAACTCGTAATATGTCCGGCCTTTTTTCCCCTCTTTTAAGTAATATTTTTTCCGGTTATTTTCATTATAAACAATTTTTAATTTTTCTTTTACTCAAATAATCCTTTGCCTTGTTTATTTTTGAAATATGTTTCTTAGCGCTTTGCTCTTAGGACAAAATTATTTAATATGTGACAAATAAATGGTTGAAAAAATGTTTTTCAGCCTTATTATAAAAAATTCAAAATTAACCTTTCACATATATTTAGTCCGGCTTAATAATCTTTTCCGGTTTTGCTATAAAAGATTAAACCGGGCGGGCGCTGAAATTCATTCAAAAGAAATCTGTTTTATCCGATTATAAAATGGATAATTAATTGTGCAGCTTGATACTAATTACCGGATTTGATATGAACGTATTTACTTTAATTTTGTATATGTACGCAATAGCGGCGGCAATTTCTTTCTTTGTGGCTCTCCTCATCAATGCTATTTACTCCCTTATAAAACTGATGGAACGGAGCAGAACCCATAAAGGCGCAATAGCTCCTCTTCAGGCGGAAACGCTTAAAGATGTCCAGAGCGAAGCGGCGTTGATGGAAAAAGAAGGAGAAGTTATGGCGGTTATAGCTGCCGCGCTTTTTCTTCACTCAAAAGAACTTCACGATGATGAAACTCTTAAACTTACAATTAAGAAATCGGCAAGGCCTTATTCCCCGTGGAGTTCGAAGATTTACGGATTAAATACTTTCAAACGTTAATTGAAACTATGGAAAACTGATTATGGAAATGAAAGACATAATGAATTTGTTTCAGGGCGTTTCAACCCTGTTAAGCTCTGAACCTGCTATTTTATATACAAGAATAGGCTTGATGTTACTTGGAATGCTGCTGGTATATCTAGGCAAGAAAGGCGTGCTGGAACCATTGCTTATGATTCCTCTTGGAATAGGGATGGCGGCAATAAACGCCGGAGTCCTTTTTATGCCCGGGGGCGCTCAGGGAAATTTATTCCTTGATCCGCTTGTTGTTAAAACTGACGATCTGATGAACATTCTCCAGATAAACTTCCTTCAGCCGATCTATACCTATACATTCAGCAACGGCTTAATTGCCTGTTTTGTATTTATGGGCATCGGCGTTCTGCTTGATGTAAGCTTTTTAATTTCGCGCCCTTATTTAAGCATGTTCCTCGCCCTTTGCGCCGAACTTGGAACATTCCTTACAATTCCTATTGCTATGGCTATGGGGCTGAACATAAGGGATGCAGCTTCAATTGCCATGGTAGGCGGGGCCGACGGCCCCATGGTATTGTTCACTTCCCTTGCGCTTTCAAAAGATTTGTTTGTTCCGATAACGGTTGTTGCTTATTTATATCTGGGGTTAACTTACGGCGGGTACCCTTATTTAATTAAACTTCTTGTGCCTAAAAAGCTAAGAGGCATTGCGCACGAACCCAGAAAGAATCCGCGTAAAGTAACAGCCGGGCAGAAACTTGCTTTTGCAATTGTCACCTGCACAGTTTTATGCCTTCTCTTTCCGGTGGCGGCTCCTTTATTCCTTTCATTATTTGTCGGCGTTGCAATAAGGGAAAGCGGTTTAACACATCTTATAGATTTTATAGGAGGACCGTTATTATACGGTTCTACATTTTTTCTCGGGCTTCTACTCGGAGTTCTCTGCGACGCTCATTTAATTCTTAACCCGAAAATACTGCTCCTCCTTGTACTCGGAATTATTTCTCTCCTTCTTTCCGGCATCGGCGGCATTATTGGGGGGTATATAATGTATTTTATCACCGGGGGCAAGTTCAATCCCGTTGTTGGAATAGCCGGCGTAAGCTGCGTTCCGACCACCGCTAAGGTAGCGCAGAAATCGGTAAGCGCTGTAAACCCAAAGGCCTTAATACTTCCTGAAGCGGTAGGCGCCAATATAAGCGGCGTTATAACAACCGCCATTATTGCCGGCATTTATATCTCCCTTATACCGATGTTCTTCAAATAATCTATTTAAGCTTTTATTTTAAGCCGTTCAAATAATATTTCCGTTTGAACGGCTTTTTTTATTTCTTCATTTCTTTTGTTTTCTTTAATTTATCATATCAAACATTCTTTTATTCTTCCTTCTGCCGATTTTATAAAATTGTTCCGGAGACCGCTGAAATGAATAAACAATTTTTCTATCTGTGCCTTTTAATTTTTATTCCTTTTTCTTTTCTTCATCCGCAGGACAAAGTGAAACTTATAACAGAAGGGGGATTTTCTTATTCGGTTCCTGCCGACTGGGAACCGGGCTCGATAACCGGAATGCCTTATAAAATTGTCCGCGATAAATTAAACAAAGGTTTCAGAGCGAACATTAATGTGCATAGAGAAAAAAATAATTTTACTTTTGATGAATATTATAAATCCAACATCAAAGAACTTAAAGAGTACATGAACGGATTCAGGGAAATAGAACAGTCCGGCTATTCATCCACTGCCGGATTAAAGGGAAAAAGGTTCATATGCTCTACAAATCAGGGGGGCAAAACACTTGTGCAGGCATTTTATTTTTTCGAAAGCGCCGACAAAACAAAAACAATTATTACCGGAACCGCATTGCTTGAAGACAAAGACTCCTATCTTCCAATTTTCGATACGATAACCAAATCATTCAAAACGGATAAATAATATGGCTACGAAAGAAAAAACAAAAGTAATTTTCGGATGGATTGCAATTGCAATTTCTGTTTTCTTCTCATCATTCTGGGCATTCTGGGGAATTGTTGAGAACTTTCACGAAGGCTGGTATTTCAGAAGCATCTGGAGCAATATTCTTTTGATGTTCGGGCAGTATCTTCTTGTGCCTATCATTTTTGTCATTATTTCCCTTGTCACGCTGCGTTGGCAGAAAATCGGTGGAATTCTCCATATAATACTCGGAATATTCTTCGGTTATTTTTTCAGCGGACTCAATGCAGCTATTTTATTCATTTTAATTCCATTCTTAGGGCTCGGCGTTATTTACTATTTCAGCATTCTTCCCAATAAAAAAATTGCCTCGGCAATTCTTATAGGAATTCCTCTTATTATTATACTTGGATTCGGCGCTTTTCACGGGATACGCGTTGCAAACAGATTCAACGACGACAATCTTAATGCAAGAATTATTAAAGGGAACGGGGTAGAGTTGATGTGGGCGCCTGCGGGACCAGGCTGGCCTGAAGACGGAATGCCATGGGAAAAAGCAAAAAGCATTTGTGCTCATCTTAATGAAGACGGCAAAACTTTATCGGATTCAGTGAAAAATATTTGGCGGCTCCCGACTGTCGATGAAGCGGTCAAGTCAATGGTTTATCATGGCAATAATGCCGGCGGAGTTTTTAATACCAAAACAAAAACGGCCGATTATAAAAACGACCCCGATAAAGAATCCCCCCTCTGGAATATGTATTCCAAAGTAGTTTACTGGTGGACATCGGACGAAGCAAGTGATAAACTGGCTTATATTGTTGTTTATAATGGAGGCGTATGGCCGCGCACCAAAACCCTTAATGTCGGGTATCTTGCATTCAGGGCGGTAAAAGAAATTAAATAAGTTCAGACTATATTTATTCCTTCCGGTTTGGGTTGAGGCGCGATATTGTGCGTCTCAACCTGTCCGATACAAATTATTATTTTTATATTTAAACAGGACAAAAAAGGATTATATTCCAATGAAGCAATGGTATGAAGAATTATTCACTGATTTTGCCGAATCATATGAAAAGGAGCCTTACACTCAGGGAACCGAGGGAGAGGTAAAATTCATTTTAAATGAGATTAATCATAATAAAGATAAGAAGATACTCGACATAGGGTGCGGGACAGGAAGGCATTCAATTGAGCTTCTTAAACTTGGGTATGATGTTACCGGAATTGACCTTTCTGAATCGCAGCTTAAGAAAGCCCGCGAGAAAGCTGATGCTGCCGGCATTAAATCCAATTTTATTAAGATGGATGCAAGGAACATATCTTTTAAATCATCATTCGATCTTGCAATTATGATCTGTGAGGGCGGTTTTTCCCTTATGGAAACCGATGAAATGAATTTTTCAATTCTTAAGAATGCATTTAAAGCATTAAATAAAGAAGGCAAATTTATTTTTACCACTCTGAGCGCCTTTTATCCTTTATTTCACAATGTTAAAGATTTTTACAACAACCAACAGGGTGATGATGCTATCCTCGACGATATTTTTAATATATTAACATTCCGCTCTTCTACAATAATTAATGTTAGAGACGATAACGGAGTTGAAAAAGAGATTCATTGTACCGAGCGATATTATATCCCTTCTGAGATTGACTGGCTATTAAAAAGCATCGGATTTAAAAAAGTTGATATTTTCGGCTGCAAGCTCGGGGCGTTCAGCAGAAATGATAAACTTACTGTTGACGATTTTGAAATGCTTGTCATTGCAGAGAAATAGCTTAGAATCTGATAAATTGTTCTTGTTTATATGGAATACAAAACAATATATATTAAAACGAGAGCCGGCTGGCGAAAATGGCTTAAAGATAACCGTCTTATAAGCCCGGGGATCTGGTTTACATTTTACAAACAGCATACCGGCAGAAAAACCATAACATACAATGACGCCGTTGAAGAAGCTCTATGCTATGGCTGGATTGACAGCATAATAAAAAAACTTGACGAGGAACGGTACATTCAGAAATTCACTCCGCGGACAAATAACAATAAATGGTCGGCGGCAAATATTGCCAGAATGAAAAAACTGATCAAAGAAAAAAAGATGACCAGATACGGCCTTGCTAAAATTGACGCGCAGATTTTAAATACGGGCAGGGAGCCCGTTCAAGAGAATAATTTTTCCGCCGGATATCCTCAATTTATAATTGACGCTTTTAATAAGAATCCGGAAGTTTTAAATAATTTTAATAACCTTGCCCCATCTTACCGCAAAATATATGTCAGGTGGATAATGGCGGCTAAAAAGACTGAAACTCAGTTAAAAAGAATTGAGGAAGCAGTCAAATTATTAAAAGAGAATAAAAAATTGGGACTAAAATAAAAAACAGTCCGTAATTTATTTCTTTATATAACTGATTATGGCTTTATATTTTTTTATATGCGGGTAGGGCTTTTCACAATAATTATAAAAATATCCCTTTTCATCCGCATAAATATACCGCGATAATTCCATATTAAGGTCTTTTTCAGGAATCATTGCAAGAAACTCCTCTTTGTCTTTGTCCCATATATCGAGATAGAGAATAAACTTACCGGAATCTTTATCCGTACTGTAGATTTCATTAAGAATATATTTATTGCTCAATAATGCCGTTGTTTGGCTTCCGCTTACAGGAGCCACGTAAAGAGGCGTCTTATGCTTTATATATGGGGGTTTATAAAACGGGGCTTCTCTTTCATATTCAGTAAGCAATTTCCCTTCCTTTGAATATTTTCTGATGTAGTAGGGATAGAATGCGGAATAATAAATATTATTTTCTTTGTCTCTAAATATTGAACCGGTATAGCCGACATTTGCAATTTCCCAGTTTTTTTCTCCTTTAAACCGTTCGCAGAATGTAACCGCCCCCTGTTCCGGATCGTCTTTTGTAAAATCAAGCTTGCTTATAACTTTGTCGGTTTTGTGATTCCAGAAACCGAGAAAATAAACTTCGTTCATTGAACTTGCAAGCAAATATGCCGGCCTTAGTTTCGGCTTAATCTCCTTAATAAGAGTTCCGGCGCTGTCGAATACTGCAACAACATTTCTAGACATATCTGCCACATAAACATTATTTGAATCATCAACTTCCACCGACCGGATTTGTTTGAACTCTCCCGGCCCCTCCCCTTCTCCTTTTCCGAACATCTTAATCAGTTTTCCCGCGGGCGAATATTTTTTTATTTTCCGAGCTATAAAATCCGCCACATAAACATTCTCATTTTTATCTACAACAAAGTCGGCTGCAAATGCAATCACCTCGTCGTTTGTCCCCTGCTCAGCGCCAAATCTGGCAACTTCTTCCAGCTTCAAAGTAACTTTGTTCTCATATTTGTCTGCACAACCGCACAAAATAATTCCAGCCGCAATTATTAAGAAGAATAATTTATTCATCTGCCGCCCCCTGTTTTATTAATTAACGACCGCGTTTTAAGCTTTATATAGTTAAGAATTTTTGCCGTTGTCAACTCTTGCCGGAAAACGCTGTTCTTTCCCGCCGCTCAACTTCTCCGTTAGGCAATATAAAACTAATTATTTCTTATTTCAAGGTTTATATTTCATTCCCGGTTCAATTATTTATTTACCAGCATTACGCTTCAGCGAAAGAGAATATGAAAGGCAAAAAAAAGAGGCGCTTGCTGTGCGCCTCTTCAAATTTAAAGTATTTTTTTACTGCTTAAGGGAAGCTTTTTCAATTTCTTCAAGAGATATTCCTTTTGTTTCAACAAGGTACTTGCGGAAGAAGAAATAACCTATGATAGTCGCAACCGCATAAAAGATAAATATCGGCGCAACGCCTATTTTGCCCGATATAACCGGGAATAAAAAAGATATAAGGGCGTTGAATACCCAGTGAGAGAAAGAACCAATTGACGAACCTCTTGCTCTTATTATATTGGGGAACATCTCTGAAAGAATGACCCATATAACAGCTCCCTGCGAAGCGGCAAAAAATGCTATGAATCCTATAACGCAGATAAGCAGAGCATATCCGCCGAATGCTTCATTCATATATGCATAAGAAAAAAGGCCGAGGAATATTGCCATTCCAATTGAGCCCATCATCAAGAGGAATTTCCTTCCTAATTTATCAATAACGGTCATTGCGATAAGAGTAAAGACCAGATTAGTAATACCTACAAGAACCGTCTGCAAGAAAGCCGCGCTATCGCTGAAGCCCGCCGACTGGAATATTTTTGGCGCATAATACATAATTGTATTTATGCCTGTGAACTGGTTGAACATTCCGACTGCTACTCCTATCCATACCAGGCGTGAATACGGTTTCTTAAATAGCTTAACGCTTTTGCTTACTTTCTCATCTCCTATCGATCTCTCAATATCATTGATTGTTTCATCTGCATTAGAATCGGGATTTAATTTAGCAATAATCTTTCTGGCTTCTTCTTTTTTCCCGACCATTACAAGCCAGCGGGGACTCTGATCAATAAAGAAAAGAAGGATGAAAAACAGAACCGCCGGAACTGCGCCCGCAAGGAACATATAACGCCAGTTGTTTTCACCGGTATCCATTAAAAGATAATTGGAGAAAAACGCCACGAGAATACCCGTAACAATTGCAAGCTGACTGGTCGCAACAAGGCGCCCTCTTAATTTCGGAGGGGCGATTTCCGAGATATACATCGGCGAAAGAACAGAAGCTCCCCCGATTGCAAGCCCGCCTACAAATCTTGCCATTACAAACAATGTTAAATTTCCTGCAAGTCCTGTTCCGAGCGCAGAAAAGAAGAATAGAAGAGCCATAACTTTAAGCATAGCCCTTCTTCCAAAAATATCCCCCGGTTTACCCGCCGTTATCGAACCAATCAGACATCCGATCAATGCCGAACTTACAGCCCATCCGAGCATAGTGTCGTCTAATGTAAAATATTTTGTTATAGCATTTGTTGCGCCCGATATTACCGCAGTATCAAACCCGAATAAAAGCCCTCCGAGAGCCGCGGTAAAACTCGTTAAGTACAACGTCTTTTTCGATATTGATTTTGTTTCAACACTCATATTGTTCTTCGGTTTTATTTATTAAATTATTTAACTGTTATTTCGTCTATGCTCATAATTGCACCGGCATTCTTTTCTTTATGCCATACGGGAACCGCGCCGGCGTTCTTTGCTTTAATTCTTATGTACCGGGTTTCTTTCATAATTTTAAAAATAAGCGGAGTAATTGAAGCCGGTGTAGATTTTTCCACCGGCGGAATATTTTCGTTTGCCGCAGCGGTAAATTCTTTATTGTCTTTCGATACAAGAATTTCTACCGATACAGGAAGGAATACTCTTGCTTCAGGTTTCAAAAGGCAATTCAATACAACTTCATTAACATTTTTCATTTCGCCGAGATCAAGCGTTACATCCATATCGGCCCGTTCATAATTCTGCCATTTCCTGTCGCCGGATTCTGTTGTTCCCTTAACAAGATCAATTAGAGCTTTTTCCCAACCCGTTCTCCTTTGTGTCGGCTGCAAATTGAATATGATATCTTTAACAGGAATCGATTTGGAGAAATATCCCGCTATAACATTGCTCGGCAGTTTACCCTCCGTAAAGGAGACGGCATTAATTACGCAGGTGTTATCAATTTTAACCGGGCATGAATATTTTGCAGAATTTTTTGTTGGCGCCGTTCCATCGGTTGTATAACGTATTTCAGCTTTTTCATCGGCTGAACTGATTGCCGCATATAAAGGCTGCGAAGCGTTGATATAGCCTTTTTCGGGAACAATCTGGGGTTTGGCGCTCGTTTGGAACCTCTTGAAAGAATCTTTGTCGCGCGCAACTTCATCAAACAGGCTCTGAGCAGGAACGGCATTGTCGTTCTCATTTTCGGCGGCCGATATAGCAAGGATTTTTACTTTATCATTCTTAGGAAGAATAATTTCGGAAGCGCCCTGCGGTATATCAATTTTGTACTTGAACATATAAGCATAAATATACGCTTCGTTTTCGCCGTTTCTTGAATGCCTGTGCGTTGTAAAATAGGCCGCGTTTTCTTTTTTAACATAACCGGGAGTTAAACCGGTAAACACAATATTCGGGCCGAAATTCATTTCGGCGGCGCTTACATTTTCCCAGTTCCTTCTATCCCACTGTCCTAGGAATCCTGACCAGTACTCAACCGGTATTTCAATTTCCTTACCGCCTATTTTGAATACTTCTTTATTCAGTTTATCGGATGAGGCCGCAATAATGTACAGTTTATTATAATTGCCCGAAGGAAGCTTAATAGTCTGTCCGGCGCAGGCAACGGCATTTTTCATTCCGTCTTCTTTAGGGCCTAATTTAAATTGAATATTTTCACTTATAAATGTTTCAGGTAAAAGTTCGGCAGGATATGATTTTCCTCCTTCGCCGAAATTGCCGTCTGCCTTGTGTCTGTCATTGCTGAAGACATCAACATTGTATGGCATTTCAACTGGTACGGATTTAGCCATTGTAAGCTGTCCGGCTGCCGGTTTAAGCGTTACCGCAAAAGTTTTAAGATGATAAGGAGCTGCATCGAAAATGAGTTTTCCCCCTTTTACCGAAGCTGTTCCGAGTTCCTGTTCCTGTCCGTTTACTTCTTTTGCAGAAACAACTTCCGAAGCAAATGACACCTGTACTTTCTTTGCTTCTTTGTTTTTCGTTTCAACGAACCTTACAATTATTTCATCGCTGTTTTCAGCTTTTTTAAGAGCAGAAAGGATTATATCGGGATTATTAATTGACAGGAATGAAATTTCTTTGCCGAGGACTCCTTCGTGAGCGCCAGTCTGGAATGCTATTAGAGGCTGGTTAATTCTTAGCGCCTGATTGTTCGAATTTCCTTTTTTCCAATCCCCTTTATGCCCGTATAAAGCATAAAGCATTTCATGCGTGCCGAAATCCTGAACAGCCTGGTCGTTATATCCCCCTCTTACAGCCGGAGTATAAAGAAGAGTAAGCCTTACTGTATTATCAGCCGGTTTATCAGATCCGTACTTGCAATCATCAAGAACTGAAACGCCGTAACTGCCGCTGTTGTCGGTCAGGTCGAACCATTGATGCGCCGGGACTTCAAATTTCAAAGAGTCGTTTGTGCTCCTTTCAATTGTTCCCACTCCGAGATTATATGTCGCCATTTTATTCGATACAGTAAGAGGGAAAGTCGCTTTTAGACTTGTTTCTTTTGTTGACCAGTCAATTTTTGTGTTAAATTCAACTCTTTCGCATGCATCTCCTGCGCTCAAACGTATCTGTTCAATAAATTTGGAATTTCGTGTTTCTCTTTCAACTTCCAGAACAATTCTTGCTGGACCGTTTTCAACAATTTTAATCTTAGCAGGTCCTTCAACATATCCCGTGGGAGGATTTTTTCTATCCGCCCAATCCATATTCCATGCGGGGTACTCCTGTGGTTTTTCATACTGGAATGCAAGCCGCACAGGAGAAGCAAGCAGTTCTTTCTTTGCGGTTTTATCATAAATGCTCGAAATATCGCCGCTGCTGTTTAACTTAACAATGTATTTTGAATTTTCAAGAGATGATTCGGTTGCTTTTAAACCCGTTGAAAGAGAGGATGGCTTTTCAGAAGGGCGAATATCGAAAGCAGAATAACTTACCGAAGGCATTGATGCAAGGAATACAACTTTAACTTTATTGCCTTCAACGCTAACAATCTGCGAAGGCACTTCATCATTTTCTTTGTTATATACTTTTACATATTTAGGAACTTCGCTGAAAACAACTGAAGCCTCAACGCAGTCTTCCCTTTCAAAAGAAAGAGGATTGAATACAACAACCGGAACGCCTTTGACTTTGGTATCCATCCCTTTTATTATTGAACCTGACGCATCGGCGAATACCGCGCTGAACTGGTTTGCAGCTACTATTTCATCATTCTGCGCAAAATCATAGGCCCTTGGAATACTTGTTCCGGGAAGAATATCGTGAAACTGCGAACCCATTACAAGCCGCCAAGCTTTATTTATTTTTTCTGTATTGTATCCGGTTGCCCCAAGCCATTTGCCAATAGCCGAAGAAGCTTCCGCTTTGTAAGCAAGAAGTTCATTCTTCCTGTTCATTTTTTTCATAAATGCCGCCGATGTTATTGACCCGGCGGAATGATTGGTAAGCAAAAACTCTCCCTTATAAACGGGAAGTTTTTCTTTTAATTGAGGAGTAATGTCATCAAACATCTGAGCCGTGGTAGAGAAAAGTATCTTTACCTTATCAGAATTTTTAATACTTCTTTCTATCCACATTACTGTTTCGTCAGTCGGTGAGCCCCCCATATCGCCGGTGCCGTAATAAGTATATTCAGCGCCTACTCCATATTTATTAAGGGCGTTTACTGTCCTGTTAAGCCATTCTGTTTTATTTAAGTCATGGTTATATCGATGTCCGTAATCTCCCGGGTCCAAAGCCGCAACAATCGATTCGCCGTCAACGCCGATCCATTTTCCAACGCTGAAAGGAATTCCGACTGCAGAACCCCAAGTAAGTTTCTGAGTTGAAAAGCCTTTAATTCCGCAGTGGGAAAGTATTGAAGGAAGCGAATAAAGGTACCCGAAACAGTCGGGTAAAATAAATTCATTGCTTGAAACGCCGAGTTCTTTTCTGAAATAATCGCTTCCGAGCAGAATCTGCCTTATCATCGATTCATGCGAAGGAGCAAGAACATCATTTTCTTCCATTGAAGAACCTGCGGGAAACCATTTTCCCTCTTTTACATATTTCTTTACCTTCTCAAATTCATCAGGATAATATTCTTTCATCATCATATAGCGGATAGCCCCGCTGAAGTTAAAAATATAATCGGGGTATTTTTCAAACAGCTTAAAATTATCCGCCATGGTATTCCAGATATATTCGTTGATGGTAGTCTGGTAATCCCACCGCCATTCGGTATCAAGATGCGCATAACCGATTGTATATAAAACCGGAGTTTTACTTAAATCATATTTTTGCGCATAACCGTTTGAGCTTAAAAAGATTACTGCAGTAAAAAATAATAAAAGCGCTTTTTTCATATACATTCCTCTTATTTAATTTACAAGTAAAAATATTTTTTTATATTATTTAATAACCGCTTCAATGGTTTCCCCTTCTTTTATCTTTTTCCTGATTATAGTTTTACCTTCTGATAAAACGGTTATATTAAGTTTTCCTTCTTCTCTATTAATTAGTATGTCAAATTTTCCGCCGAAACCGTTAACATTCTTCAAGTTCATAAAATCCCATTTCACCGGAAGCCTTGGAGTCATTTTGAATGATTTTAATCCGGTGGGTCGTATTCCGAAAAGCCCTTCCGTGAATATACGGCAGTATAACCCGCTTTCGGCAGATAAATGCCTTTGGTTCCCTTCGGGATATGCTTCAACCGGATAAGGGACATGATCGCCGAGAAGCCTTCTGCCGGAGTAATATTTCAGATAATCAAGCGCTTTTTCAGATTCACCGGCGGCAAATACTCCCCGGAGCGCATATAAAGTAGCTCTATCCCAGAAAGTTTTATCCCCTTCCTGCGATGCAAGGCCGTCTGCAGTCCATAGCTCAGGCGAAAAGAGGGCTTTAATTGTTCCTTCTTTTCTATCGAAAATATCAACCGTGAGAGGAATACATATCCATGCACGAAGCTTATCGTTTCCATCGTAATAACGGTAAGTATCATTGCCTTTCATTTTGTAACCGAAATGTTTTTCGATATTCTTCTTAAGATCATCAGCCTGCTTAGCATAATCTTTTAACTGTGCGGAAGATTTCATTAGTTCTTTACCAAGATAAACCGCTGAACGGAGAGCGTCATAATAAAGGGATGAAGTGCACAGATTAGCATCCCCCGCCGGAAAGCGCCCTTCGAGTTCATCCGAATCGGATGCTACAACTCCATTTTTATTAATTTTTCTTTTGCAGTATTCAAGGCACCATTCAATAAGAGGCCATAATTCTTCCGCTTCTTTTTTATCTCCCCTTACAAGGGAATAGCGCGCCGCGCCGTATGCAATCATTGCCTGATCGCCGCGGTCCCCCGCTCCGTTCCATATATCCAGCCCTTCCGCAATAATTGAGCTCGGTATCGGTTTGTACTCAGGATTCATGAAGCGGGCAAAATGTTTGTAGGCGTTAAAAGACGCTTTATTGCCTATATCATAACCGAGATAAGGAAAGAACGGACCTATATATTCAGCCTGATCATTAGCCCAGATTGCCGCATAATAAGATTCCCCGCCGGGGCCGTGCATAAACCCCCCTTTGGTTTCGTAAATGCTTTCGGAACCGCGTATTTTGGCAAATCTGAATGCGGTGTTTAAAACATTATCGGGAGATTCGAACACAAGCTGTTCTTTAATAATATTTAAAAAGTCGTTCCTTTCTTTGAGTTCTTTATCAATATCAATTTTTGTTTCTTCGTTTTTTTTGTTCCCGGCATAAGAAACTGAAAAAGACAATTCCTGTTCCGGTTGAACTTTATAGACTCCCGAACCGGAGAAAAATACAGTAGGATAATAGCTTCCTTCAACGCCTGCCTGTGAGTCTGTTGTGTAGGCTGCATTTACGGCAGGCACTTCAATTGTACAGTCTTTTTTGCCTTTATTCTTTATTATGTACTTTTCACACCAGACGGGAAGATTGTACGAAGGGAACATTATTCTTGTCATTTCGATTGAGGGATCGAACGAACCTACGACCGTCATTACTCCATTAAGAACAATACTGTTTACCTTTTCATTAACAGGAGCCTTTCCATTAATAATAAGCATCGAGGGAATGTTCCATCCGAATCTCCGTGTAAGGCTTGCGTGTGTATTATTCGGAACAGTTCTGATCATTGGCCACACAACGCTTCTGCTCATTTCAAAAGAGCCGTCCTGATTTACCTTGTATCTTACAACCGTTGAAACCTTTTTACCGCTCATTTCAATATGGTCGGAATGCGTTTCACCCGGCTTAATATTCCAGATAATGCCGCCTTCATTATTTATCTGCCACCGGCCTGTTCCCTGACAGAGAACCAGACTTGTAAATAAAATCGAAAATAAAAATATTTTTTTCATTTTTTCTCCGTAAATACTATGCTTTATTCAACTGTAAGTTTAATAGTCTTTAAATCCTTATCCGCCGAAGAATGCCCTGTCATTACTTCATAAGTTCTCTTTTCTTCTGTAAATCCGTCTTTGTCTTTATATATAGAAAGCATTTCAGGGGTAATCTGGAATTTTACGCTCTTTTTTTCTCCGGGACGTAAAGTTATTTTTTCAAAACCTTTTAATGTCTTGACTGCATCATTTTCGCCAAGCCCTTTACCTTTAATGTATAACTGAACTATTTCATCTCCTTTTATTTTACCCTTATTAACAACATCGGCATAAAGATATACTGATTCCCCCTGTTTGATTTTTTCTTTCTGGAGGCGGAGATTTGAATATTCAAATTCCGAATAACTTAATCCGTATCCGAAGGGGTAAAGCGCATCGCCATCAAAATAGCGGTACGTTCTTCCTTTCATGCTGTAGTCGGCAAAGGCTGGAACCTGGCTGATCGATTTATAAAATGTAACTGGAAGCCTGCCGGAAGGGTTATAATCGCCGAAGAGTACATCTGCAATCGCGTCGCCTGCCGCCTGCCCCGGATACCAAGCTTCAACAATTGCCGGAATATTTTCATCTGCCCAATTAATTGAAACGGCGCTTCCGTTAAGAAGCACAAGAACAACAGGTTTTCCGACCTTCATAATTTTTTTCATCAGATTTTCCTGTACTTCGGGCAGATCGAGAGACGTTCGGTCTCCTCCTGCAAAACCCTTAACCTTAACATTCATTTCCTCTCCTTCGAGGCGCGGAGATAAACCCATGAACATAATAACTGCGTCTGAATTTTTGGCCGCTGCAAGAGCTTTTTCTTCAAGGCCGTTTTCAGGCTGAGACCATATAAACTGAATGAAAGAAATTCTTTGCGACGAAGCGTATTCGATTTTTACTTTATATGCTTTTCCTTTTTCAACGTCTGCATATTTGTAAGCTTTACTTGCTTCGTGCCCGCTGTTAAACTTAACAAGAAGAGAATCGGCAAAATAGATTTGAAATTTATCAAGCCCGTAACCTCCTATAGCATATCTGCCCGATTTTTCAGGAACTATATACCCGCTCCATCTTACGCCAAATTCACCGGCGCCGCTGTTTTTAAGAGGGGATTTTGTCCACCAGTTGAAATCAATCTGTTTATCGGTGCGTTTTAAAACCGGTTCGCCTTTAAACTCATTATTATCATAGTATTCGGCGGTAAAACCATGTTCTTTCTTATCAGCCGATTTATAAACAGAAGATGCAGGCACGGCTTCAAAAGCGGGTATTCCATCGGCAAGGTCACAGCCTCTTTCATATACAATATTTGCATTCGGGAGTTTTTTCTTTAATCCTTTGAGGGGAGTAACAGGATCCGATGCATAACCGTTATAATTTCCGTAGAGTATTTCAATATCATCCGCATTAGGGCCGATAACGGCAATGTTTTTAATGTCTTTTTTAAGAGGAAGCGTGTTGTTCTTATTTTTCAGAAGAACAATCGATTTTCTCGCAGCTTCAAGAGCTGTTTTTTTATTCTCTTTTGAATCTAATTTAGTCAAATCATATTTAGAATATTTCACCTGTTCAGGAGGATCGAACTGTCCGAGTTTCATTCTTGCAACAAATAATCTTTTTATTGCTACATCAATTTCTTTTTCTGTTATAAGCCCTTGTTTAACTGCGGCATTAAGAGCGGGAAATGAATTGCCGCATTCAAGGTCGGTGCCCGCCTGAACCGAAAGAGCTGAAGCGGCCTCTTTTGTCGGAACAATCTTATGAAATTCATAAATATCCGATATAGCCCAGCAGTCGGATACAACATACCCTTTGAACTTCCATTCATTGCGGAGAATTTTCTGTATAAGCTCGTTGCTTCCGCAGCAGGCATAATCGCGGAAGCGGTTATAAGCGCACATAACGGAATAAACGCCGGCTTCCTGAACAAGAGTCTTAAATGCAGGCAGATAAGTTTCCCTTAAATCATATTCGCTTGTCTGGGCATTAAAAACATGGCGGTCCGGTTCTGGTCCGCTGTGAACTGCAAAATGCTTTGCAGTTGCCACAACTTTAAGATATTTCGGGTCGTTCCCCTGAAGCCCTTTTACAAACTGCGCTCCTATTTGTCCCGTCAGGAATGGGTCTTCGCCGTAAGTTTCCATTCCGCGCCCCCATCTCGGATCGCGGAAAATATTAATATTCGGAGACCAGAATGTCAAGCCCTGATATATTCCATGTTTATTCTTCTTAATAGCGTCATTGTATTTCGCGCGGGCTTCATCCGATATGACATTAGCCACATAATATACAAGGTCTCTATCCCATGTTGCCGCAAGCCCTATTGCCTGAGGAAAAACAGTGGCAAGCCCGTTCCTTGCAACGCCGTGCAGGCATTCATTCCACCAGTTATATTCGGCAATTCCCAGACGCGGTATTGCGGGAGCAGTATAAACCATTTGCGATATTTTCTCTTCAAGGGTCATTCTGCTTACAAGATCCGCCGCCCTTTCTTCAAAAGAATATTTAGTATCAAGATATTTAGGTTTCTGCTGCGCCTGCACAACAAAGGCCAGCGCTAAGAATAATATTATTATTCTCGCTTTCATCCGAAGCTCCTTTTTATTTCTCAAAATACTTTTGTTAACCTTTTTCTATTTAAGCGTAAATGTTTTTTTCAGTTTTATATCTCTTGAACTGCTTCCTACAAGCGCTTCAAAATCGCCCGGTTCAGCCACCCATAAGTGTTTTGAAGAATCATAAAACGATAATTCGTCTTTGCCGATTGTTATCCTTACCTTTTTCGTCTCTCCCGGTTTTAACGATACCTTTGCAAATCCTTTCAACTCTTTTTCCGGGCGAGGAAGGCTCGACTCTTTATCCTTTATATATAACTGCACTACTTCTTTTCCTTCCACTTTCCCTGTATTCTTTATATCAACGGTTATTGTCAGTTTCTGCGATTGCGATATCTTATCCGAACTTAATTTTATATTGCTGTATTCAAAGGCCGTATATGATAATCCGTACCCGAACGGGAATAACGGTTCAATGTTGTTTTTATCATATCCACGGTAACCCATAAAGATTCCTTCTTTATATGTTACTTTTAAATCATTATCATCGTCAAAATAGCTGTTATAAACGGGGGAGTCTTCCCATTTCTTTTCAAATGTAACGGGAAGTTTTCCCGAAGGATTTGTTTTGCCGAATAATATTTCTGCAAGTGCAATTGCTCCGCTTTGCCCCGGATACCATGAATGAATAAGGGCGGGCGCATTATCAAGCCATTCTGCAATGCCTGTATTGCCGCCTGCATTTAAGACTACCACTGTATTTTTATTTGCTTCAATTACTTTTTTTAATAGTTCTATTTGTTCTTTCGGAAGCGAGAACGGCCTATCGAAGCCTTCACTTTCCGTTTCATTGTTGAATCCAAGGCATAAAACAACCGCATCGACCTGTTTTGCAAGTTTAAGAGCTTCAGCCGCCGGTTCATCCGTAATCGGGCTATACCCGAAACGGATAACAGCCGAACCTGTTCCCTGATAATATTCAAGCTTGATATCATATTCTTTTCCGGCGATAAGATTTTTCTCAATTATAGTTGTTGTTTCGGCCTGATCATTCCATTTATCAATTGCCAATTCGCCATCGATGAACAAACGGTAACCGTCGTCTCCTGCGACAGCAAATCTGAATTTACTGTTTATATCCGCTTTAATTTTTCCAGTCCATCTTGCCGAGAAATTCTGGCTTTCAAATCCTTCTGTAATCGGACGGGCAAAATTGAGATTGACCGATTTAAAATTACGGGAAAATACCGGTTCGCCTTTAAGTTCTTTATTCTTAAAAAATTCCCCCTTTGCGCCGTCCCCTAAAAAGAAACTGTTTTTATAAAAAGCGCGTGAAATAGATTTCAATATTCCGGGCGCAAATTTAGCCGTAACACCCGGCATTTGTTTTATTGCTTCATAATATGAAACGGCTTTAACTGGCGTTACATAGCCGCTGCCGCCGCCACCCGGAGGGGTTGGGTCGCCGTTCGGGCCGATAACCGCAACCGATTTAATTTTCTGTAAACTAAAGGGAAGCGTATTGTTTTCATTTTTTAGCAGTACAATTCCCCCGCGCGCTGCTTCCAATGCAGTCTGGTTTGCAGCTTCAAGGTCAACTGTATATTTCTGATGTATCTTTGTCGAATCCATAAATCCGAAACGGAAATACATCCGCAGCATTCTTCTTATCTTATCATTTATTACTTCTTCTTTAATTTTCCCTTCTTTAACTGCGGCTGTAATAACATCCGGACTCATAAATTTTCCCGAAGGCATCTCAAGATCGAGCCCGTTATTGGCTGCGTTGATTCCGTTATAAGTAGAGCCCCAATCGGACATAACAAATCCGTTAAATCCCCAGTCTTTTTTAAGCACTTGATTTAATAAATAATCATTTTCCGATGCATGAACGCCGTTAACCGGATTATAAGAGTTCATAATGCTGGCTACTTTACCTTCCTGAACCGAAGCTTTGAATGCGGGGAAATAAATTTCATTCAACGTTCTTTCGTCCACCTCGCTGTTAACTTTATGCCTGCTGAATTCCTGATTATTTGCTGCAAAGTGTTTAGCGGTAGCCATAACTCCTTCGCTCTGCACTCCCTGAATATAAGCGGCGGCAATTTTACCTGCAAGATACGGGTCTTCGCCAAGGTACTCAAAATTCCTCCCGCACATCGGGGCGCGGTAAATGTTCATAGCGGGAGCAAGCATTATCTGTACATCTTTTGCTTTCGCTTCTTTGCCAACCGAAGCGCCTACTTTTTTCATCATATCGGGATCGAAGGATGCAGTTATTAAAATAGTTGATGGGTAGGCTGTTGACTGCCCGTAATTACGGACTCCCGCAGGGCCGTCGGCCATTCGTATAAGCGGAATTCCAAGCCTCTTTAACGGCCTTATATCGAACTCCTGATATCCTCCTATCATTTCGGCCTTTTCCAGAAGAGTCATCTGGTTTATGATTGAGTCGATCTTCTTTTCTACTGCAGAATTATTCTTTATATTCTTCTGTGCAAACATTATTGAGGAAAGAATTAATACTGCTGTTAATATTCTTAATTTCATATCTCTTATTCCTCTATTTATTGTGTTTTTTTTAATCTTTAAAAAGGAAATATTATTTAATTTTATATTCTTTCAAACCGGCATCAATATAACGGTTTCCGCCTGTCCATTTGCAGTGAATAGCAATAGTATTTTTTCCTTTATTTAAGATTTCATTAACACGTTTACCGAGTTTAATTACCTTATAATTTGAGCATGCGCCGGAATATGCGCCAATAAGTTTTCCGTTAATATAAATTTCAGCATCATCATTCCAGTTGACAATAAGAGCAAGCCCTTCGTTTGAAACGGCGTTTAATTCAAATGTATTTCTTACCCAGATATCGGGTGTAAGCCATTCAGTTGTTGTCTGATGATATCCGGCAGGCCCGAAACCGGCGGTTCCGCTTTTCCATGAAGCATCGGTAAATTCATTTTTGTACCAATCGTCGGAAGGCTGCTCTATAGTATATTTCCATTCAATTTTCTTTTCTTTAGCGGTAGGAAGAATAACATTTCCGAACTCAATGAGATTGAGAGGCGCCCATGTTCCTGAAACATTTGTTCCTTTTGAAGCCCATTTTTTCCATAGATTTTTATCCGTAAGCATTTTCATAAAGAACCCGCCTACAACGGAGCGCGCCTGAAAACCGACCTGATAAGCATTATCGGTAATGTACCAGTCGGAAACCGGCACTCTGTCGGGAGTTTTATCTGCAAAATGATAAACAGGATCGAAAATAGTTTTAAAATCCTGCATATTATAAGCAAGAGAGGCTGTCCATGTAATCCAGTCATTTTTGGTGTAACGTTCGCGGCTGTCGAGAGGCAAACCAAATTCAGCCTGTTGTTTTTTGTAGAAATCGATTTCTTTCTGAATAATTTCTTTAGGGAAAAGATTGAGCCCGAGAACTTTATCCCATACAATGTTGTATTTCTGGCTCCAAGTGCCGGGTTGGTCGTAAGCAAGGCGCGTGTGATCTCCTTCGCCTGACTGTTGAATCCATTCTTTAGCCATGCTATCGGCTTTTTTTCTAAATTCAGCTGCTTTCTCTTTATGACCTGTCATATCGCAAAGAATTGAATAAGCTCCAATTGCTACAATTGCTTTTGCAGAAAGATTAATATTATGCGCAAGATGCCCTGCAAAATCGTCTGTACAGAGCTGGTTTTCCGGATCGAACCCTTTAGACAATAAATAATCCGCCCATTTTTCAAGAACAGGCCAGTTCTCTTTTGCAAAATTTGCATTCCCTTCAATCTTAGCAAGGGCGGCAAGCATAATAATCATATTGCCTGTTTCTTCAACGGGCATCTGATTTTCTTCTGTTTCTTCGCCGCCGCCGTATGATTGGCCTGTTGCATAAGGATATGTCCCAAGATCATGCGGAGCAAAAGGAAATTTCCATTTCGACGACGCAGAATAAGCCAGCAACGGTTTTAACATTGCCTTTGTAAGTTCCGGCGTAAAAAGAAGGAAGAAAGGGCTTGCAGGGTAAATTACATCAACAGTCGCAATGCATCCGTTGCTGAAATTTTCTTTTGAAAAAAGAAGAGGCATTCCTTTTTCATCGGCGACGAGCTTATGAGCTGCAAGGCACTGGCGGTAAACAAGAGCGCACATCTGCGCATATTTATCTCCTCCTGCCGATTTAAGGTCTTTCATTAATTCGGAATCGAATTTTTCACATTCTTTTTTAATTTTTTCGAAATCACCCGCAGCTTTTATTAAAAGTTCATTCATTTCCATTCCATTTCTTCTCCACCATGGACGAAGACTGGAATCGTGATACTGAATGCTGTAAATATCATCGTAACCAAGCATAACCCAGCTTGCCGCATTAACCTTGCCGACTTTTCCTAAATCAATAACCGATGAAAGTGCAAAATATTTATCGTCTGCTTTGCGCGGCTGTTTAACTTCGCCGTTATAAGAATTTTTTCCGGTTTTAATAAAATTATTGCGCAGATCGTCAATGGGGCCTGCCGTAAGAACAGCTTTAAATTCTTCTTTGGAAGAAAGATAGGCATAACCCCAGTCAATACGCAGGTCATCGCCGCTTTTACCGAGCGCCTGCTGGTCGCGGCTTCCGACGCGCAATGTATTCAATCCTTTGATTACGGGAGAATCCCAAACGATTTGCTGGTCGGCTGTATTAACTGCAATCTCGCCGCTGCAGTCGAAATAAATCTGAACATCATGATCTTTTCCATCCGCCGATTTAACATCCCATGCAATATATGTAACCGGCCTTGCATAGATATCTAGGTCATTCATAAGAAGGGGGGAGGTAAATGTCAGCGTCAATTTAATCGTTTCATTTCCAAATTCATAAACAGTCCTTGTAGGATAGACAGAAAGAGAAGTCTGTTTAAGGGGAATTAAATGGCTTGGACTGTTTCCAATAATTCTGAATGATTTACCGTCAATTCTGATAATAGAATGAAGAGGGTGGCCTTTCCCTGTCCAATGGACTGTTTCGCGGTCGTACAATTTATCCGCCGGAGACCAGATGCTGAAATAAGGATCGTGAGTAATAAGCGGCGCTGAGGGCGGGCGGAACGAATTATTCTGCTGAGCAAATAATGAAATGCTAAACGTTAAACATAATAGGATAGATTTTAACTTCATTTTATTCCTCGTAAGATTTAATTTAATATTCTATGAACACTCCATGACTGCCGGAACCGGGAATAAACAGAAAGAACGAATTGTCCTTCCCGTTAATATCGGGAAATTTAAAATTAGAAACTTCAATTTTTTCATTTAAACCCGGTTGTTCTCCGTCATAATTTAAAAAAAATATTCCATCCGCCTGAACATATAAGGCTAAATGGTATTTTTTTTATTTTTATCTGTCATTTTGCAAAAATCCGTCATTTATACTGCTTTAAATGTTCAATCCGAAAGAACATTTAATATTATTTTATTCATTCACGCCCCAATGTTTGTTTGGTTCAGGCCCGAGTTCAAAAATTAAACGGCCGCCGTTAACAATGTCGGCAAAATTAATTTTAGGCTTGTTTAA
>Ga0153915_10001088_pt1 | contig 25050 bp, 59 predicted proteins | sample Opewatmetagenome_2_FD_107003 | JGI IMG/M metagenome (GOLD analysis project Ga0153915, IMG submission 107003) | Freshwater wetland microbial communities from Ohio, USA - Open water 3 Core 3 Depth 3 metaG | ecosystem: Environmental > Aquatic > Freshwater > Wetlands | place: USA: Ohio, Lake Erie...
CCCAGGACCGCTCCGAAGCCGACCAGCGCGAGCTAGCACGCTTGAAGCGCTATAGGGATGGCCGGACGGACGCGGCGCCTGTTGTTATGTATGAAAGAGGTGACTAAAGATGAAATTTTGCCCTATTGACTGGACAGGAAAAAGGTATCAGTGTTGCTTTTACGCTGGAATGGATAGTTGCACCAAACAAAGCGGAGGATGTATCCCACAAAACTATGAGGCAGCACGTGAGGCATTGAAAAGTAAAGGATACCCCATTGAAACCATTCGGGAGATGCTTTGATGAAGAATCATACCAACCTCTCCCCCCTTATCCGCGCCAACCTCAAAAGCCCCGTGCGCCCCCTGCCCCCATTGCCCAATCTGCAAAAACAGTGCCCGTGGTTCAGGGAACGAAACTATGGAATGAGGTAACAACATGATCCGTCACTTTATGGTACATGTTCCGGTGAACACATCCGGAGATGAAAAGATGATTGAAGGAGTTAGAAAGAGACTAACCCAGCTGACAGAAGCAAGCGACGTTGAACTGCTTAACCTAGTTCATGTATATGAGAGCGTGAGAGAATGAACCAAAAAGAATACGCCAAGCACATTGAAACCATCTGGGACATGATCGAGGAATACCAAGCGCTTGCCCGCATATCGCCCGGATACATCAATGACGCGGCTGATGTGGATAGGGAAGGTGCGTTTGTGTACCAGTATTACCCGTTTAATTGAGAGGTGAAAAAGAATGGACGATGAAATAAAATGGATGATAATCCCCCCGGCTTTAATAGCATTTGTAATCTGGGTGGTTATCACGCTGTTTCAGTGGTTCGTTGTGGTTAATTATGGTCCATGCGGAGATGTAACATGGGACCACTCGCCAGACTGGTGCTGGTTTAACAGTCGGTACTCGCTGGTTGAAACCATAATCAATCAGTGGAAGTGGGTTGTATCGTTGAGGATAATCTAACCCCCTCCCTTATCGCGGGTGCTGGTCCGATCCAGGCGGGGGTATGCCGAAAGGCAAGGAAGTGGAAAAGATGTTAGAATGTTTAGGATACAACCAAAAAGCAACGCTGTTATTAGATGGCGTACTGTATGGGATTTCGATTATGTTCCTCATCACAATGATGATGCTCACAGGTGGAATAATTCTCGGAATGTGGGGATAAAGACCAAACCTCATTTCACCAGAACGCTATGCGGGCCAACAGTGACCGGGTGTTTGCCGCACTGCCGCATAGCACGGATCAAATGCGGAACCATAACCAAAAGGAGAGTGATACACCAAGAAACACAACGGCGATTTGGTCGCAATTTCTGACTATGCAACTCCAATGCACCCTCTAGGATAATTCACCAATGTCACAAAGTGGATCATACAATCAAGCAATGAATGATACCACGGCTGGGAGAACACGCCCAGCCACAACATCAATATTTCTGCACAAACTCTGCAAGCTGCGGTTTGCGGGGGTGAAAGAAATGGTAACAATCAACGTTAATGAATTCGTAAAGTTCAGGCTTACAGAAGAAGGAAGGAAGCGACTGCCGCAAATCAAGCGCGATCCTTGCAGTGGCGAATCCCGTTTGCAGTTATGGGACTTCTGCCGATTGTATGGCAGCGCGGTTTACAACGGGGTTCCGGCACTGATACAAGACAATGCTCTGGTAATTGGTGATGAAAACGAGCACCCGCCGTTCAGGGATGATCTGAAATGAAACCCGTGTATACCTTCGACTCCGACGGCCACACCGTGGTTGAAGGGGATTCTGCAAAAAAGAAATCTGGACTCGCTCACTGCGCTGGGTGCGGAGCGGAGCTTATTGCTCCTTACGATGGCATGCCGTATTGGTGCATTGAATGCTCGCAGGAAGAAGAAAGGAGGAATAGAAAATGAGTTGGCTTGAAGGATTGGGTATTGTTGGACTTGCCGTATGCATTGTCTTTCTAGTGGCGCTATTCATATTGGTGGCATTCTGCTTCTGGTGGTTCGCTGGATATCTCTGTGCAACCTTCGGATGGTACGCTATGGATGCAAACGCCCAGATTGTAACATGGGTTGTCCTGATGACCATTGGAAGTGGAGCGGCACGTAGTGGGAGTTCAAAATGACCTGCGCAAACGGAACTCCAATCACTACAAAAAAAGAACGCGACTACAAAGAAAGGGTTGGCATTAACATAGATGCTTGCGACTGGTGCGACTTAACTTACCCTTCTCTTGCGAAAGAGCGGTTCTATTCCATTGTGGTAGTGGGGGATAAAAACGATCTCGTCCTGCATAAGATATGCGGCGATTGTTATGACCGACTGAATGAGGTGCATCAATGACCTGCCTCAACGCCCGCTGCGCCATCTGGGTGATCTGCCAGAACAAAGACAAGCCCTGCCCCGCGAACACCGCTCGCACCGTCATCATCCACAACGGGTACGCGGCGATGGCACGGCAAGAACAAGAGATGAGAATGTCGGCTATAAATTACAATGGGGATTGGGACGCATGACGCTATTACCAGAATCGCAAAAAGATAAAGCACGCTTGCTTGAATTGTTCGTGTTGAAGATGCAGACCATCAACAAAGGATACGGGCGAACATTTGGATCGTATCAACTACTTTCAATGCTTGAAGATATGGCAATCGAAGAAGGTATGATCCCATGCCCGTATTGTGGGAGGAAAAATGACAGGTGAAGGAATAGGAACTGGAATGGCGGCGGGACTCGCAACGGGTCTTGCCATCGCAGCAATTGAACGAGAGGAAGCAGAAGGCAAAGCGCGGAGAAAGTCGCATATGGGCGCAGATCAGATAGTGCTTGAAACCCGCAAAGGCATTGATACCATAGGTGAGAAAATCGCAGAGATGTATACCAACTGGTACTACAACAAAGAGAGGGAACAAATCTATAGACACGAACGCAAGATGTTTGGATTTCTCGGAGCCGCGTTGGGCACCAGCGTAATCGCACTATGCTTAATCATATATTTCTTCATAGTGGAAGTTGCGATATGCACCGACTGGCGAAATGACTCCTGCAACGCTGCTTGGTATCCTTTCGACTTCTTCTCTGGTGCCATGCTGTGTATCGGTATTGGTATCCTTGTGGGGTTCGTGTTGCACCCGGTGGATATGCCAATCGAATACATACGGTTGTCTGAATCCCAGAAAGGTACAAGAATCCTTCTGAAAGTATATGACGATAAAGGAAGAAGGAATCTTGATGAGGATACAATCTCCGATATTAAGGAGATGCTGTAATGACCTGCCTCAACGCCCACTGCTCCATCTTCATCATATGCCAGAACAAAGACGAGCCCTGCCCTGCGAACACCGCTCGCACCGTCATCGTGCACAATGGGTACGCGGCGATGGCACGGACCGAACAAGCAATGCGGAACGCCGCTATAGAATTTCGAGGTGATTTCGGATGAAACCTGCAATATTACTCATCGGGGTTATACTGTGTCTAATTGCTGGATATTCATTGTTTAGCATGGGTAATTCATATTACAATACAAACGATTGCGTACAGGAACACGGGTGTGAGCACTGCAGCGATTCCGCTGAGTCAACTGGTATTAATATGATACTCGGTTTGCCGCTTTTCATAATTTGTGGCATGGTCGGACTAGTGCTTGTTGGAGATGGTATGATATGAAAACGGATTCCGTCCGTCACCAGCAATCATTCACCGACACGATGGCCAAATACTTCGGAGAGATGGAACGAATTTTGTATGCCGCTGAGATATATTGCCACGAATCGAAGGGATACCAGAATTGCTGTGGTTGCCCGTTTTATCGTGGCTGTATTGTAGGTTCAAACAGATGCGACAAACTTAGAGAAATACTTGGCGACCACGTTACCCAGCACGACCCATCTTACGATGAAACCTATGAGATGCGAAAACGAAAAGATAAACTACGATATCTCAAATTTGCTGATAGTATGCTAGTAATGCCAGAAGACCGGCACGACCCAGAGGTGAAGGAATGATAACTATTATGTTGCCGGAAATGTCGACATCCTTACAACTCATGTATGGGTGGTACGTGTTGCTAGCCTGTGCCATACTGATTACCATTCTAGCGTGGGCACAAAAGTTTCCATTCAAATTGGTATTCCCAGTAATCGTAATATGGATTTGCGTAATCGTTGTAGGATGTGTATTGGTGTCACTGCCTTGCACCGGATATCAGATGGTTAACTTCGGAGATATCCCGTCGGATACGCTTTGCCGAAAGTTAGTTGATCGGGGGTTCTAATGCCCCCAATCCCCCTCAACTCCATCCTCAACAGCCCCCTCAACAAACAGAAGGAAGAAGCCAGCGCGAAAGACTTCTTCAATAACAAGCCCGCCGGCATGTCCGTCCACATCGAGCTGTCCCGCACCGACGCCAACGGGGAGATCACCATCACTGCGGATATCAACAACCAAGCAGACATGGAAGGGTTTATGGACAAGTGCCGCGATTACGTGCCGCGCAAGAAGTGGTTAGGGGGTGTTTTGAGGATGACAATGCCAGAATCAATAATAAATGCAATAGATGATACAATCTATGAACTAACATCAGTTGGAACATTCGTAGCCGTTGTTATTGCAGGGGTTATTGCGAATAATGCAATATACTACCAAACAGGACTAACAAGCAAAGATGTTGATGTGATTGTACCATGCTCGATCTTTGGTGTGTGGTTAATGCTGATGGGTATCGTCTACAGAGATATCAGGTGGGATAATGGTTAACCACAAACTTATATTCCCGCATAGGTTTATCAAAAAAGATATTCTAAAAGACTTGGGGTTGTCTATCGATAGAATCCCAACAAAGATTGTATTTAAACAACGATGGCATCCAGATTTAGATCGGCACACAGGAAAGAATGCAATATGCCGTGCTCTTGCTGAACATAGTGATGATCTGAAGGATGACCCAGAGCGATTAACAACTGAATTCATTCAAAGACTTGTAGAGAGGAAACGCTAATGCCCCACCGCCCCATTCCCGCTGGGTTCATCCTCAACACCCTGCCGAAAGCGTTATGCAAGCGCCTCACGCCCATCACCACGCCGTGCCTGTGCGACCCAGCGAAGACCCGCAATCCCCGCTGCCCGAAGTGCCATTCCACGCAGACTCTCTGGCGCCCGCGCCAGTTCAACGCTCGGTGTTTGGAGTGTGGGAAGGTGTTTGGGAAGCGGGGTGACCCAACCTATAAATAGGGGTGACCCCTATAGGTATGTATGACAGAAATTGATCTGGACAAATGTAATCTGACTCCGTTTGGAACACCGTTCGCTATCGGATGGTTGATTCTTGGGGCTGTCCTATGTGGTGCAGCCATACTGGATTCGCCAGAGTGGTGGAGCACCATACTTGATGGAGTAATCCTGTTGGCATGGCTGGTTGTATTTGCAATCGCGTTTGCGATTATAATGTATGGATTCCACTATTCAATCAATGGGTTGGCACGGTGTTTATTCACATCAGATCAGAACAAAGAGGTTGTAAAATGACTGCAAAGAAATACGCCATCTCTGCGCCCTCCGCTGCCATCGCGCTGATGTATGGGAAGAATGTTAGCAGGGGGATTCAGAATATCAAAACCGCTTTCGTTAGCGCGATTGACAGTATTGAAGAGGCGCTTGACACCTGCGCATTCTATGATGAGATGTGCTCCGGAGAAGGTGGATGTCTTGGGAACAGAAATGGTGAGCACGAGTGCGACGGATGCTCATACTTTGAGGTTGATGGTAACAACCTAAAAGCAGTTATCTCATCAATAAGGGATGATATGAAATGACCGTCAAACTCGAATGCGTTTACAAGCATGTGGTGCACGACTGGAAAGAGATGGGCGTCCTTGTTGCCAAAGGGATTGCCGCTCTTGTGGCATTCGTTGTTGCTGCTGCGCTAATCTTTGGTGCTGGTGTTCTGATTATGGAACCAGCGGTTGCTGCCATCGGATTTATCTGCCAATCGTTCACGGCATATAACCTCTTCATCGCGTTAAGCACCACCAATATTGTCGGGTTCACTCTTGGCGCTGCTTACTTCTGGAACAAAGATTCGTTTACTACTAAAGAACGGGCACATTATGATGCCTCTAACAATTGGATACCTGAAATGACTGTTCCCAAATCTACAATGGATGTTATGCAGGACAATCTGATAGTTGAGACACCATTCATAGTGTTCTATCTGTTCTGGGCTGTGTGGTGCGTTCCAGATCCACGCAATCTGCCATTACCCCCACTCTGGATGGTCGCTCTGTATATCGTTGCGTTCATCATCGGCATCCCGATTGCCTGCGCGATTGCGAGGTGTAAAGAATGACAACAGTAAAAGAACTGATAGAGCATTTGGAGTCCCTTGATGGAGACTGCCAGATATACATCAGAGATAAAGGCCACAATCACGGTCTTCATATATTCGGATGGGTGGGGGATGCTAAATATTACACGATAGAAGATTACGAGGTGTAAGGAATGACACCTGATTACTGGATTGGGTTTGTCGTTGGTTGGGTTATCGGAGTTGGTAGCGCAATCATCGGGATATACTTCGCATCGAGGTGCAAAGTATGATCTCCATCAAGCAGTTCCCGCCCGAAATCGAAATCACCACTACGGGTTCTGACAGCGGCTCGTGCCTGCTTCTCGAACCCTCGCAGCGCCAGCTCCTTGCGTGGTTCGCGCGGGAGAAGCCCCAGATGGTGAGGGAAGCGATGGGGGTGGATAAGGTAATTGAGGAACTGGAAACACGAAAAAACGAGATCAATATCGCAAGGAAACAAAACCCCCATCTATCTGGTGGGAATCTTGTGATAAAGATTTACGACGATGTGATCGCGCTGCTGAAGGGTGAGGGGGGATGCAAATGACACTTGAAATATTATTACCCGATTGGATCGGAATTGCAATTATATTAGTAATACTTGGAGTTATGGTTGTAACGATGATCGCGTTTTACCCTGGAGAAAGCGCCGTTACATTTGCATTTATAGCATTCGCTGGTGTTATTTACGTAATGATGGTTCTATTTGGAATATTGCCCAGCGATGGCATAGTTCCAAATCTTGTTGTGTGGAAAATTGCAGGTGCCCCATGACATCCCCCTCGCGCCCATGCGCTCCGGAAACGCGGGGGATGCCGCTCTCGTTTATGGATTGCCCAGATTGGGTTGTTAAGACAGAACTACATCCCTCCATCGGAATGTGCGGTGCCATCCATTCACACATTATACTCCCATATACCTGTAGTAATGTCAGATACTCCAAACAATGCCCCAGAGGTTACGCATGACCTACCAGCCGGAGTTGAGGAGCATTCCGCTATCATATCTTGATTGCCCCTGCCGTAATGAAACGCTCTGGTCAACAGGAGAAGTGATGCATTGGTGTATGGATGATACAAAGTATCCCATTAGCAACACATTCAAGTATGCGTATTGTGAAGGCGCTATGAAGCACGGCAAATGCCCCAAGGGGTTCGCGGTATGAAACCATCTCACGGCTCGCTGATATGCACGTTCGCAGACTGCGGTTGCATTGGTAGCCTCACCAACGAGGGTTGGTATAAATGCCATTGCCAGACTTCCACCTATCTGTCGTGCGATATGAACCGCTACAAAGGCACATGCCCCTACGGGTTCGCGCATGTGAGGTGGGAGATATAATGGGCTTCCGTAAACCTCGCACCAAACTCACATGCCCCATCTGCAAAAAAACATTCACGTTACCGGAGTCGGAATATCTACGACGGTTGAGCAGAACCGATCTTCCGCTAACCTGTTCTGCAAAATGCAGCGGGTTGCAGAAATGTAACTATCGCAACAACAGGCCATATCGGATTTCATATAGTGGGCGTGGGGGTAAGAACATCTCAGTCCCAACAGAGGCGATCACATCCGATGCGTATATGCTGGAAATTAAAGAAGGCGGCGTGCTGGTGTATACCCCTGTGAAAGCGGATGTGCGCCCATGAGTTCCTGGGACTGCCCGCACTGCAACGCCGGGAACACGGGAAGCGAGATCGAGGAGAGAACACGATGACAGCAAAAGAAAAGAAATACGAAACACAAAATGCTTCAAAGAAATTTGTTGTGACTGCTGATTATCAGCCAGCGGCAATGTTCGGCAGACCAGAAGATCACAAAGAATACAGATGTGTAAATTTAAATGACGCGCTGGTTGTAATGAACAAATGTAAAGACGGCGGTGCATCTCGTATAGAATTGCTAGAGTCGCGTGTTGTTTGGGGGAGAGTGAAATGATCCCCCTCAAAATTCTGGTTGGCTGCGAACAATCTCAGGTCGTGACCAAGGCATTCCGTGCTCTGGGACATGAAGCGTATTCCTGCGATATCCTGCCATGCTCTGGCGGGCATCCGGAATGGCATATCAAAAACAAAGTTGAACACATCATATGGAACTACCACTTTGCTGTAGAGAGCGGAAACATATGTTTGAACCAGCACGGTTGGGATCTCATGATCGCCCATCCCCCATGCCAGTATCTCTCCAACTCCGGTGTAACCTGGCTCTACAACAAAGACGGTTCCCGCAATGAACCCCGCTGGGAAGAAATGCGGAAAGCGGCGGCGCTCTTCAAGATGCTGCTCTACGCCCCAATCCCGCATATCGTTATAGAAAATCCCATCCAGCATCGATACGCCCGCGAAGAGATTGGCGTATCGTGGGGTCAGCAGATACACCCCTGGATGTTCGGGCACATGGAGCAGAAACCCACATGCCTGTGGCTGAAGAACGTTCCTGCGCTACGGGAAACCCACAACGTATACGACGAGATGAAGAAGTTGCCCGCCAACGTTCGGCAGCGGGTTCATTACATGCCCCCATCCGATCACCGTGCTGCTGACAGGGCGGTTACGTACGAGGGGATTGGGGCTGCGATTGCCAAACAGTATGGGGAGTTCTTATGCCGCTAGTCCAACGCCAGCTCTCCCAGTGCACAGCTCCCTGCTGGCCGGTGGATTGCCCCGACCGCCCCTTCGGTGCCACGGATATGACGCTCGAAGAGGTGCAGGTAATGTGGTTGGGGGGGTATGATGAGTGAACAGGTGTCGCTTGAGATACCAGAAACATTACCAGAACTCGAAGCGATAGCGATATACAACCTGCGAAGATATGAACCGCCTGATAGATACTACGGCGCATTTAGTGGGGGTAAGGATTCACAAACCATATATGAACTAGCGAAAAAAGCAGGTGTCAAAGTAGAATGGCACTACCATTTCACCACAGTTGATCCCCCAGAGATTGTGCGGTTCGTTAAAGACAACTATCCTGATGTCATATGGGACAAGCCAGAACATTCGATGTTCTACTGGATTGAACGCAAGGGATTCCTCCCAACACGCCAGATACGATACTGTTGCGAGAAACTAAAGGAGTATGGCGGGAAAGGCAGAGTTGTTATCACTGGTGTTCGCAGAGAAGAGTCACAGAAACGTAGCAACCGCAAACTCTACGAACCCGATTCACGGAATAAGAAAACGGTTTATCTCAATCCAATCGTTGACTGGAAAGATAAAACAGTCTGGGATTACATTCACCAGAACAACTTAAAATACTGTTCACTCTATGACGAAGGGTTTGACCGCATTGGGTGTATCATGTGCCCGTTACAAGGAGCTGACCAGATGGAGAAAGAAGCCAAGCGGTGGCCCAAGTTCTACAAGGCTTATGAGTCTGCTATCCGTCGCGGATTACAGCGAGCACAGGAACGCGGTAGAATGTCTATTGTATCCGGGCTGACTGCCGAGGATACTATGCGGTGGTGGATCTATGCGGAGAAGTCTGCGTGCGCTGAACAATGTATGTTATTTGGGTGATGCCATGAACGCCAATTGCCGCCCCCACCTTCGCCCGCGTCATCCGCGTGGGTGGGGACGGATGCACTTGCGTGACGACGCACGGAGACGCGAGAAGGGTTATAAGGGATGACGGACATATACTAAGATGTCTGGATGGCTCCGGCAGGTGCACGGGGGGGGTCGGACTCCCCCGGTATCTTACTACGGAGCACCTGACGGAGCCATAGTATGATTAGCAATCCAATCTTACACGACATAATCAAAAGCGAACTGAACCACAACTCGAATGCTATTTACAATCTCTGCAAAGAGATTCCTGCTATAAAAAATTCAAACCTATTTAAAAAGGACTATTGGCAACTTAAAGAAACACGCCAAGAGGAACCGAATCAGAGATACTATAAAGCAGATTGCGTTTGGTATTTCGATGGGAAGAAAAATGATAACTATTATATTGTAAATGAAGTGAAGACCGGGAAGTACGAACTATCTGAGGTTTACAAGAAATACCGCACCGGTATGTCTGGGCAGATATGGGTGTGGGGATGGAAACAAATAAACGATACTAAAGTATTGGGTGAAACGTATCAACGGAAGATAAAACTTATCGACATTGAATACCTGAAACCAATCTTAATTAAGGATCTCACTACAATTCTTGAAGGGTTGATAGGATGATGGTTTCCATACATGAAGACAACATACCTTCCGATTTAAAGAAAGAACCAAACTGGATTGTATGGAACCTCGTAGGGAAAACCGAATCATTTAAAGGAACGAAAATTCCTTACCAATCAAAGAACCCGTATCTGAAAGCCAGCACCACCGATCCTAAAACGTGGTCCTCTTTTGGCGATGCAGTATCAATGGCTAACCTGCACAAACTATCCGGTGTCGGATATGTCTTTACAGAGGAACAGAATATCGTAGCGATTGATATCGACAGTTGCATTATCAACAATGAACCCGACGAGAACGCACAGAAGTTATTGTCGTTGTTTAAAGGAAAGACTTACATTGAAAAATCATTTAGTGGAACGGGATATCATATCTTATGCAAAGGCAAAGTTCCAGAGAACCGTAAGATAAAAACAATTGAAGTTTATACGCAGGGTAGATACTTCGCACTTACTGGCGATCTTCTTGATGGAACAAATAAGATAACAGAATGTCAGAAAGAAATTGATTCTCTTTATGAACTGTTTTCAGAGGAACGAAAAGACCTAGACAAAATAAATTGGGTGGGTAATAAGAACCCGCAGAAGTATGGAAGCATCGCAGACAAACTTAATCTTCGTGTCCAGGATATCGGGATGCCGGACAACCATCGCCTATGCGGTGATGGTGAGATTCGCGGAGCGCATCCTTTCCACGGTTCAACCACTGGGATGAACTACGCGATTAACATTCAGAAGAATGCCTGGATATGCAGGCGTGATGGGCACAATTGCGGCGGGGGTCCGTTAGAGCTCTTTGCTGTTAAAGAAGGGATTATACGATGCGAAGATGTAAGGTCCGGGTGTCTTGATGGAAAATGGCGTGAGATATTCGAGGCATTGAAAAAGAATGGATATGATTTAGTTAAAGCAGGTATTGAAAAACAAACACCGAAAAAGAAAGAGCCTGAAAACGAAAAGGAACCGAATACTGATATTGAATTCCAGCGATGCACGGATTTTGGTAACGGTAAACGGTTCTTATTGCGTTATGCCAACATGGTTGTATTCTGTTCAGAGAATCAATCGTGGTATCTCTGGGGAGATAAGGGATACTGGAAAAAGGATTCTCTTGGTGAGATACGAGAACTGGTTAAGAAAACGTTCCTGTCTATATACAATGAGATAGAGATGCAGGAAACAACAGAAGCCCGTGCTGCTGTTGCTAAATGGGCGCTGATATGCGAAAAGCCAGAACATATCAATGCCTGTTTAAACTTCGCGCAGAGCAACGCCAGTGTGGTTGTAACGATGGATAAGTTTGACACCGATAAGTATTTGTTCAACATGCTTAACGGGACTTACGATTTAAAGAACCACCTGTTCCTCCCACACGATAAAGAGAATTACATTACAAGACAGGTTCAGTACAATTATGATCCATCTGCCAAGTGCCCCAGATTTTTGGAGTTTATTAATCGTATATTCAGATCCCGTAAAGATAAAGATTTGATTATAGATTATCTCCAGAAGGCTTTGGGGTATTCGTTGACTGGAGAAATCAGCCAGCAGATTATTTTCTTATTGCACGGCTCTGGATCTAATGGCAAAAGCACATTGCTGGAAACACAGCGCATGATTGTTGGGGATTATGGAACCACGATTGATTCCGGTTCACTGACCACGAAGAAAAACGACGCTGTCCGTAACGACATCGCACGATTGCCAAACATTCGTTTTGTGGTTGCATCTGAAAATGCCAAAGGAACAATCATTGACGAGGAACTGATTAAGAAACTTACAGGAGGGGATGAAGTAACAGCACGGTTTTTATTCCATGAGGAATTTACCTTTTATCCCCAGCTAAAATTATGGTGGGCGTTCAACCATCCACCGGGTGTCCGTGACCTTACTCATTCTCTTATGAGAAGGTTGAAACTCATCCCATTCGAGGAACGCATACCAGACAGTGAGCGTATAGACCAAGCGGTTCTTTTGGATATGTATCGATCAGAACTTCCAGGTATATTCAATTGGGAACTTGAAGGGTTGAAACGATACCAGAAAGAAGGACTAAAAGATATCGAAGCGATATCAAACGCCGTGAAAGAATTCAAAGAGGAGCAGGACCGATTACACGACTGGATAACCGATGTATGCTATGTTCCAGAACGCGACGATAAGAAAGATGCTATTGTTAAGTCGGATGTATTCAACAGTGCATCAGTGCTATGCAAGTCTTACAACAAGTGGGCAGAGGCAAATAATGAGAAGACGATGAGCCAGCGCAAATTCTCAATGGAACTTATGGAACGCGGTTTCAAACGTACACATATGAACACTGGAAACGTGTTCCACGGAATTACCATAAAGTGAAGCAAAGTGAAACATAATGTGTCATTTCTCTAATCTTTTTTTTACATGAGATTTTTCCCTTAGACTTTGGTGAAATGATGCTTAATCCTTCACTATGATTCACTGCGATGTTTCACTTATCATTCATTCACGCCTGACAGCGATTAATTATATGCGATAGTTTCATACTGCGACAATAACATTTAATTACATCTAATTACAATATGTAATTGTATGCCTTTACGTTCGGCAAATGTAAGCGATGAAGTCTACCAGTCCATTCAGGATGAAATGAAAGCAACTGGGAAATCGTATAGCTTCATTGTAAATCGCAGGCTTGAAGAACAGATGAAAACCAAAACTGAGAATCCGAAATGACAACCGACCTCGCAACCAAAGAATGGTCCGTCAATGAAATTACGCTCATCAAAAACATTGCCGCACCAAAATGCACCGACGATGAATTCAAACTCCTGTTGTATCAGGCAAAGACCTATCGGCTCGATCCTCTGCTGAAACAGATATGGGCTGTAAAGTACAGCGACAACAAACCCGCCAGCATCTTCGCAGGTCGTGACGGGTTCCTTGCAATTGCTCACCGCAGCGGTGCATTCGATGGAATGGAAAGCGGGTTCCGCACAGAGGGAACAAACATCATCGGATGGGCTAAGGTGTACCGCAAAGATATGTCGCACCCGTTCTGCGTTGAAGTCAATATGAAAGAATACAATCGGAACCAGGGAACGTGGCTCACTCACGGCACTACTATGATTGTCAAGGTGGCGGAAGCACAGGCACTCCGTAAGGCATTCCAGATCAGCGGCATCTTCTCACCGGATGAAATGCCGGAAGCAGAGAAACCTCCGATGCGGGATATCACACCGGAACCGGAAAAGAAGAAATACGTGAAAGCGCCGGTGCACGATCTCAGTAAGGAAAACAAGATCATCGACGCGGAAGCAGAACAGCAGAAGTGATGGTATGGAAATCACAGACGCGGTAAACCAGAACATCGACAAACTCGGTGCAGTTTACACAGACGATATTGTAACTGCTACAACGTGCACAAGGGAATCGGTGACGCGCTGGTTACGTGCAAACGGATTCAGCAAACCAGCTGGGAACACATCGCGGCGATGGGTGAGGAATCCCATCGCGTGATTTAGCGGGAGGCGAGGGAAGGATGGATGACGACATACGATTTTACAGAGCAACAGGTGAATACGGGTTTCTCTCAAATCTGTACAGACATTCGTTTGAATTTGAAGGCAGGATTTGGCGCTCTGCTGAAGACGCATATCAGTTTGGCAAACCCAAGGATCTCACTGTGGCAGAGTGGATTGTGTCGGCTCCAAAACCACATCTCTGTGCAGCAGCAGCCCACGCACTTCTGTCATTCGATATCGCACCAGATTGGCAGAAAAAAAAAGTAACTCGGATGGCGCAGGTAATTGATGCAAAGTTCTGTCCCAACGGAGCACTCACAGAAAAACTCCTTGCTACATGGCCGCGTGTGCTGATAGAGGAATCAAACACTGATGCCTTCTGGGGAATCGGTAAGAAAGGCAATGGAAGGAACATGCTGGGAATTCTTCTCATGGCAACGCGGGAACAACTTCATACACAAAACGGGGCTGACTAACTATGGTCCTGTTCAAGCGCTACCACATCTGGGAGGAAGCATGAGAAAGTGGAACCTAGCAATCACTTATCTGCCCAAGGCAGATGCGGTGAGAGCGGGAAAATGTCGGCAGACAATACGTCCAGTCGGCAAGGGGCCGAAGAAACAAGAGGGTGATCTCATCCGCTTTCATGGATGGTCTGGCCGTCCTTACTGGTCATCGTGGTCGTGGGTTAGCCAATATGAAAAACTTTGGTTGGCTGAAGACATTCTTATAATCCCAACAGGAATGCTCCATTACCATAATGATAAGTTCCAGAAAGAAGTAAACTGGGACTCGTGGGAAATGAGAAACCTTGCAATCTATGATGGCATTGTTTCACCAACCGGAGAAGCACTTCGTGATGTATTGTTTAGTAAGAATAAGATTCCTAAAGATGGGCTTGAAGCGCAGGTGTTACGATGGTGATGCCCCGCCCCTCAACCAAAATCCCTTTTGGCCAAGGCGCAACCATCCTTATAGGCGCGTGGTGTCCGGTGACGCACGTGCCTATGAACTGCGAGCGGAATTGCGATGCGTGTAACTGGAACGGGCAGACGGGACTTTTTGATGAGGTGAAGAAATGAAAGACCAGTCAATCAGAAAACTTACATTGCAGGAATGCAGAGCCTTATCGAAAGTGATGGGTTATTATCCGGAAGCACTTGACGCTTACGAAGGACGGTACACAAAGATTCGGCTCAACTCTCCCAAGTATGTTGATTCGTGGGATGGTGTATCTATCCACATGAACGAGAACAAAGGTAAGCGCAAGAAAGACACCCCACTCGGCGCGGAGGCGTATCTGAAATGAAAGTAATCCTTGAAGTAACCGCAACGAGCAACTACAAAGTTCTCGCAGAATATGCGGATAGCATAGATGACGCAAAGCGCGGATTCGACCCATGCGATGATTTGCAGGGTGCAGAGATTGTTGGGGGATGTGCAGAGGTTACAGAAGCATACGAAGTTGTTGATTGCCCAGAATGTAAAGGCAAAGGGAGATTCTGGGTTAAGTCAGAAGAGTTCCCAAATGGGTATCCACAGACTTGCAAGAAATGTCACGGCGAAGGATACTTGAAGAAGGCGGAGGCGCAGCGCGGGTCAACTACCCTGCCGTAAACGGCAGGATTTGTAACTATGTCAGAGACACGCTACGTTTGGCTGGTTGACAGGCAGCCTACCCAAAACAGATATACCATCATGGGCAATGTTACGGGAAGCATTCAGATCAGCATGGAGTTCAAATCCACAATTCCTGCAAAGGTATTGTGAACCATTTCTGTTACCTTTATAGGTGTGGCCACACGCAGAACATTTTTGCGAAGTAAACCTGGCATCTACTGTGATAACACGCTTTCCAAGATTCTCTGCTTTGTACCGGATAAACTGTTCGAGTTCATAGAACGACCAGTTACTCAATTTACGGTTAAACGTTTTCCCCCTCCGTTTTTTTACCCGAATCTTTTTAAGATTTTCGAGTGCAAATACGGTGTAGGGTAGTTGAACAATCTGCTTCGAGATACAGTGATTAACATCAGTCACAAACCGTCTTTCTCTACCAGACAATCTACGGAGTTTCCGTTTTGCTGATCGAGTGCCTTTAGACTGGAGTTTTGCTCTGAGATACGCACACTGTGCACGCGTATTCTTCACGGCAGAAGAATTGAAAAATGTGTTGTCTGAGCAAACCGCAATGTTAACAATACCGCGATCAATGCCAAGGACGTTCTGTTCACTAGTTATTTTAGGAGTGTCTGTTTCAACTTGGCAATGCAAATAAAATATGTTGTCGTTCTTATGAAGCGATAAGTCAGATGATTTGATTTTCCATGTCAGGTATCTTTTGTAATATTCTGGGATACCAAACAAAGCTTTAATACGGCCATCTGATGTTGCGATAGTAACATACCCAGATTCGAGATAGATTCTGATAACGCGGGAATTGTAACGCATCGCAGAATATTCTTTACTTATGGGTTTAGATCGGCATTTGATCGATTTTAGAGATTCGCAAGCGCAGTCTCTTGCACCTTGTACTAACGACGATGGGAGATTAGGAACTAACTTTCTAACTTTATAGTATGTAGCATTGTGACAACCAATCTTGCTAGTAGAATGGGATTCATAACCCCAATCAGAACATACGTTAAAAGCCACCGAATAATCTCTCATGGTTTTCATGATAGATTCTCCAGCATCAGATGAAACATTCAGTTTCAACTTGATTGTCCTAATCACAATCATATATTAATACTATTAGGTATTAAAGGTAATTGAGGAACGAGTCATGACAGACTTTGGAATTCATTTTGGAGCACTGGCAGAACCAATTGTAGAGCAGTGCTTGAAGCAGGGGTATAGCATTTCAGAAAACGATAGCAAAAGACTGCAAGGGATTGCAGATGCTATAACCATGCTTAAGGTGCATGGCATAATCCCTGATAGTGTAATCCACAAAGCACACCAAAAATTGCTTAAGATGATCACTGAAGCAGAATCGTTTGCGGAGAAAGATCCATGACCCCGCCCCCAGTTCCCGCGTGGGCGATCAAGGCGCCGGATGGAGGGTACATCGTGAACACGCACAATGACACAGAAGAAAAAGCGTGGTCAACAATCTACCCAGAACTCAGAGCGATAGCAAAAGATCGTGGCTACCGCTGCGTGCGGGTCGAGGTAAGGGAGAGTGAGGAGGGATGACAGAGAAACAACAGCACCCGTTGTGTTGCGAGACATGCGGCATCCACAAAAAGGTATGCTCGGACTTACCACACTATTACGGAAAGAATAGTGGTAACCCCACATCTGGGTGTATTCTCTACGATATGATGGATAAAGAATCAGATTACGCAGACGCATACTGGAACGCAATAGGACTCGTAGGTTGCGCCAGCCACACCAACGCCATTACCCTCACCCCCGCTCTCCTCACCCACTACCAGCAGCGGAGCCAGGATACGGGCAAGACGGTGCAGCAGTTGGTGCTCGCAGACCTTACGGCGCTGATGAAGAAGCGAGTGGTGAGGGAGGAGAGAAGGGTGTTTAAAGAAATCGAATACGAGCGATTATGAAGTGCCGTAAAGAATCGTGCTCGTGGTGCTACAACGGCACGATAAAGGGCTGTTCAATAGGTGTCGTGTTAGATGTAGATAAACCCAAAGAGAACCCCAAATATTTAATCCCGCGATGACGCAGCCCCACTCCGGCAGCAGAGCACCCAGCCGTTCGTGCTTGGATGGCCCACAACCACCTGTATGTTTTCAGGTCGGGCAGTCGGCTGGCTCAACTCCGCTTTTTTAGAAACCTTTATCAGCCGAAACGTATAATACGTACGTATGGTAACAAAGAAGGAAGAAGACCAGCACGTTTACATTCCTGACGATATTTGGGAATCGCTTGGCTTGTATGTCAAAGCAGAGCATAAGCGAATGAACAACCCGCTCATCAGGGAATTGATTACCAAGAAGTCGCTGGTGCTGCATATCCTCCGCAACGAGGTTCAGAAACGCGGGCACTATGTTGGAAAGGTGAGAGCGAAATGATTGAACAGATCATAAAAAAGAACGATAGCGTTCGTATCAGTTCATCGCTGTGGTTAATCATATTCGTAACATACTGGGTTGCATCTATGATTCTTACGTTCGCTGTGCCAACAGCAATTAATAGCATGGTCGAATATTATAATGTCGTCCCATCGCAGTTTTCGGTATTGCTCTATAACATTGTAGGGATTCTCGAATTGGTCTTTGCTGTTTATATGGTTGTGTTCACCGCTATGATAGTGTTCGGAAACGACAATTACTCACACACAAAACAGGTAGATGGGTTTAAACAGTATGTCGTATCTGGAGCAACATTAGTCGCATGGAAACAAGTATCCCATGACCAACTTGTAAAAGAGATTGATAGGCTGTTTGAATGCTATGATGAAGGCCACTACCCGCCAAAGGACGAGGTGGAGTGAATGAGAGTCGTTCTATGGGATGGTGCGGAATACACACCAGAGAAAGTGTATTTTCACAAGGTGTTGTTTTGGACATTTGTTGTCTTTGACAATGGTAGTGTAATGGTTGAAAGCAAGTATGTGAAAAAGATAACCGACGACAAGAAGCAGGAGCCCCGCCCATGATCCCCGACGCACAGCAGCCACAGCGATGCGATCATGAATGTGTATGCAAAAAGTATGGGGAGTGGTATGAGTTCGCCACAGAGATTGATGCAGTATGCAAGTATTCAATATACTGCGATCACTTCAAAGCACCTGCCCCCAGCCCGCACCCCCCGGCACCGGAGCCGGTATGCCTTGGAGAACTAGATTGCCACGAGATTACACGGACAGCGTGTTCTCATCTTGATAAATGCTTTCAGCAGCATGAGCACGATACCGCCATAGCCCGCACCGCCACGCTCGCAGAGAATAAGCGGGTGCTGGACCACCTAGATAATCAGATGAATGAGATTTTGTCTGGGATACAATCTTCTTCTATGGGGGGACCTTTATCTGAAAGAGGGCGTGCACAGGCAACAATCATAAGCGATTTCTTTCGTTTAAGTAAAGCACTCCGGCAGAGCACCACGGTAGGAGATGAGCAGCGATTAAAGTCAGTGAACTAATCGAATGCCTCAAAACACAGCCACAAGATTTAGACTTTTGTTATTCTTTGTGGGTAGATGAGCAAGGAGGGGGATACCAGCACAGAACCCCAAAAACCCCAATAGTAAAAGAGATATCTGTGGGGCGATATGGAAAGCGCGTTGCGATAATGGAAGTGCATTCATGACCCCCCACCCCCGCGACAGCGCCGACACGCAGGAGCACTGCGAGCACGAGTGCGTATGCAATAAATACATCGATTATACAAATACTGGAGCGACAGCAAACAGAGCGTGTAATGGGGAAACGTGGTGTTTCAAACCATGCCCACACGATACCCGCAAAGAAGAACCCACACGAGAAGACCTCATCACCTTCGCCCGCTGGACCCAGAAGTTCTGGAGAGAGGGGCAGGAGATCCAGCGGAAGCACGGCATCGTGATTGATAACCTTGACGACCAGATGCAGAAGTTGGCGTTCACGTATTACACGAACCTGTGCGAGATTGATAAGGAAGTGTTGCATCTGTTTGGGGAAGGATATGGTGACGAGAACTACGGCAAGGAGCACGAGATATACACATCGGAGCACGGCAAGAGTGAATGTCCCAATTGCATAGGATGGGGTTCTGGTAAGGAATCGTCGTGCGACGAACCATGCGGTGTTTGGCTGGAATGGCACGACGCGCAGGTAGCCGCGAAGGAGCGGGAGAGGGTGCTTGGTGAATTACTAGCGCATGTAGATAAGCATGTAATTATATTCCATCAAGAGCGGTTCTTAAAGCCAGAAGCGATACAGGATATTGTAGATGCGCTGCGCCAGCGGGAGCAATTGAAATGAGCCTTGGATATTTCAGAAGACCAGATGAAATGCCAGAAATATTGTCGTCTGCGAACATGGCGTTTAGCCCGTGGGTTTTATTAGGCATTCCTAACATGGCAACATCGTGGATTATTCTCTCTACGTTTTTCGGAATGTCTGGGGATGGGCTGTTTAACGCCGTATGTTTAATTTATTTCGTAACAGCGGCACCAGTAACATTCATCGCAGGACTTTGGTATTCATACGTATACCTCCCGCGAAAGTGGTATGATGACTACCACAGTAGGAACATATCATGATTGACATCGGCTTCCTCATAGCAATCGCCGCATCCATCGTCGCGCTGTATGGCGTATGGCTGTTCAACCAACGCAGGGATTACACCGGCGCAAGATGCGTGTGGATGTTCAGCAACGTAGCATTTACCATATACTTCGCAGGACGCGTGCTGCATTGGTGGAACGGGGGATTGGGAGATGTAGCGATGCTCGTGTACTTCGCAGCGATGACCGCCAGCAACCTGTGGGGGATGTGGAGGAAATGAGAGATATCCTAATGCCAAACAACCCCGTTCGCAAACGAATGCAGCGTAAGTTTAGATTCGCACATCTACACGGATACAAAGGTGACAGATTGATCGTGGGGTTCTATGAAACCTACATCAAGCCGTTCGAGACTACGCACACCAACTCCGGCACCCGCTTCATAGAAGAGAATTTCAGGTAACATTATGAACGCATTACAACGCATTTCAAACTGGTTAGGGTACAGACTTATTGACTACGGCTCGTGGCTACACGCTCTGGACTTGCCGAAAGATATAGAACTTCGGCGCACTCGGTATGATAATCTAACGCCAGATTCTTTCGTAGTAGATGTCGGGGGATACACCGGCGACTGGGCGTCTCTTATGTTCTGTAGGTATGCGTGCAGCATCGATATCTACGAACCGCACCCGACATTATATCGGTATGCCATCCTGGAAAAGTTCAGGCATAACAAAAAGGTGCGGGCATATAATTGCGGACTTTCAAATGAAACTCGTAAGATGACATTATACGGAGATGGCTACGTCGCGTCGCTGTACCCCACACAAAACACGGTGTCGCACCAAACCGCAAATATCCACAAAGCGTCTGATGTGTTCGAGGAACGGTATTCTGATAAGGTCATTGATGTCCTGAAACTGAACATAGAAGGTGCAGAGTATGAAGTTCTTCCGGACCTGATCCAGAACTTTGATATGTCGCATATCAGAAATATCCAGATCCAGTTCCATCAGGTAGTTGATGATTACAATAGAAAGCGAAGTGCAATACAGCACGACCTTGCAGCGCTCGGTTTCGTCCAAACCTGGAACTACGAATGGGCTTTTGAGAACTGGGAGAATTCAAAGTTCGGAGGAATATAATGCCAATCCCTTTAATCAAAAATACATTTTACAACGAGCAGCAGACAAGACGCGAACTCGCGCAGTTCATCCAGTCTGATTCATATCTTTCAATGGGTGAACAATGCCAGAAGTTTGAGGAAACCTTTGCAGCGAAGCAAGGAAGGAAATATGCAGTCCTCGTTAACAGTGGGGGTAGCGCAAACCTCGCGCTGATCCAAGCTTTGATTAACCTTCGCAGAATCAAGGCTGGAGACAGATGTGGGTTCTCTGCGCTTACGTGGTCAACGAACGTAATGCCGCTTATCCAGATGGGGCTTGAACCAGTCCCGGTTGATGTACAGCCCAACACATTGAATACAACGCTTGCGATGATGATACAGCAGGTGCAACCCATCAAAGCGATGTTTATCACAAACGCGCTGGGGTTCTGCGGGAACTTACAGGACATCACCAGATGGTGCAGAGAGAACGATGTTATCCTGCTGGAAGACAACTGCGAGTCGTTAGGGACCATAACCCAACACGGTAAAACAGGGAACTTCGGACTGGCATCAACGTTCTCGTTCTATGTCGCTCACCACATATCGACAATAGAAGGGGGAATGATATGCACTGACGATTACGAGCTTTACAACATGCTGAAGATTGTCAGGTCCAACGGATGGGACAGAAACCTATCGGTGCAGGAACAAGCGAAGGTCCGCGTAGGTATCCCCCCATTCCAAGCGAAGTATACCTTCTACAACCTCGCATACAATTTCAAACCCACAGAGATTACAGGATGGTTAGGCAACAACCAGATGCAATACTACGATGAGATAATGAATAAGCGTGAAAACAATTACCGCGTGATTTCATCGACCATTAAAAGTAATATGGATATAATGCCGCTTGCAGATGCTTCGTATGAGAAACTACCCACGTTTGCGATACCGATTATCTGCAACTCCCCAGAATCCAGGGCAATATACTTAAAGCGGTTCGAGGCGGAGGGGATTGAAACACGCCCAGTTATCGCAGGAGATATAACGCAGCAACCATTCTGGAAAGAGCGATACCCTGCAAGAACGATGATTGGGGTGCGGTACATCCACGATTGCGGATTCTACTGCGGGAACTGTCCCGATTATACGGAAGAAGAAATTGAAACGATTGTGAGGTGTCTTGAATGAACCTCCCCCTCTTCTGTCAAACCAGCCAACGTGCCACACTGTTTTACTACCTTTGTATAATGGGCGCTCTAATGGCGTTGGCAGCGATGTGGGCAGTGCCCGCGATTGCGCCGTTGTATTAATACAAATAAGTATAAATACGAACATACTAATATACATTAGTATGGCAAGACCAAAAGAAGACTTACCACCGTTCGAGCGCACATCAATCACGCTTCCAAAAGGAACGCTCGAACGCGCAAAGAAGGTTGGAATCAATGTATCTGCTATCAGTGCGATGGCAGTAATCAAGGCAGTGAATCTGCTGGAGGGGAAATAAATGAATTCGTCTGGTAAACTCGTAATGGTTATTGCGGCATACTTTACTGCAATCGTAGCCATTGGGTTCTCTATATGGCAGGGAACGATGGATGTAAACACCGCTGCAATATGTCTTGTAGTGGTTGGAGAGGGCACATACATCGAATACTTAATTCAGGAGAAGCAGTCATGACCGCCCCAGCAAAGCGTGGTCGCCCGAAGAAGGCGGCAGAGAACCCCGAATATGTTATAGACGACAAGTGTCTGATGTGCGGAGCAATCTTCCGCATTGTATCAGACAAGCAGCGCGTGAAAACAACCTGCGATAATTGCGGAGCACGATTCATGACAGTTAAAGGAAAGGTGAGAGAAGCATGAAAATCAAAATGAATGCAAATGGAATTCGTTGTATCCATATTGATGATGGAGATAGCTACGAAGTCACTGATGACAATGGTGTTGACTTCTGGCCGACAAAGAGGCAACTTGATCGGATTGTAAAGAAGCACACCGAACCCCCCTGCGAGCGCAAGAAGGAGTGTGAGTGAAAATGATTAATATGAAAGCAATTCTTCTTGGAGCAGCAACAGCAGTCGTTGTTGTTATGCTTCTTTTAGTGGTGTCTATGTATATCACTATGGAAGAAAACAAAAAGGTTCACACAACGAATATTACAGTTTTTGAAAAACTGTGCGGTGATGATGTATTAGGTGTGAACGTCTCCAAAATTAAAGGAGACGACGGGCTTGTATATTTCGTTCCATACGCAGACTGCAAGATGTATCCCATTGGGATGCACGGAATGATATTTTACAATCACGTTTGCAATCTACCAGTGAAAGAACCGGGTCGTCTTGACTGGGCTTGTTTCAATGAAACTGTTGGTGATTACTCATGAACCACAAAGAAGATGCCGTCTCCCCCATCCTAGGCACCGTCCTGCTAGTAATCCTAACCGTCGTGCTGTTCGCAGCATTTGCGGCAGTAGCGTTTGGAATGGTGGAAGACACTCCGAAAAACCGTATGCTTTCATTCACCGCGCATCAGGAAGGCGAATGGATTTACGTCACGTATATGGGCGGGCCGTCGCAGCTTGACGTAGCCGATCCAGGAATCGTGGCGCTTGTCAACGAACAGCCCATGAGCACGCCGTTCAGCAAGACGGGGCATATTGAGGTAGGCACGAGCGCCAAGACGCTTGGAACGCTTGGGAAGGATCATGTCGTCGTCACCGTCGTTTTTAAAGACGGCAAGGCGAGCACGGTACTTGACAGTTGGGTGTGAGCGAGATGGAAATCAAAGATTTTTTCAATCCGCTTAAATACAAAGTTCATCCAACAAATCTAATACTAGCTACGTTTTGTTTGGCATCTGCACTCATGCTTGCAGAAATAACAAACCGTCTTATATACTATGGTATGATGACAACGCTTGTTGCAGCGTTCTTGACAGGATCGTTTATTGTGCCGTGGTTCGTGTTCACTGCAAAAACAATTGAAATTGAATCGGGTTAATCCCCAATCTCTTTTTCCACTTCCGCCACATCCACCACCGCGAACGCCAACCACTCCTCGTGCTTCAATCCAGTATACTTATCGTGCCTTCGGTAGCAGTCAACCATAAAGAAGCCGTTGGGCATGTTGTCGTGTACCTGTTCACAAAAACCCATACCAGATATTATACGTAACGGGTATGTAATCCTTTCTACCAAATACGAGCAACGCTTCGTTATTCTTAAATAATACAAGCACCTACAAGTAATCATGGCAATGCATGTCCCAAAGAACCTGAGCTATCAAGCGCGGTTCAATGCGTGGGTATCAGGTATTTGTCCATTCTGTGGGCACGAAGGCGTGCTTGGATCAACTACCCCAACCGGTAGAAGTTTCAAATGCCCCGCGTGTAACGCAGAGAATCCTTTTACAAATCCAAGATATCTTTGAGGAGAAACCACAATGAAATTCACGACAGCATTTATCGCAGTGCTCGCGGTTGTAGCAATGATCGCAGTAGCACCAGTAGCAGCATCGACAACCCAGATTGCAACAGGGACTATGAACAAAGTATCCCAGAGCGTTCAGGTATCGGGGAACTTCAACATGGACGGCCAGAACGTCTACCAGCAGGCAGATGCTACCATGAGCAAGTCCCGCCAGAGCATTCAGGGATCCGCTAACATTAATGTCGGTGGAAAAAATGTTGAGCAGTTCTCGCAAGCAGACATGACCAAGACTGGCAAATCAATCCAGCTTGCAGCCAACGTCAA
>Ga0153915_10001089_pt1 | contig 25047 bp, 22 predicted proteins | sample Opewatmetagenome_2_FD_107003 | JGI IMG/M metagenome (GOLD analysis project Ga0153915, IMG submission 107003) | Freshwater wetland microbial communities from Ohio, USA - Open water 3 Core 3 Depth 3 metaG | ecosystem: Environmental > Aquatic > Freshwater > Wetlands | place: USA: Ohio, Lake Erie...
CCCTCGTTAAAGGAAATGTTGATTATTTTGTAATAATGAGTACAATTCCAATTCCTGAAAATGTTATAGAGTCCGTGAAGGAAGCCACCGGGATAACTTGCGCCGGAACGGCATCCATTCGCGAAATAGTACATCTGGTCAACCAGATAGAATTGAAGACAGGCATAAAATTCGTTCGTATGGAAATGGGTGTCCCGGGTCTTCCTGTCTCACCGATTGCTATTGAAGCAGAGATCAATGCCTTGAAAAATGGAGCTGCAGCATTATACCCGGATATTATGGGCCTGAAAATCCTTAAGAATGAAGCCTCCCGATTTATCAAATTATTTCTCAATGTAGATGTTAGTCCCGCAGGCTGTATTCCTACCGTTGGGTCAATGATGGGCTCAATGATATGCTTCCTGGTTGCCAACAGGAATGACAGGACGAAGGAAGGAACACTTTTCATCGATCCCGGATTTCCGGTTCAGAAACAACAGGTAAAAATGCTGGGGCATGATTATTTCTCGTTCGATGTATATAATTACAGGGGCAAAAAACTGAAGCCAAAGCTTGAATCATACCTCGAAACTGGGAAAGTTTCATCCTTGCTTTTTTCAAATCCGAACAATCCGACATGGGTTTGTCTTAACGAAGAAGAGCTCGGAATAATTGGTGAACTCGCACGTAAATATGATGTAATTGTTATCGAAGATTTTGCATATTTCGGAATGGATTTCAGAAAAGACTATTCGAATCCGGGTAAGCCGCCTTTCCAGCCTTCAGTAGCCCACTATACTGATGATTATGTTATGCTTATTTCAAGTTCAAAGATCTTTAGCTATGCAGGTCAGAGGATTGGAATTATGGCTATTTCAGATCATCTGTTTAACAGATCTTATCCTGACCTTTTAAGATATTATACTTCCGATAAATTCGGACACTCGGCAATATACGGTGCATTATATGGTATATCAGCGGGGGTTACTCATACTGTTCAATACGGTTTTGCTGCACTTTTGAAAGCTGTTAACGATGGTACATATAAGTATCGGGAGGATATCATTGAATACGGTGAAAAGGCCAGAATGATGAAGAAAATGTTTATTGAAAACGGATTTAATATATTATATGACAAGGATATTGATGAACCTATTGCTGACGGATTTTATTTTACAATTTCATATCCGGAGATGAATAGTGAAGAACTAATCGATGCTCTTCTTCATTACGGAATCAGCGCAATTACCCTTAATAAGACAGGGAGCGAAAGAGATAACGGTCTCAGGGCTTGTGTATCATTGGTTCCGCGATCGATTTTCGGCGATCTTGAAAACCGCCTTAAATGTTTTAATAAAGATCATAAAATATAGTCCACTTCCCTAGAAAAAAGATAGTAACAACAATTTTTAAGAAGTAATAATTATAAAATGGCAAAAATAAGAGGGAGTATTGTTGTAAACATTGAAAGATGCAAAGGATGCGAGGTCTGTATGGTCTCATGTCCTACTGGGACTATTGGGATGGCAAAGGAAGTTAATAGCAAAGGGTATAATTATGCTTACCCGGCAAACCCCGAATTATGCATTGGTTGTGCAAGCTGCGCAATTGTCTGTCCTGATGGTGTAATAACTGTTTATAAAACAAAAATATAAATTGCCAATGGAAAGGGAATTAAGATTAATGAAGGGTAATGAAGCCGTCGCTGAGGCTGCAATAAGAGCCGGAGCTGATGGGTATTTCGGATACCCTATCACTCCGCAGAGCGAAATACTTGAGTACCTTATGGCAGCAAAACCCTATGAGACCACTGGGATGGTTGTGCTTCAGGCTGAAAGTGAACTTGCGGCCATTAATATGGTTTACGGTGGTGCAGGATGCGGTAAGAAGGTTATGACTTCTTCTTCTTCCCCGGGAATAAGCCTTAAGCAAGAGGGAATCACTTATATCGCCGGCGCTGAATTGCCGTGCCTCGTTGTGAATGTTGTAAGAGGAGGACCAGGGCTTGGGACTATACAACCTGCGCAGTCGGATTATTTTCAGGCAACTAAAGGCGGCGGGCACGGTGATTATCATCTGATCGTGCTCGCACCAGCATCGGTCCAGGAGATGGCAGATTTTGTAGGACTCGGATTCGACCTTGCATTCAAATACAGGAATCCGGTCATGATCCTTTCAGATGGTGCCATCGGCCAGATGATGGAAAAGGTCTGGCTGAGCCCACAGAAGGAAAGATCCAAAACAGTTCCTGAATGGGCTACAACCGGAAAGCCCCCATCAAGAAAGAGAAACATAATAACGTCCCTTGAGCTCGATCCGTACCGACAGGAAATCTTTAATTTGAAACTTGTGGCGAAATACAATGAGATCAGGAAAAATGAAGTACGGTTTGAAGAATTTCAATGCGAAGATGCTGAATTCCTTTTGGTAGCTTATGGAACCAGTGCCAGGGTGTGCCAGAAATCTGTAGAACTCGCTCGTGAGGAAGGTATAAAAGCAGGTTTGTTGAGGCCAATAACTCTTTTCCCGTTCCCTTCGGCCAGAATAAATAAACTGGCTGATTCTGCTAGACTTATGCTGACCGTAGAGATGAGCGCCGGACAAATGGTTGAGGATGTATTACTTTCAGTAAACGGGAAAGTCCCGGTTTATCATTATGGGAGAATGGGAGGCATAATTCCAACGCCCGATGAGGTTGTTGGCAATCTTAAAGAACGGATTATAGGAAGTTGAAATATGAAAGAAATTACTGGAATAAAAGAAATAATCAAGCCGGAGAATCTGGCTTATAAAAAGTCAGCTATCCTGACCGAAGACATAATGCATTATTGTCCCGGATGCGGTCACAGCACAACTCATCGTATTCTTGCCGAGATAATTGAGGAGGAAGGTCTCCAGCAGGATACAATCGGTGTGTCACCTGTGGGGTGCTCTGTTTTTCTGTACAATTACCTTGACATTGACTGCCAGGAAGCTGCGCATGGGCGGGCCCCGGCCGTTGCAACTGCCATCAAGCGCCTTCAGCCCGATAAATTTGTCTTTACATACCAGGGTGACGGAGACCTTGCTGCTATAGGGACTGCAGAAACAATTCATTCCTGTAACCGTGGAGAAAATATTCTGATAATCTTTATTAACAATGGAATATATGGTATGACAGGAGGGCAAATGGCTCCAACTACATTACCCGGTATGAAATCATCTACCTCACCTTATGGCAGGGATGTCAAAATAATGGGCAATCCGCTGAAGATGGCAGATATAGTTGCCACATTACCTGGTACTTATTATGTCACAAGGCAGAGCGTCCATACGCCTGCCAATGTCAGAAAGACAAAAAGAGCTATGAGAAAAGCGGTTCAGTATCAAAAACTTAATAAGGGCACATGCTTTATCGAAATAGTGTCGAACTGTCCTTCCGGGTGGAAAATGACACCTGTTCAGGCTAATAAATGGCTGGAAGAAAATATGTTTCCATTTTATCCTCTGGGCGACCTTAAAGTTCCAGAGGGACAGCCGGTACAACAAACTAGAACCAATGATTAAAATGACAGAAGAAATCTTAATAGCCGGATTCGGAGGACAGGGAGTCCTGTCGATGGGTAAAATTATGGCATATTCTGGTGTCATGCAGGATATGGAGGTGAGCTGGATGCCGTCATACGGTCCTGAAATGCGCGGCGGCACTGCGAATGTGATAGTAATTTTGAGTAACGAGCGAATCAGTTCACCAGTAATCATGCATTTCGATACGGGCATTATCCTCAATCAGCAGTCGCTTGATAAGTTTGAAAGTTCAATTAAACCTGGTGGAATTTTGATTTATGACGGGAATGGAATCACCCGGCACCCTGAAAGGAAGGATATTACCGTTTATAGAATCGATGCAACTGAGGAAGCTTCAAAAATGAACAGTCCCAAAACGTTCAACATGGTGGTTCTTGGCGGATTCCTGAAGGTGAAACCGGTGCTGAAGCTTGAAAATGTGATTAAAGGACTGAAGAAATCACTTCCTGAGAGGTATCATAAGCTAATTCCCGAAAATGAAAAGGCTCTTCTGAGAGGTGAGGAAATAATAAAAGAGGTACAGCCAATCTAACAAGATCATTTTAGAATGATTTAACAGACCCATCCACAATCCTTCCCTTAATTCTAATGGAAGGAGCTAAATATTTAATATTTAATTTATTACTCCCCTTCTCTTAGACTTAAGAGAAGGGGTGAGAGGATGAGTTTTAGGTTTCCCTATTTTTCGTAGAAATGCATTTCGGTTATGTACTTCCAGACTGCAGGACTTAGGAAGTATGACATATTCTTCCCGTGCTTTATGCCATTCCTGATAAATGTCCCGGAAATATCCATCAGAGGTGCATTTACCCATTTAATAGTGGCTTTTGAAAGTATCGAATCAAGAAGCTCATTTTTCCCTTTTATGACATCTGGCCGCGGATAAACATAAAGCGGGAAACGGCTTATAAGCTCATATGCATTTTTCCATTTGTGCAGGGTATATAGATTATCTTCACCCATTACCAGAACAAATCTGTGCTGAGGATACTTTTCTGTCAGAAGCGCCATTGTGTCAATCGTATAGGAGGGCGAAGGGCGGTTAAACTCAATGTCTGATGGTTTCAGATCAATATTATCACCTATTGCCAGCTCAACAAGGTAAAGCCTGTGACGGTCGGGGAGGAGCGAATCTTTCTTCTTTAACGGATTCTGTGGACTTACGACAAACCAGACCTGGTCGAGACTAGTGAACTCCTTCATATAACCGGCAATTGCTAAATGTCCGATATGTATGGGATTAAACGATCCGAAAAACAAGCCTATTTTAGACATTTACAGACTAAACTATTATTATAAGTTGCTGATTACTAGTTGTATGATACTAGTTGATCAACCGGTAACCAGCAACCAGTAATCTGATTTATAAATTCAAAAAACTCTTTACAATCTCATACACTTCCTTCTGAGCCCGATCCAGATCGCTGTTAATTATGATGTGATCAAACATGTCAGCCAGATTCATCTCCTCCCGCGCTTTTTCAATCCTGATTGATATATTTTCAATGCGTTCAGTTGCCCTCCTGATCAGCCTTTTTTCGAGCTCCTGGACAGATGGCGGCATTATAAAAATTGATATAGCCTGGTGCCTGTAAATATTTTTCAGGCTTATTCCGCCTTTGGCATCAACATCAAAAACCACATGCCGATTATCCGACCAGATCCTTTCAATCTCACTTTTAAGCGTTCCATAAAACTGATCCTTATAGACTTCCTCCCATTCTGCAAACTCTCCTTTATTGATCTTTGATTTAAAATCATCTGCAGAGATAAAGTAATATTCTTTCCCATTTACTTCCTTCCCTCTCGGTTTTCTGGTAGTTGCCGAGACGGAAAATTCAAGACCCAGATCTTCCTTTAACAGATGATTTACTATCGTTGTCTTGCCTGCTCCTGATGGTGCCGAAATTATTACCAGTTTGCCATTCATCTTGAATCGGCCATCGCCTGTCTTATAATATATTGTTAGTCTGCTCCTTTATCTTCTCCAGTTCATCCTTCATCATTACAACAAGCTTCTGAATTGAAGCATCATTTGCTTTTGATCCAATGGTATTTATTTCCCGTCCTATCTCCTGTGATATGAAACTCAGTATTTTACCATTTGGCGAATTAGTGTTGATTGTTTCCAGAAAATATTCGCTGTGCTTTTTTAGCCTTACTTTTTCCTCATTAATGTCATATTTTTCAAGATAAAAAATAAGTTCCTGTTCAAACCGGTTCTTATCCACATTTTCTGTCCCTGTGTTTTCTTCAAGTATCGAAATCAGTTTCTCCCGCACTTTGGAAATCCTGCCGGGCTCAAATGTTTCTATGGAATTGAGACAGGAAAGGATTTTTAAGATGCATCCCTTCATATCTGCTTCGATCGATTTACCCTCTTCAGTACGGTAAAGATCGAGAACACCTAAAGATTCCAGGATCTGTCCCTTGACAAGTTCCCATTCTTCTTCAGGCAATTCCGGTTTTTCGGTTTTCAGTGCATCCGGAAGCTTCATGATCATCGGCAGGATCTGATCATCAATGCTTATATTTAACTCACCGGCAATCTCTTTAAGCTGGTTGAAATAATTCTTTATCAATGATTTGTTGAACATCGGAACCCCTTCGTCTTCCAGGATGTCAAAATAAATTGATAGCTCGATTTTACCCCTGTCAAGCTTCTGACTTATAAGATTCCTTATTTCAGGTTATTTCTCCTTGTAAAGCCATGGAAGATTGGTTATCAGGTCAAGCTGTTTGGAATTGAGGGATTTAATTTCAATTGTGATTTTCTTCTGAGGCGTCTCGGCCATGGCTTTCCCATAGCCTGTCATCGATTTTATCATCTGGAATCCGGTAAGTTTAAAATATTCAAAATCTTTACGACCAAATAAAAATCTATATATCACTTTGTATTATCCCTAAATCCCCCAGGGGGAACCTATTCTCAAGTATCACTCAAAAGCCCCCTGGAGGGTGGTGCGGCAGTTCAAACCTTTTCAAAAAGCCGATTAATTACTCATAGCATATACATGTGTTACTTTCTGAAAGTTATAAATTTTCGTCATATTTAACAACTGCCTTCTTTTTCCAGCGTCCCGTCTTATAATAACTGAATGACAGAATTAAACCTATCATCCAACCAGCAGGAATAGCCCACCAGATTCCCACAACTCCAATCTTGCCAGAGAGAAAATATGCCATAGGTATCCTGATTATCCATAAGGAAAGCAAAGAAAAAAACATAGGGATCAGAGTATCTCCAGCCCCTCTCATTACGCCGTTGTAAATGAACATCATAGTGAACAGGATATAGAAAATGCATATAATCGTAAGGTACTGGTCTCCTATGCCAATAACATCATTATCCTTCGTAAACAAAGCCATAATGACATGTCCGAAAAACAATATGAACAAAGTAGTTAAAATTGTTACAATCCCTGACATCTTAACAGTGGATATGAGGCCTGTTCTTATTCTGTTGATCTTATTTGCACCTATATTCTGGCCAACAAATGTTGAAAGGGCCTGCGAAAAAGACATTGCCGGTACGGTTGCAAGAGTGTCCAGGCGGCTTGCAACAGAATATGCAGCAATAACGTTGGTCCCGAAGGTGTTTACAATTCCCATAAGTGCGAGTCCCCCGATGGCTACAAGGGTTTGCTGGATACCGGTTGGCAATCCAATCCTGATGCTTTGACGAAAGATTTCACGATCAAAATGAAGTCCTTTTATAGCGATGCGGATAACCTTATGGGTCTTATTAAGCCAGATTATTGCAAGTGCAAATGCAAGCCCGTTTGCCAGTAAGGTAGCATAGGCTGCTCCAGCAACGCCCCATTTGAATGCTCCTACAAAAAGGATTACCAGTACAATGTTTACAAGGGTTGCAATAATCAGGAAATAAAGCGGTGTCTTTGAATCGCCGAGCCCCCTGAGCACAGCACTTGTCCCGTTATACCCGAAGAAAATAATGATTCCTGAGAAATAAATCCTTAAATATTGAGTGGCCTGCGGCATTATCTCCTCTGGAAGACCCAGAAGCCTAAGCAATGGTTCAGCAAGAATTAGTCCTGCAACTGTAGCTAGAGCTCCTGCAAAAAAACTGTAAATATACATCGTATCGATTGCCTGTCTGACCTTTACCATGTTGCCCGCACCAAAATACTGGGAAATAACAATAGTAGTTCCCATAACAATACCGATTATCAAAGACACCATAACGAAGATCACAGGGAAGGATGCGCCTACTGCTGCCAGTGCAGTCTTTCCGATGAAATTACCCACAACAATGCTGTCAACAACACTGAAAAGCTGCTGAAATATGTTTCCAAGGAGCATAGGCGCAGCAAATTGAAATATAAGTTTTCCTTCACTGCCTGTGGTTAAATCGCGCATAAAAAAATTTGACGCCAAAGGAAATCAATTCCGGGTTATTTTCAAAACAGGGCGGTTCGCCTGATTTTTCAGCTTGTCCCGAAAAAAGTATAATTTATTATATATTCGGCCGTTTAATCTGAACCTGAAACTTCATTATTCATGAGAGTACAGATTCTCCTCCCTTTTATAATGGTTATATTTGCATCGTCTCCCGTATTTTCGCAGGAAATTGATTACAAGGGCCTGACTGATAAGGCTGAAAGTGGACTCCTTAAAGCCAGAAGTACCAAACAGGATAGCAGCAGGAAAATTGAAATTGAATTGTCTCGCAATCAGGCTATTAAGTTTCTCCAGAGAACCTGTCTTCCCCAGCTTTGGAAAAGTACAAGGGATCCTCTCCGTTCGGCATTGGGACAACTCGTCTTTGAAGCTTCACATCCACCTCATGATTCTGCTGAATACTTTCTGAGAATGTATCCATATGACTCAATTAATGTGCCCTCGCTCTATCCACTCAGTTCAGTAAGAGATACAACTGTTTTTGCAATAGTAGATACTCTTTATGAAGTTGCCCCATCCTATGCGGGTTTCCCCTTCAGGTACTACGGATTCCCCGGACAAAACGACTCGATAAAGACTGCTGTAAATGTGTTGCTTAAATATCTTGAAACGCGGGATTCAAGCATCTTATATTTCACCGGATCCACAGGCCATGAATATCCTATGTGGCTTAATTCCAGGTCAGATGTGATGATCCGATACTGGCTTAAAAATGACCTAAACGATTCGGTTACAGTATGGATAGGAAATCCGGCAGAAAATACAATCGGTCTTTACCTGGAAAATGGAGTCAGCTTCACACGGCCGGCGAAGCAGGGAAATGTGTCCGAGGCCAGAATAGATATCAAAGAACAGGATAATACAAAGCTGGTCGATGTCCGGAAGATCATTACCAAGTCCGCATACTGGAAATACAGGACCGAAGCATCATTTGCCCTTAATCAGGGAATGGTATCCAACTGGGTAAAGGGAGGGGAGAATAGCATTTCCACGGCACTTGATATTACCTGGTATGCCGATTACAGCAACAAACCAATGCTGCTTTCATCAAATCATTTTGCCAGGATAAAATATGGTTTGATCGCTTCAGGAGAAGAAGGGATCCGAAAAAACATCGACTTGCTCGAAACTAATTCAAAGCTAAATCACAAAGCTTTCGGCAAGTTTGATTTCAGTGTTATAATGCTATTTAAAACCCAGGTATCCAGAGGCTATAACTATCCGAATGATTCTATCCCGGTCTCAAAGTTTCTGAATCCGGCCATCCTGACTCTTGGTATAGGGCTTGATTATAAGCCCGATAAATCAACTTCAATTAACTTTTCTCCACTCTCTTATAAGGGAACATTTGTGCCCGATACCGGAAGGATTGCACCACATATTGATCAGACCAAGTATGGCATAGCGTCAGACAGGAGATCCAAGCATGAACCGGGTGTAAGTATTATGGTAACTAATGAATTCAGGCCGATAAAGACAGTAACTGTTACCAACCGGCTGCAGTTATTTACAAATTACATTCACAATCCCCTGAATATTGATGTGGACTGGGAGATGATCCTCCAGGCCAACCTGAACTGGTTCACTGATATCAGATTAAATACGCACCTGGTATTTGATGATGATACAAAAACGCTTCTTTTTGACAGGCATAAGAACCCGATCCTAGGGAATGACGGACTTCAGAAAAAGACAGCCAGGATCCAGTTCAAGGAATTGCTGGGATTATCTTTTATTTTCAGGTTTTAGTAAATCCTTTTAAAAATCCGTTGACCACGGAGTCGCACAGAGTTTACACGGTGTAACACCGTTTCAATTTAAGGATTTAACTCTTCGGACTCGGTGTTTCCTCTGTGAAGCTCCGTTAAACCCTGTGGTTAAGAAATTCTTTAATTATCCTCTCTAAGTGATTTCTGATAGATCCTGAAACGTTTTACAACTTTGCCATCGAGCCTTTCACATTCTGCTCTCATCCTTGTATTATTTTCAAGAACAAGGTGACTGTCAATAATTGTCATTTTGTTTTTCCTTGCTGATTCCCACATTTTGACCGCCATGAGAACATCGATACCCTGTCCTCTTAAATCCTTCTTTATACCGCCCAGCATAAGCATCATCTTTTTTGATTTTTTCATTTCTTTCAGGATCCTTACCAGTCCGAAAGGGAAAAGTTTGCCTTTGGTAGCTTTAATTCCGGCACTTAAATCCGGCATGGCAATGACAAACCCAATCAGATGACCCTTATTTCTGACTACCTTGATAAATTCAGGATCAATTAAAGGAAGGTAACGCTTGGCAAATTCTTCCTTTTCCTTGTCATTAAGCGGAACAAAACCATAAATTTCGCTGAAGGTCTCATTCATAAGTTCGAGCACAGGTATGATAAAGGGTTTGATCTCCTTTTTGGATTTGAATTCTATTATTTCATATTCCCCGCTTCTGGAAATCCTCTCATAGGCTTTTGTATAGACAACAGGGAGCTGTTCAGGCATTGGAATATTATAATTTACGAGATCAACTTCTTTGGTGTACCCTTCCGACTCAACAATCTTTGGAAGATATGGCAGATTTGTTGCCGCTGTAAAAAGGTAAGGCAATTCGAAACCTTCAATCTGGAAACCTTGCGGATCCTTGTCTGAGAATCCCAAAGGACCAACGATCTTTGTCATTCCTTTCTGACGGGCCCACTCTTCAACCTTTTCCAGAAGCGAATGGGCAACTTTCTGATCATTATAGCATTCCATAAAACAAAATCTGCCGTTCTTCTCGTTCTGGATGGAATTATACCTGTTGTTGACAAGGCCCATGATCCGTCCTACAGGTTTGTTATCGTTGTATGCAAGGTAGAAAACTGCATCAGCGTATTGGTAAGACCTGTTTTTCTTCTTATTAAAGAGCAGCCATTCATCCATATAGATTGGAGGAAGCCAGTCAGGATGATTTTTGTGAACTTTTGAGGGGAGGTAAATGAACTCACGCAGCTCCTTCCTGGTGAGTACCTCTTTAATAATTATTTCCGCCATTAAACTTCCAGATTTCAGGTACCAAGAAACAAAAAAACATTATAACGACCAATAATCAGGCAATTATTATCAAGATTTCATTAAAAACAGACTATATCGAGGATTACAAAAAGTGCAAAAAGAATACTACCTATTCCGTTGGTTGTCTGGAATGCCAGTGTTACCTTGCTAAGATTGTCAGGCTTAACTATTAAATGCTGATAGATCAGTAATCCTGTGAACAGAAAAGCGCCTGTCCAATACAGTATGTGACCGTTTCCTGCAAGACCCGCTGCTACGAGCAGCAAAAATGTAATCAGGTGCAGGATCGCGGAGATTGTGAGAGCTTTCCTTCTTCCGGTCTTTGAGGGTAATGAATGAAGTTTGTTTTTTCTGTCGAAATCATCATCTTCAAGCGCATAGATTATATCAAATCCGCTTACCCAGGTCAGTACAATAAAGGAATAAATAACGGGGAGAAAGCTGAAACTGCCTGTAACTGATATATAAGCCCCGACAGGAGCAAGACTCAGACCTAATCCCAGGATAAAATGACACAGAAATGTAAATCTTTTTGTCAGGCTGTAACCTAGAATGATTAAAAGAGCCACAGGAGATAACAACAGAGTGACTTTGTTAATAAAACCAGTTGCAGCAATAAATAGGATTGAATTTATAATCACGAATATTGTTGCTGATTTCGGAGCAACCTTTCCCGAAGGTATTTCCCTTTTACTGGTCCTCGGATTAAGCGAGTCATATTTTCTGTCAGCCAGTCGGTTGAATCCCATGGCGGCATTCCTGGCAAAAATCATGCATAGAATTACCAGCAGGAGTAGCCTGATACTGAACTTATTGCCATCCTCAGACACAGCGAGGGCAAAACCAATCATGGCAAAAGGCATTGCAAATACCGTATGAAGGAATTTTACCAGGGAGAAATAATTTTCTGCTGTTTTTGTAAAGCTGCTCATCGACATTATTACCTTATCCGTGCCCCGAGCTCGTTTTCGTACGCCTTTGCCAGGTTTTTCATTATATTGTCTATAGTTTTGTCAGTTAATGTTTTAAAGTTATCTCTCAGGATAAAGCTGACGGCATAGGACTTTTTGTTTTTACCAAGGTTCTCACTTTCGTACACGTCAAACAGACCAACTTCCAGGAGCAGGTTCTTTTCAGTCCTGAAGGCTATTTCCCTTATTTGTGCGAATTTGCATTGCTTGTCCAGAAGAATTGCCAGATCACGCCTGACCAACGGATACTTTGGCAGTTCCTGGAATGATATTGTGTTGTTCCTGATTATTTTAACGATATAATCCCATTCAATGTGACTGTAGAATACATCCTGGTTAATATCAAATTTTTCAAGGTAGATTTTCGAAATCTTGCCTGTTTCTGCAACAAGTTTATTATTAAATGTATAGGTGACAGATTCTGAGAAGTATATCCTTTTGCTCTCTCCGTTTGACAACAATCCTGGCTTAATTCCAAGCCTTGAAAAGATCATCTCAGTCGCAGATTTCAAATGATAAAAATCTGTCGGATTGGTTTTATTGTTCCAGTTTTCCTTCCCTGTCTTTCCTGAAATGAACAGATCGAGGGAAGTCTTTTCATTGAAGTCGTCTACAGTTGGGACTTTCTTTACAGAATTCTTCCTGAAATAGCAGTTCCCGAACTCATATAACTTAAGATCGGTGTTTTGTCTGTTGATATTCCAGAGAACAGAACTCAAACCTCCGTAAAGAAGAGACTGCCTCATGGCATTCAGATCTGAACTTAACGGATTTGCGAGCATTACAAGCTGATCTTTGTTAAAATCAGCGCTTTGTTCATACCAGGATGCCGGATTAAGCGAATTGCACATTATTTCGTGGAAACCAGAAGCTGATAAAAGTTCGGAAACTATATTTATGAGATTCTCCTTGTCTGGTTTTTCCGTGTATGTCAGGGTGGAATTAACATGACTGTTTATTTCCACATTGTTATAACCATAAATCCGCAGGATCTCCTCAATCACATCCGCCTCCAGTTTCACATCTACACGGTAGGCAGGCACTTCAAGTGAAAGAACATCTCCTTCCTCCTTGACGATCTTAATGTCAAGCAGCTCAAGTATCTTTCGGACTGTTTCCTTTCCGATATTTTTCCCGATCAGCCTGTCGATGTTTTTATAGCTGACATTAATCCTTGCATTTTCAATCTTCTTCCGGTAAACATCAATGATACCGGATGAGATCTGTCCGTGGGCCAGCTCCTTCATTAGCATGGCTGCCCTCTTGAGTGCCCATATCGTTAAGTTGGGATCGGTTCCCCTCTCAAACCTGAATGATGCATCTGTTTGTAATCCATGCCTTTTGGAAGTTTTCCGTATAGAGACAGGATTAAAGTGGGCACTCTCAAGAAATATACTCTTTGTCGAGGAGGTTACTCCTGATTTAATTCCTCCGAAAACACCGGCAATGCACATACCTTCCTTGCTGTTACAGATCATCAGATCTTTCGCTGAGAGTTCTCTTTCGGTTTCATCCAGAGTGATGAATTTCGTCTTATCAGGAAGGTTCTTTATGATCACCTTTTTTCCTGTGATCCGGTCAGCATCGAATGCATGAAGAGGCTGGCCTATCTCGTGCTGGACAAAGTTGGTGATGTCAACAACGTTGCTGATAGGATTAAGGCCTATTGCTTTTAACCGGTTTTTAAGCCAACCTGGCGATTCTTCTATGGTGACATTGGTTATCGTAATTCCGCTATACCTTGGACAATCTGTAGTGTTTTCAACAATCACATCAAACCTGCTGTCATTACTGTCAGATTTGAAATTTGAAACTGATGGCATGACAGCTTTGAGATCAACGCCCATATTCAGGTTCAGGTAAGCAGCCAGATCCCGTGCCACCCCGAAATGGGAGCCGCTGTCTATCCTGTTTGGAGTAAGCCCGATCTCGTATACGGTATCCCGTTCAATACCGAAATATTCACCCGCCGGGATTCCTACTTTAGCATCTGGGTCAAGTACCATTATACCCTCATGTTCCTTTCCGAGTCCAAGTTCATCTTCAGCACAGATCATTCCCTCCGAAAGCTCACCCCGTATTTTTGATTTCTTTATTTCGAGGCTCTGATCGCCTTTACTGACTATTGTACCAACCGTTGCAACAGGAACCTTTTGACCTGCTGTCACATTAGGCGCACCGCAAACTATATGGAGAGGTTCAGAAGAACCGATATTTACTGTTGTTACAAAGAGTTTATCAGCGTTTGGATGTCTGTTGCAGGTAAGTACTTCTCCTATAAAGACTCCTTCCAGACCTCCCTTTAACGATTCCCATTCTTCAACACCCTCGACTTCAAGTCCGATACTGGTAAGTATCTCGCCCAGTTTATGGGGATCCAGGTCAATTTTAAGGTAATCTTTAATCCAGTTGTAGGAAATTTTCATATGTGTAGAATAAAAATTATTGATTTCTTCGTCTGCCCCTTTCCCTAAAGGGTGCGTTCACCCCCAACCCCCAAAAGGGGGCTTTTCGGTGGGGGATAAAAATCAAATTATCAAAATTGCAAAAGTAAACAATTTAATTCACCGAAACGGTATTTATCTATCTTTGTAACTTAAACACTATTACATATGGTTCTTGACCAAAACGACAGGCTGATTCTGATCACCAACGATGACGGATTGTATGCAAACGGATTAAAGACCCTGATTGAGGTGATGGAAGAATTTGGAAAGGTCGTACTGGTCTCTACTATTGAAAGTATGTCAGGAATGTCTCAGGCTCTGACTGTTAAAACGCCCCTCAGGGTCAAACTCCTTGAAGAAAATGAACATCACAGGGTATATACCTGCAACGGCACGCCTACAGATAGTATTAAGCTGGCTGTTAATCAGCTGGTTGACCGAAAACCCGACTGGGTTGTCTCAGGAATTAATCACGGTGCCAATGCTTCAGTGAGCGTTCTTTATTCAGGAACTATGGCTGCTGCCATTGAGGGTTGTCTTTACGGCATCAGCTCTGTGGGATTTTCCCTGAATGATTTTTCGCGGGAGGCTGATTTTTCAAACTGCAAAAAATATATCAGGATAATAATGCAAAAACTGGCAGCAGAATCTCTTCCTCCTGGCATCTGCCTGAATGTCAATATACCTGCACTTCCTGAAGAAAAGATAAAGGGCATTCAGATATGCCGCCAGGCCAGGGGTAACTGGAAGGAGGAGTTTGAAAAGAGGAAAGATCCAATGGGAAGAACATATTACTGGCTTACCGGAATGTTCCAGAACCTGGAACCTGAAGCAAAAGATACAGATGAATGGGCACTAACCAATGGCTATGTTTCAATAGTTCCCGTTTCAGTCGATATGACCGCTCATTCGTATATGGATAAACTTAGGGAACGGTTCTGAGCATGACCAGAGCCGAAAAATACGACAAAATTTTAGTGGGTGCTGTTTCCGGCTTTCTGTTGCCACTTTTAGTCGGCCTCTCGGTATTTCTTTTTACAACAGTAAACCAAAGTCTGACCGAATATATAAGGAGGATCATTAATGCTGATATCCTTACACATGCAATCTCCCTTTGTGTCTTTCCGAATATTGTAATTTTTCTCATTTATAACCGTTTGGATATGTTACGGGCTGCCCGAGGCGTTCTGGGTACTACATTTTTCTGGGCTGTTCTGGTCTTTGCTGTAAAATTTCTGTTATGAAGTATTTTATTATTGCCGGCGAACAATCCGGCGATCTTCACGGATCGAATCTCATAAAGGAACTTAAAAAAAATGACGTTCATGCTGAGATAAGATGCTGGGGAGGAGATCTTATGGAGTCTGCCGGAGCCACACTCCTCAGGCATTATAAGGATACTGCCTTTATGGGCTTTGTAGTAATTCTGAAAAACCTTGGCGCGATTAAGAGAAACTTGTCTTTGTGCAAACAGCATATAAGTGAATTCAGTCCAGATGTTGTGATTCTGATTGATTATCCGGGATTTAACTTCAGGATCGCGGAATTTGCAAAAAAATCAGGTTTCAGGATCTTCTATTATATCTCGCCAAAACTCTGGGCCTGGAATGAAGGCAGGGTTGAACGGGTAAGAAAATATGTCGACAGGATGTATATTATTTTCCCTTTCGAAGTTGACTTTTACAATAAACATGATATTAAGGTTGAATATCAAGGCAATCCGCTTCTGGATGAGATCGAAAAGAAAACTATAGTTCCGGAAGGTGGGAATGATTTAAAAAAATCTCTCGGATTATCCGGGAAGCCTGTTATTGCACTTCTTTCGGGAAGCAGAAACCATGAGATTGAACATATCCTTCCGAAAATGCTCAGGGCAGTCGATCATTTCCCCGAATATCAGTTTGTTATTGCTGGTGTCAGAAATCTTCCGGATAAATTATACTATAAGATCATTGGAAACAAACCTGTAAAACTTATCAAGGAAAAGACATATGAGATTTTACAGGTTTCCACTGCCGCTCTTGTTGCTTCCGGCACTGCGACCCTCGAAACTGCTCTGTTTAACATTCCTCAGGTTGTCTGTTTTGGAGGTGATTTCTTCTCAATGATCATTGCATGGATTGTCATTAAGGTAAAATTCATTTCTCTGGTCAATCTGATACTGGGTTATGAAGCTGTCAGGGAGTTGATTCAGTACTCGCTCAACAAAAAAAATCTGGTCCTGGAAATAAAGGCTATACTGCCAGGAGGTTCAAAACGGGATATGATGCTAAATGATTACAGGAAATTAAAAGAGATTCTCGGACCCTCAGGTGCTTCGGCTAGAATTGCAGGGGATATGGTCAAAGTACTTACTATGAAAATTTGATAGTGGTACGATTTTAGGCTCTCCTCCCTGGAGGGGCAGGGGTGGGTTTAAACTAAATTATGCTAAGAAAACTTATTCTATTATCATTCTTTCTCCTTTTTTCCCATGTGACCTCCTTCGGTCAGCTGAGAATCCGTCTTTTTGCTGATCAGCATTCAGGATCTGGTATGTTTACGGTTACTCAGGGGAAATATGAACTGGATGCATGGGATGACAAGTCAATTATCCTTTCAAAAGATGATCCGGTAGTTTTTGCAATAGTGAATGGAAGGATTGCTGTTAAAGCCACACAGTCAACAGGTTTTCTTTGTGATTCTTTAATATTGAAAGGATTGACAGGAATGGACAGATTCTCTCTAAGAGTTAACGGTGATATCCATCAACAGTTCAGCGGCAATCTTCATTGTAGTTCTGATCTGGGCATCATTGTTTTTATAAATATCTGCGATGTAGAAGACTATATTTCAGGAGTTGTAAGGGCGGAAGGAGGCTTGAAGAATATCGAATACCTGAAATCACAGGCAGTGCTGACAAGAACATATGTCTACAGGAATTTTAACAGACACATGATCGACAGGTATAATCTATGTGATAATACGCATTGCCAGGCATTTAATGGTATCTCAACCGATTCGCTTGTCAACAGGGCGACAGTCGAAACGAAAGGAATGGTTGTAGTTGCCTGGGACAGCACCCTTATTGTTCCGCCATTTCACTCTAACTGCGGAGGTGAGACTTCCACGGCAGAAGGCGTTTGGCTCTCAGGTCTGCCTTATTTAAAAAAGGTTGTCGACCCGTATTGTACCGGTTCAAGAAATGCAGTCTGGCGCAAAAGTATCCCGGTCTCAGAATGGAATACCTACCTGATGAATTCCGGTTTTTCTCCGGGATCAAATGATCCGGTGAACTATAATTTTTCGCAGATAACAAGAGTTGACAATTACAGGGTTGAATCATTCCTTTTGCCATTCAGGAAGATCAGGAACGACCTGAATCTTCGTTCATCCTTTTTTTCGGTTCAGACAGTTGGTGATTCAGTAGTTCTGAAAGGCAGGGGATATGGACACGGTGTTGGCTTGTGCCAGGAAGGCGCCATGGTTATGGCATCTAAAGGCTTTAAATTCAAACAGATAATTGAGTTTTACTTTTCAGGGGTTATTGTAACAGACATCCGCAATGTCAAAAAAGTAATTAACAATTTATAACGAAACATATATAAAAATGTGGGTTTGCGTATTTTTAAGGTTTGTATTAAAACAAAATAGAAAATTAATGCAAAAAGGTTTTTGTCGGTGAAAAAGGAAATCCTTAAACCCCAAAGATTGCAAAGTCCCGATTAACATCGGGATCTCGCAAAGGCTGCAAAGGATTTAAAAACGGATTTTTCTTTGCGTTCTTTGCACTTTCTTTGCGTTCTTAGCGGTTAATAGAAATCCTAATTAAAGCTACGAACCTATTAATTGAAACGAAACGGACAGGAAGGTTAATTATTTTATGTTTGCAATATTCAGAAAAGAAATAACCGGATTTTTCAGCAGCCTCACCGGATCAATAGTCATCATTGTTTTCCTGGTGATCAATTCTCTTTTCATGTGGGTATTCCCTGGTGAATGGAATGTGCTTGACAACGGATATGCCGGACTTGATACCCTTTTTTTTCTGTCTCCCTGGGTCTTCCTTTTTCTTGTTCCAGCCGTTACTATGAGGATGATAGCTGAAGAAAAACGCCTGGGCACTATTGAACTCATCTACGCAAAGCCACTAACTGAGAGAAACATTGTTTACGGAAAGTATTTTGCTTCAGTCGCCCTCGTACTTCTTGCCCTGATCCCAGGATTGATATTTTACTATTCTGTTTACAGCCTTGGTTCTCCTCCGGGAAACATCGACAAAGGTGCGACCTGGGGTGCATTCATAGGATTATTCTTTCTTGCTTCCGTCTATGCATCAGCAGGGTTGTTTGCTTCATCACTTACAGATAATCAGGTTATTTCATTCATCATTGCTGTGCTGATCTCATTCTTTCTCTTTATGGGATTCGATTCCTTCGCATATCTTCCGGGACTTAAAAAAATCGACGAATTTGTTATCAGGCTCGGGATCAACGAGCATTACAAATCGATGAGCAGGGGAGTTCTTGACTTCAGGGACATAATTTATTTTATTGCAGTGGTCGTGATTTTTAACGAGGCAACCCGACTGGTTCTGTTGTCACGCAAGTGGAGGAAAAAGAGCTGAACTATGACTGATAATTCAAACATAAAGAATATTAAGACCAGAAGTTTGTTTCAGTTCGCTTCAGTTATCTTCTTCGTTGTATTTGCCGCAATTGTTGGATCGTTGCTCAGGGTCAGAATAGATCTCACCGAAGATAAAAGATATACTCTTTCTAAACCAACCCGGAAGATCCTTTCAGGTGTTAAAAATGATATTTTTATTCAGGTATATCTCGATGGCGAAATGCCTATCCCGTTTAAGCGTTTTAAGAGGTCGGTCAGGGAGATGCTGGATGAATTCAGGATCGCATCAGGACGTAAAGTGGACTATACTTTTATTAATCCTTCTGCCGGAGAAAATACAATACAGAGAGAGGCTCAGTATGAATCACTTATATCAAAAGGGCTGAATCCTTTCAGAATATATGCAGGAGATGCTGAAGGTGGATCGAGCCAGAAAATTATATTTCCTGGGATGATTGTAAATTATAACGGCATTGAGGTCCCTGTCAATTTCCTGAAGAATAACCAGTCGGTTTCAGCTGAGGAAAACCTGCTTCATTCAACTGAAGGTCTCGAGTATGAGATGATCCAGACGATTTCAACCTTGAGCGCCGATACGGTTTACAGGATAGCATTCCTGGAAGGGCAGGACGAGTTTAAGGAGGTTGAAGTGGCTGATATAACCATGAATCTGGCAAGGTTTTTCACCATAGATCGCGGCGCAATAAATGGCACTCCCGGCATTCTTGATAAATATGCTGCCGTATTAGTTGCAGGTCCGGATAAGGAATTCAGTGAAAACGACAAGTTTGTTATTGACCAGTATATAATGAAGGGGGGAAGGATTATATGGCTCCTTGATGAAGTGAAGGTGAATGCTGATAGTCTTGCTTATGGGGAAACGGTCGCACTTTACCGCCCGCTAAACATTGAGGACCAGCTCTTCAGATATGGGGCAAGGATTAATCCGGTTGTAATCGAAGATATTGATTGTGTATTCATCAAATTAGCCGTAATGAGCGGAGGGACACGTCAGCAGTTTGTCCAGGCTCCCTGGTTCTATTTCCCGAAACTGAATCCGTCGCAGAACCATCCTGTAACAAGAAATATAAACAAGGTAGAGGGTCAATTTGTAAATTCCATTGATACAGTAGGCATGGATAGGAATATCAGGAAAACAATACTTCTGTCTACCTCTGCCTACTCTCGTTCTCTTTCACCTCCGTTTATAATCAGCCTTAAAGAGGCTGAAAATAAGCCCGATGAGAAAGATTTCAATAGATCTCATCTGCCTGTTGCAGTCCTTCTCGAGGGTAAATTTCCCTCGGCGTTCAGGAACAGGATTACATCCGGTTTTGAAAAGGATCCAACCATCAAAGTACTGACCGAAAGCCAGGATACCCGAATGATTGTTATTGCCGATGGCGATATAATCCGGAATGAGGTCAGGAGGATTGGTTCTTCTGAAACACCTTTGACACTGGGAGAGGACAGATATACCAGTGAAATGTATGGGAACAGGGACTTCCTGGTCAACTGCCTGAACTATCTCGTCGATGATAACGGTATTATGGAGCTAAGGTCAAGGGAGCTGAAGCTAAGACTACTTGACAGTGCAAAGATCAAAAAGGAAAGGCTTAAATGGCAGGTAATCAATATGGCCGGGCCAGTCCTGATCGTAATACTGGCTGGCTCGATCTACAGGTATTTAAGGAAAAGGAAATACACAAAAAATCAATAATGACAAGGAAGATCTTCAAATACCTGTTTTTCAGCATTCCGGTCTTAATCCTTTTAGTATATATACTTAATCAAAGATCTCCCTTTGGAGGACGCAACAGCTCTTTTGCTTCCAGACCTGAGAAGGAGATCACGAAAATTATATTTACGAGCAGGTCTGCCAGCCTGATTCTTGAAAAGAAAGGGGAAGAATGGATAGTAAACAACAAATATGAAACAAGGAAAAGCAGCATACAGTTTATTCTGAAGATTCTCACTGAAATACAGATCAAATCACCTGTTTCTCCTGAGCTGTATAATGAAGAAATTATTAACAAAAACGTCGCCCCTGTACGGGTAAGAGTATTTGAGCACAGAAAAGTTATCGGATCCTTTTTAGTGTATAAAACCCGCTCGAACACCTTTGGCAACATAATGAAGATGAGGGAAGGATCAAAACCATTTATTGTTTATGTCCCCGGTAATGAGATTGAAATTGGTTCTGCCTTCACTGTCAATGAATTATTCTGGCTTCCATATACTGTTTTCAGCCTTCTCCCCTCCGAAATTTTATCGGTCAGGTTTGAGAACCTGACCGATACCGGATCATCATTTATGATAAAAAATGAAAACCGGAAATTCATTCTTTATGATATGAAGAAAGCACTTATCGGTTGGGATACTTCACGCACAATTCGCTATCTGTCTTATTTTACTCATGTTCCATTTGAAACGTGGGCTTTTGATTTATCATCCGATGAAAAGGAGAAGATAAAGAAGGAGGTCCCCGTTTATAAAATATCTGTTGATAAAACCAGCGGAGAAAAGATAGTCCTTACCCTCTGGGGAAGGTCGGTTGATAAAAACGGCATTAAGATAAAGGACACCGACAGGCTATGGGGTAAAACAGATGCAATGGATGAAATATTTATTATCAGGTACCTGGATATTGATCCACTGATTAAAAAGCGGTCATATTTCTTCCCGGGCTAATATTTTGTTTGAGTTTAACAGTTTTTTTTGTAATATTGATTGTTGGGAAATAGGAATAAAAAACGATTCACTCCTTTACTCAAAAGAAGTTTCAAATTGCTTGTTGCTTGTTCCTAGTTGTTTAAAAATGAGTGTGTTAGTATATATAATTTGTTAATTTATAACTATAATAAGATATATCTTTTTTAGTCCGTGACTAACCAGCAACCAGCAACAAGTAACCAGCAACCTGAACTAACAATAAATAAATTTAATCCTATACAAAATGAAATTTGTTGTATCCAGCACAGAACTTCTTGGGCACTTACAGGCAATCAGCAGGGTCATCAGCTCGAAGAATACTCTTCCTATCCTTGATAATTTTCTTTTTAACCTTTCCGGAAACGATCTTGAAATAACGGCATCCGATCTTGAGTCCACTCTTATCACCAGAATGAAGCTTGAAAATGCTACAGACGACGGAACCGTTGCACTCCCTGCGAGGATTTTGCTTGATACCCTCAAGGAGTTTTCGGTACAACCGCTTGCGTTTGATATAAATCCCGATACACTGGCAGTTGTTATCAGTTCTGAAAACGGAAAATTCAATGTTGTAGGGCAGAATGGGATTGATTTTCCGGCTCTGCCATCAATTAAAAAAGATAAAAAATTCACTTTCAATATTGAAGCTGATATTGTTCTTGCCGGAATTAATAAAACACTGTTTGCAACAGCCGATGATGAGCTTCGTCCCGTTATGGGGGGCATCTTCGTTGAAGCATCAACCGATAAAGTAACTTTTGTTGCTTCAGATGCACATAAACTTGTAAGATATCAGCGGATGGACGCTCATGCGGATGACCATGCATCTTTCATTCTTCCCAAAAAACCGGCGTCACTGCTGAGAAACATCCTTCCAAGGGAGGAAGGAACCGTAACAATCGAGTTTGACGACAAAAACGCCTTCTTCAATCTCAATGATTATAAGGTTGTTTGCAGGCTGGTAGAAGGCAATTATCCTAACTATAATTCGGTAATTCCAAAAAATAATCCCAGAAAAGTTACAATCGACAGGGTCGAATTCTATAACACACTCAAAAGAGTTTCGGTATTTTCAAACCAGGCCAGCAATCTTGTGAAGCTTCAGCTTAAGGGAAACCAGGTTACGGTCTCCGCCCAGGACATAGATTTTTCAATTTCTGCATATGAGAAGATCAAGTGTCTCTACGAGGGTGATGATATGGAAATAGGATTCAAATCAGTCTTCCTCCTTGAGATCCTTGCAAATATTGCATCTCAGGATGTTATGATCGAGCTGGCTGACCCGACCCGGGCAGGCTTATTCCTTCCAGCCGAAGCTGACGATGAGAAGGAAGATCTGCTCATGCTTCTTATGCCAATGATGATAAACGCATGATAATTGGAACTTAACCTCCGACGTCCTATAGCTTTTATCGATCTCGAAACAACCGGTATAAATGTTTCGACCGATCGTATTGTTGAGATTTCTATTCTGAAAATCAGTCCGGGCGGGAAAGAAGAATGGATGAGCACAAAGATTAATCCCGAAATGCTGATTCCCCCCAAATCCACTGCAATTCATGGGATAACCGATGCAGATGTTTCAAACGCACCGACATTTAAGGAAATAGCCAAAAATCTTGCATCATTCCTTGAAGGATGCGACCTTGCGGGATATAATGCTGCTAAGTTTGATATTCCTGTTCTGGCTGAGGAATTTTTGCGGGTTAACTTTGATTTTAATTTCAGGAAGAGAAAATATATTGACGTCCAGGTGATCTTTTATAAAAAGGAACAGCGTACCCTTTCCGCTGCATATCTGTATTATTGCAACCGAAACCTTGAACATGCTCACAGTTCAAAATCTGATGTTGCTGCCACATTTGAAGTCCTGAAAGCCCAGCTTGACAGGTATCATGATCTGGAAAACAGTGTTGATAAGCTGGCCGATTACAGTTCCTTTAATAATGTTGTCGATTTTGCTGGACGGATAATCATGGATGAGAATGGAGTGGAAATTTTTAATTTTGGAAAGCATAAGGGCAAGTCAGTTGAAGCTGTCTTTAAGGAAGAACCTTCCTATTATTCATGGATGATGAACGGGGATTTTCCGCTTTATACCAAGAAAATTCTTACGGAAATAAAACTCAGGTCATTCGGGAAAGGACAATAGAATAATGAAAATAATTTGCATCGGATTGAATTACCGGAAACATGCAATAGAGATGCATCGTCCGTTCCCCCCTGAACCGGTTGTTTTTCTTAAACCCGACTCTTCGATCCTTAAAAATAATAAGCCATTTTTCCTGCCTGATTTTTCATCAGAGGTGCATTATGAAGTCGAAGTTATTGTAAAGATTGACAGGCTTGGAAAAGGGATATCTGCAAAATTTGCCCCAAGATATTATCATGAAGTTACTGTCGGTATTGACATTACCGCACGTGACCTTCAGAACCAGTTTTCGAAAAACGGTCTCCCGTGGGAGCTCTCCAAAAGTTTTGATGGGTCGGCCCCATTGGGGAAATTTGTTCCCGTATCTGCATTTAAGGACATTGAAAACGTCAACTTCAGGCTGGAAATAAATGATAAGACAGTTCAGAACAGTAATACATCCGATATGATCTTCGGGATTAATGAAATAGTATCCTTCGTGTCCAGGTATTTCACGCTCAAAACAGGCGATCTCATTTTTACAGGGACACCTTCCGGAGTAGGCCCCCTGAAACGAAACGATCACCTTGTGGCTTACCTGGAGGATAAACCCCTGCTTGATTTCATGATCAGGTAATAGCAATCTCAATATCAATAAATTAACCTCATATCAGATCACCGTATTAATACGGTTTAAATTACGGTTTTTAATACTGTGATTGCCCCGCTGGCGCGGATTTAACGGAGCGAAGTGGAGTGTAATCCGTGCCAAGACGTAATTAATTAATGGTCGTCTTTTAACCCAGCCAAAGACATAGATTACAAATCCACGCCAGCTGTGTTATAATGATGGAACCGCTCTGCGGTTCCATCATATTAGCTGAGGTGATTGCACGGGATATTAAAACCGCGGAGCGGTTTCATAATTATAGCAGTGCATAACCAGAGATTGTAATTATAGCGCGGAGCGGTTCCATCATATTAGCTGAGGTGATTACACGGGATATTAAAACCGCGGAGCGGTTCCACCATATTAGCCGATACGATTACACGGGATATAAAAACCGCGGAGCGGTTTCATAATTATAGCAGTACGTAACCAGAGATTGTAATTATACCGGAGAGCGATTCCACCATATGAGCCGAAACGAATACACGGGATATAA
>Ga0153915_10001090_pt1 | contig 25039 bp, 26 predicted proteins | sample Opewatmetagenome_2_FD_107003 | JGI IMG/M metagenome (GOLD analysis project Ga0153915, IMG submission 107003) | Freshwater wetland microbial communities from Ohio, USA - Open water 3 Core 3 Depth 3 metaG | ecosystem: Environmental > Aquatic > Freshwater > Wetlands | place: USA: Ohio, Lake Erie...
ATCGACGTGTCGAGCACGTTCATGAAGGTCGCGAGCGCGACCGCCAGCGAAGCGAGCACGCGCGCCGAGCCTTCGAGCGGCTGGGGACCGGCGGGCTTAGTGCCCGGCGCTTGCGCCATGCGCCCCTTTCGCCCTCATCGCGGCAAGTCCCGCGCGGCTCGAGGCGACGCTGTTCTCCGCGATGATTCGCTCGATGCGCGCGTCGGCCTGCGGCTCGACCGAGGCGAAGGCACTCGTCTCGTAGGCGGCGCCGGTGCGCGCCACCTGCTGCAGCCGTCCGGCGGAGCGGTCGTGCGTATCGACGTCGACGCGTATCGACAGGCCGATCTGCAGCGGGTGCGCGGCGAGCTCCTTGCGCTCGAGAGTGATCCGCACCGGCACGCGCTGCACTACCTTGATCCAGTTGCCGGTGGCGTTCTGCGCCGGCAGCAGCGCGAACGCGCTGCCCGTGCCGGCGCCGAAGCCGGCGACGCGGCCGTGGAACGCCACCGACGAGCCGTAGGCGTCGGCGAACAGGGTCACCGGCTGGCCGGGCCGCAGGTGCGCGAGCTGGTTTTCCTTGAAGTTGGCGTCGACCCACACGTCTTCGAGCGGCACCACGGTCATGAGCACGTTGCCCGGCGCCACCCGCTGGCCGACCTGCACCGAGCGGCGCGCGACGAAGCCCGAGACCGGCGCCGGGATCTCGGTGCGCGACCAGGCGAGGTAGGCCTCGCGCACCCGGGCCGCGGCGTTCTTCACGTCGGGATGGTCGTGCACGTCGGTGCGGTCCACCATGGCGCGCTGCGCCTCGAGCTGCTTCTGCGCCGCCTCGAGCGCGGCGCGCGCCGTTCTGACCGTATCCACGGCGTGCTGCAGCTCCTCCCCGGACACGGCGCCCGTCGACTCGATGCCGCGGCGCCGCGCGAGGTCCTGCTCGGCCTTGCGCAGCTCGCTGCGGCGCAGGGCCACGTTCGCCTCTCCCTCGGTGCTCGTCGCGCGCAGGTTGCGCACCGAGCGCACCGTCTTCGCGAGCTGCGCTTCGGCCTGCGCGAGCCCGACCTGCGCGTCGGCCTTGTCGAGCTCGACGAGCGTCTGGCCGCTTTTCACGTAGTCCGTGTCGTCGGCGTAGATGGCGAGCACGCTGCCGGTGACCTGCGGCGTGATCTGCACGAGATTGCCTCCGACGTACGCATCGTCGGTCGTCTCGTGGTACTGGCCGGCCATGAAATACCACAGCGCGACCACGCCGCCGCCGAGCAGGAACACCGCGAGAACCGACAAAAGGAGAAAGCGCCGCTTCATTGCACCGCCACGGTCATTGCATTGCCACCTTCAGGTCGAAGCCGCCGCCGAGCGCGCGGACGAGATTGATGGAGAGCGCGAGCTCCCGCGAGCGCAGATCGGCGCGCAGGTTGCGCTGCTCGAGCACCGCCATCTCCGCCGCCAGGACCTCGAGCAGGCTGCCGATCCCGGCCTGGTAGCGGGTCACGGCGAGCGCGTAGGCCTCCTCCGCCGCGGCAAGCGCCGTCGCCACTTCGGCGCTCTGCACGTTCACCGAGCGCAGCGACGTGAGCTGGTCGACCACCTCGCGCAGCGCATCGGCGAGCGTCTGGTTGTACTGCTCGACCGCCACGTCGTAGTCGGCATTGCGCTCGGCGAGCGCGCCGCGCAGCCGGCCGCCGTCGAGGATCGGCAGCTGCATCGCGATGCCGAAGCTCGGAATGGCGCTGCCCGGGTCGAGCAGCTTGGAGAGCGTCACCGATTGCAGGCCCACGAGCGCCGAGAGGTTCACGTCCGGGTAGAAGCGCGCCTTCTGCGAGGCGATGTCGCGCGCCGCCGCCTGCGCCCTCAGCCGGCTCGCGACGACGTCGGGCCGGCGGCCGAGCAGGTCGGCCGGCACGCGCGAAGGCAGCGTGAAGCTCACCATGTGCAGCGTCGGCCGGGCAATGGCCAGACCGCGGTCGGGACCCTGGCCGAGCAGCGCGGCGAGCTGGTTGCGCGCCAGCGCGATCTCCTCTTCCATTCGCGCCACGCGCGCGCGCGCGGCGGGGATCGAGGTCTCGACCTGCTTGAGCTCGAGGCGGGAATCCAGGCCGGCGCGCACGCGGTCGTTGGTCAGCCGCTGCAGCTCCTCGCGGTCGTGCAGCTCGCGGTGCGCGAGGTCGAGCTGCTCGAACGCGCGCGCAAGCTGCACGTAGGCCGCCGCGACGGCCGACGAGAGCGCGAGGCGCGCGGCGAAGCCGTCGGCCTCGGCGGCGCGCGTGCGGCCGAGCGCCGCCTCGTAGGCCGCGCGGTTCTTGCCCCAGAGGTCGAGCTCGTAGGCGGCGCTCGCCGTGAGCTGGCTGGTCAGGTAGCTCGCGCCGCCGATCGGCGGCGGAAAGATGTAGTTCTCGGAGAAGCGCTGGCGAGTGAGATCGGCGCCCGCACCGGCCTGAAGGCCGAGCGGCGCGCCGGCGACCTGCGCGGCGGCGAGCGCCCGGTCGACCCGCGCGCGCGCGAGCCCGACGTTCGGGCTGCCGGCCAGCGCCTCCTCGACCAGCGCATCGAGCTGCGCATCGCCGAAGCGCTTCCACCAGTCGAGCGCGGGCCAGGCCGTGTCGGTACGCTCGCCGGCGAGGCTCTTCTGCGCCTCGAGCGCCGCCGGATCGGCGAGCGAGCTGCGGTGACCGATGCCGCCCGGGTCGGCACAGCCGGCGGCCAGGATCGCCGCGACGAGCGCGAAGCCTCTCTTCATTGCGCTTCCACGTTGCCGAGCAGGCGCCGCAGCAGGCGCTCGAGCGTCCGCGCCTCGCCGGGCGAGAAGCCGCGCAGCGCGCGGTTGAGCACGGCGACCTGCACGCGCGTCACCTCGGCGTGCATCTGCTTGCCCCGCCGAGTGAGCTCGAGCCGCGAGCTTCGCCGGTCGTCGCCGCCGCGCACGCGCCGCACGACCTCCAGCGTCTCGAGCTTGTCGACGATGCGCGTCATGGCGCCGGGGTCGTGCGAGAGGTGCTTGCAGATGCCGGCGGCGGTGGCGGCGCGCCCGTCGGCGAGCAGGATGAGGACCAGCGCCTGCGCGGTGTTCAGGCCGAGCGGCGCCAGCTCGCGGTCGAATTCCTCGACGAGCACCTTGCGCGCGACGCCGATCAGCGCGCCGACCGAGTCGGCGCTCTGGAACGTCCCGGGGGTGTAGATCGGGCCGGCCTGCTTACTTGCTTCGGCAACCATTGCCTGGGCAACTCTACCGGCTGCCGCGGCGCGCCGTCAATGGCGTCGTGCCGCGGCTCAGTCCTCCAGGAGACCCTTGCGCCGGCTCCAGCCCGTCACGGCGTCGAGGCATTTCTTAAGCTCGCCCGCCTGGCCGACGTAATAGTGCGTCGCGCCTTCGATCTCCACGTACTCCCGGTCCGGCGTGGCAAGCGCGGCGCGGATGGCCGGGTTGTGCGTTGCCGGGACGGCGTCGTCGGCCTGGTTGACGATCTGCAGGACCGGCGTGGTCCGGATGCGCGCGGCGTTGGCGGGCCCCCTGCCGTTCGACCGATCGTAGGACCACTGCGAGAGCCACGAGCGCAGCGAGCTGTAGCGCGCCAGCCCGGCGGGCGCGGCGTTGGCGATCCGCGGGTCGCCGAGGTAGCACCAGTTCGGCTTGCGGCCGTTGGGATCGACGCCGGGGTCGATCCAGCGCACGTCGCACATCGTGCGGTGCACGACGAAGGCACGCTCCATCTCGCCGTCGTTCTTGCGCTTCAGATGCTGCATTTTCTCCAGGACCCAGTCCGTAATGCGCCGATTGCGGGCGCGCTGCGCCTCGCGGAAGCGCTGCACGAACTCCGCGGAGAACGGCGGGCGGTGGCGCGCATCCGGCGCATAGATGTCGAGCTCCGGATCGCGCTCGTCCGGGTCGAGCTCGTTCATCACCGAAGGATCGAGCCACTCGGTGAGCGTCTCCGCGCGGCTCAGGTGCGCGGCGATGAAGATCACCCCGTCGGCGCGCTGCAGGTTCGCCGCGGTGAGATCGTAGGGATCGCCCGCCGGCGTGTGCGTGATGCTCGGGCGCTCGGCCTCGGCCTGGTAGAAAAGCGAGAGCGATCCCCCGCCCGACCAGCCGACCAGCACCACCTTGCGGTAGCCGAGCGCCTCGCGCGCATGCTGGATGTACTGGCCCAGGTCGAAGACCACCTTCTCCAGGATGAGCGCGCTGTCGTTCTTCGCGTAGCGGCTTCCGGCGCACAGCACATGCAGCCCCGCCGAGGCGAGCGCGGTCGGCATGGGCAGCAGGTTGAGCGTCGTGGCGGGATGCATGAACAGGTAGACCGTGCCGGAAGGCTTGCCGCGCGGCACGAGCCGCTGCCCTTCGAGGAAGGTCTTGCCCTGGCTGCCGGCGAAGCCGTAGGTCTCCACCATCTTCGCCTGCTCGGCGAAACTGAGGATGACCGGGATCCGGTCGAACTCCACTAGCGGACCTGCCCTACTTGCGCAGCGACCAGTCGTGCGTCTTGTTCCAGAGCTCGAGCACCTTCGGCGCGTTCTTCTCGAATCGCGCGTACTCGGCCTTGTCGCAGGTCCAGGCGGTGAACTCGAGGCGGTGGCCCGACGGGTCGAAGAAATAGATCGAGCGCAGGAAGCCGTGGTCGACGGGCCCCAGCACGTCTACGCCCTTCGACTCGAGGCGCCGCTTGCCTTCCATCAGCGCGTCCGGGCTCTCCACCTCGAAGGCGAAGTGCTGGATCCAGTCGGGCGACTCCATGTCCTTCACGTTGCCCGGGTCCTTCGGGCACTCGAAGAAGGCAATCGAGCTGCCGTCCTCCATCTCGAAGAAGATGTGGATGTGCGGACTGTACTGGCGCGTCGAAGGCACGTAGTCGTTGCCGAGCGCGTGCGAGAACTTCAGGCCGAGGACCTCGGTGTAGAACTTCACCGTCTCGGCGGCATCCTTGCAGCGGAATGCGGCGTGGTTGAGCTTTTTGATGAGCATGGTGGCCGTTAGTGTACGCTTCTGCGACGACCCGTAACGACGTCGGATAACCAGGGACGGACACCATTTTTCTTCGCGCTGTCGTCAGCGCGGCGCTCGCCACGGCCCTGCCCTGCTTCGCGCAGGATTTGCCCGACCCCGGCCGGCGCCTGTCGACCGAAGAGCAGAAGGCGGACCCGGAAAAGCAGAAGGTCGCCCCGCCCGCGGGCGTTCCCGGGGCCGGCAAGCGCCCCTACGACGCCCGCGCCTGCCGGAACGCGCGCATCTACTACCAGGTCTCCTGCGGCGCGCCCGACTCGCAACGCTCCTACGGCCGCAGCTGCGCCGAGGCGTACGCGCTCTATCGCGAGAGCTGTCCCTAGCTTTACCGCGGGGATTGAGCTCCGACGGTCAGGCGCCGCATGCGGCGGCGCTGGCCGTGGTAGTCGTTCACCGCGTTGTGCTGCGTGCAGCGGTTGTCCCAGACGGCGAGCGTCCCGGGCTCCCAGCGCAGGCGGCAGGTGAATTCCGGGCGCGTCTGGTGCGCCTGCAGCCAGTCGATAAGCGGACGGCTCTCCTCCTCGCTCATGCCCTTGAAGCGCACGGTGTGGCTTCGGCTCACATAGAGCGCCTTCTTCCCGGTCTCGGGATGGGTGCGCACGGCGGGGTGCTCGGCCTCGTAGCGTTCCGCATTCTCGATGTCGTGCAGCTTCATGCTGTTGATCGTCTTGTGCAGCTGGTGGCGTCCACCGCCGTGCTTCAGGCCGGCGCTGTTCACGCCGACCAGGCCGTCGAGCAACCGGCGCATGCCGTCGGAGAGCGCGTCGTACGCGGCGCTCGTGCTCGCGAAGAGCGTGTCGCCGCCGTGGCTGGGCGTCTCGAGCGCGTAGAGGAGCGTGGCGAGCGGAGGCTGTGCCAGATAGGTCGTGTCGCTGTGCCAGTTGCCGCCGAAGTTGGCGGTCTCGCTCTCTTCCTTCACGATCTCGAAGAGATACGGATAGCCTTCGAGCCCGGTGACGAACGGATAGAGGCACGGCTCGCCGAAACGCCCTCCGAAGCGCATGAGGTCCGCCGGCTCGAGCGCCTGGTCGCGGATGGCGAGCACCGAGTAGCGCAGGAACGCCTCGTGGATCCCGCGCCAGCCTGCGTCGTCGAGCGCCTTGAGCGAGACGCCGCGGATCTCGGCGCCGAGCGCCCCGGCGAGCGGCTGGATGTTCATCCGGAAAGTCTAGCTTTATCATCGCCCGATGACCAAGAGACTCGCTTTCGTCGGCGCCGGCGCGCTCGGCGGCTATGTCGGCGGCACCCTCGCCCACCTCGGGCACGACGTCACCTTCATCGATCCCTGGCCCGAGCAGGTCGAGGCCATCCGCGCCGGCCGCCTCGAGCTCGACGGCATGACGCCGGAGGAGCGCTTCACCGTAAAGAAGGCGAAAGCGCTGCACCTCACGGAAGCGCAGTCGCTCGCCAAGGCGCCGGTCGACGTCGCCTTCGTGGCGATGAAATCCTACGACACCGCCTGGGCGACCGCGCTCATCGCCCCCTATCTCGCGCCGCAAGGCTTCGTCGTCTCGCTGCAGAATTGCCTGAACGAGGAGACCATCGCGGGCGTCGTCGGCTGGGGCCGCACGGTCGGCGTCGTCGCATCGCTGATCTCGGTCGATCTCTACGAGGTCGGCCGCATCCGGCGCACGGTCGCCAAGGGCGGCGACAAGTACACCATCTTCCGGATCGGCGAGCCGCACGGACGCATCACGCCGCGCGTGGAGGAGCTCGTGCAGTGGTTTCGCGGCATCGACAGCGCCAAGGCGACCAGCAACCTGTGGGGCGAGCGCTGGACGAAGCTCGTGCAGAACGCCATGAACAACCCGATCACCTCGGCAACCGGCCTCAGCACGCCCGCTTGCCTCGCCGATCCCGTCATCCGCCGCTTCTCGCTGCAGGTCGCCGGGGAAGGCATCCGCATCGGCCAGGCGCTCGGCTACCAGCTCGAAAAGATCCGCGGCATCGAGCCCGACACCCTCGCCCGCGCCGCCGAAGGCGATGCCGCTTCGGTCAAGGAGGTGGAAGCGGTGCTGGTTCCGAAGGCCGGCGCCAATCCCCGCGGCGACATCCAGCGTCCCTCGATGGCTCAGGACATCCTGAAGGGCCGCCGTACCGAGATCGACGCGATGAACGGCACCCTCGCGCGCAAAGGCGACGAGATCGGAATCCCGGCGCCGGCGAACGCCCGGATCACCGAGCTCGTCCGGCAGATCGAGCGCGGTACCCTGAAGCCCTCGCCTTCCCACCTCGGGCGCTGAAACCCGTGCTCTTCCGCCCGCTGCATCCGACCTTCGCCGCCGAGGCGGGCCCGGTCGATTTGCGCTCGATCGAGGAGCGCGCGGCGCTCGAGGAGATCCGTGCCGGCATGGACCGCTACGCGGTCCTCGTCTTCCGCGAGCAGCGCTTCGCCGACGCGGAGCAGATTGCCTTCGCACGGCGCTTCGACGGTGAGCTGCACGCGAAGACCGGCGCAGCCGTCCTCGGCAAGAACCGCTTCGGCGACGAAGCGCTGACCGACATTTCGAATGTCGACGAGAACGGCGAGCTGCTGAAGAGCGACGACCGCCGCCGCATGTACGGGCTCGGCAACCGCCTGTGGCATACCGACGCGTCGTTCCAGGATCCGCCCGGGCGCTACTCGATGCTCTCGGCGCGCGTCGTGCCGAGCGTCCCGGCGGACACCGAGTTCGCCGATATGCGCGCCGCGTACGACGCGCTCGATGAGGAAACGCGGACCCGGATCGAGGGCCTGCGCGTGCACCACTCGATCGCCTACTCGCGCCAGACCCTCGGCTTCGAGTTCTCGGCCGAGGAGCAGGAGCAGCTGAAAGGGGCCATCCATCCGCTGGTGCGCAGCCATCCGCGCAGCGGCCGCCGCTCGCTCTACCTCGCGTCGCACGCCTCGCGCATCGTCGGCTGGCCGGTCCCGGAGGGCCGGCTCCTGCTACGCGATCTAACCGAGCACGCGACCCAGCCGCCTTTCGTCTATCGCCACGCCTGGCGTCCCGGCGATCTCGTGATCTGGGACAACCTTGCCACGATGCACCGCGCGCGGCCTTTCGACGACGCCCGGCATCGCCGCGAGCTGCGCCGCGTGACCACGCTCGACATCGCGCGCTAGCTCAGAATTTCACCTGCGCCCAGACGCCGATCTCGTTGTACTTCCCGTCGGCGGTCGTGCCGCCGGTGATCGTTCCGTTGCTCGTGGCGAGCGAGCCGTTCTTCACGTCTTCGTGCTTGTAGGCAAGCGCCAGGTCGATGTTCTTGCGCGCGACGTAGGAAACCCCGACGTTGTAATAGAGATCCTTGAAGTCCGGCGCCAGGTCCTTCTTCGGCTTCGCGGCGTCGAGACGCGCAAACGCCGAGACCTTCGGGTTGATGACGAAAGAGCCCCAGAGCGAGTAGCCGTCGGAGGTGTCTTCCGGCACCGAGGTGACCTGGTTCCAGTTCTTGGCGTTGAAATATTCCGCGCCGACGCGGAACGCCGGGGTGACGTAGGCCGCGAGCGCGTCCCAGCGCTTGGCCGAGTGCTGCACCGGCGTCGTCGTGCCCGCGACGTCCTTTCCGAGATAGCCGGAGTAGAAGCCGCCGGCGAGCGTGAAGCCCCCGGCCGTGTAGGCAAGCCTGCCCTCCCAATCGAGCTTCTCGGAGCGCGTCGGGTTCTTGAAGCCCCCTCCGTTCACCGCGGATAGCGCGTAACTGAATCCGCTCGAGCCGAAATTGCCCATCGCGTGCAGGCCCCAGTCGGCCCAGTTGCCGAACTTCAGGCGGTCGACGAGGGAGTTCTCGACGTACCGGTAGCCGGAAAGCGAGTCGACGAGCGGCAGCCATGGCATCGCCGCCGAGCCGGCGCGCAACGTGAAAGCATCGGAAAGCGCCGCCTGCAGATAGAGGGTCTTGATGAAGAGCTGCGTCTCGCCGTCGGAGGCGCTGTAGTTGAAGTCGGTCGTGAGATCCGCGGACCATGTCTTGTCGAACCGGTGGTCGAGGATGAGATAGCCGCGCTTGACGTCGATCCCGGTGCCGCTCGAGGCGGCCTTCGCGCCGTCGTTGGTCTGATCGATGTGCGTGACGTCGATGAACAGCTGGCCGCCGATCGTGGTCGCTTCGGCGTTCGGGTCGGCCGCCTTGGGCTGGTGCAACTGCTTGTACTCGTCCTCCGTGAGCACGCCCTTGGCGCGCAGCGTGTCGAGCAGCGCATCGTTGGCCTGGGCGCAGGCGGGCGCGCTCCCCGCTCCGAGGCAGGCCGCCGCGACCGCGGCGAAAAGGATGGGCTTCACCGGATGGCGTTCCATGGTGTTCTCCCTGTAAGGAAGAGCAATCTAGATGCCCGAATGCGCCTTTGCTTTGAGCTAGGTCAACTCCTAGGTCTTGAGCCGGTAACCCGTCTTGAAGATCCACGCCACGGCGGCCAGGCAGGCCGCGAGGAACACGACGGTCATGCCGAGGCTTACGCCGACATGCACGTCGGCGATCTCGAAGAACGCCCAGCGGAAGCCGCTGATCAGGTAGACGACGGGATTGAAGAGCGTAACCGTCTGCCAGGCGGGCGGCAGGACGCTGATCGAGTAGAAGGTGCCGCCCAGGAAAGTGAGCGGCGTGATCACCAGCAGCGGGACGAACTGCAGCTGCTCGAAACCGCCGGCCCAGATGCCGATGATGAAGCCGAGCAGGCTGAAGGTGGCGGCGGTGAGGAGCAGGAAGGCGAGCATCCAGAACGGGTGCGCGATATGTAGCGGCACGAAGAAGAAGGCGGTGGCGAGGATGATGAGGCCGAGGAGGGTCGACTTGGTCACCGCCGCGCCGACGTAGCCGATAACGATCTCCCAGGCTGAGATCGGCGCGGAAAGGATCTCGTAGATGGTGCCGGTGAACTTGGGGAAGTAGATGCCGAACGAGGCGTTGGTGACACTCTGGGTGAGGAGCGTCAGCATCACGAGACCCGGTACGATAAAAGCGCCGTACGAGACGCCCTCGATCTGCGAGATGCGCGTCCCGATGGCCGCGCCGAAGACCACGAAGTAGAGCGAGGTGGTGATCACCGGCGCGACGATGCTCTGGAGCAGCGTCCGCGCGGTGCGCGCCATCTCGAAGACGTAGATCGCGCCGACCGCGCGCCAGTTCATGCGTTGCTCCTCACGAGATCGACGAAGATCTCCTCGAGCGAGCTCTGCGTGGTCTGCAGGTCCCTGAACTCGATGCCCGCCGCGCCGAGGTCGTCGAGCAGTCCCGTAATGCCGGTGCGCTCGGCCTGGGTGTCGTAGGTGTAGACCAGGTCGCGGCCGCCCGTGGCGAGGCTGAGCTTGTAGGCGGCCAGGCGCCCGGGGATGGCCGCGAGCGGCTCGCTGAGATGCAACGTCAGCTGCTTGCGGCCCAGCTTGCGCATCAGCTCATGCTTCTCCTCGACCACCACGAGCTCGCCCTTGTTGATGACGCCGACGCGGTCGGCCATCAGCTCGGCCTCGTCGATGTAGTGCGTGGTGAGGATAATCGTCACCCCCGAGGAGCGCAGGCCGCGCACCAACTGCCACATGTCCTGGCGCAGCTCGACGTCGACGCCCGCCGTCGGCTCGTCGAGAAACAGCACCTCGGGCTCGTGCGCGAGCGCCTTGGCGATGAGCACGCGGCGCTTCATCCCGCCGGAGAGCGTGATGATCTTGCTGTCGCGCCGCTCCCAGAGCGAGAGGTCCCTGAGCAGCTTCTCGAGGAAAGCCCGGTTCGGCGCCTTGCCGAACAGCCCGCGGCTGAAATTGACCGTCTGCCACACCGTCTCGAACGGCGTGATGGTCAGCTCCTGCGGCACGAGGCCGATCATCGCGCGCGCGGCGCGGTAGTCGCGCAGGATGTCGTGCCCGCCGACGGTCACGCGGCCGCCCGACGGCGTGACGATGCCGCACACGATGCTGATCAGCGTGGTCTTGCCCGCACCGTTCGGGCCGAGCAGCGCGAAGATCTCGCCCTTGCGGATGTCGAGGTCGATGCGCTTCAGCGCCTGCAGGCCCGAGGCGTAGCGCTTCTCGAGGCCGGCAATGGAGAGGATCGGCGCCATGCAGCGCCGATTATCAGAGAATCTTGATCGGCAGCGGAGGAACTTCGCGCACGTGCGGCGCGACGATGCGGTTGCGCAGGACGCCGATGCCGCCCACCTCCAGCTCGATCACGTCCCCGTGCTTCATGAACCGGCCGAGCTCGTTGCCGCAGCCGCCCCCCACCGTGCCCGAGCCGAGCAGCTCGCCCGGGTAGAGCGTCTCCTCGAGCGAGGCATAGGCGATCAGGTCGGCGAAGCTGTGACGCATGTCCCGGCTGTTGCCGCGCGACCAGGTCTCGCCGTTGATGCGCGCCGTCATGTCGAGGTTCTGGGGATCGGGCACCTCGTCCGCGGTCAGGATGAACGGCCCGAGCGCGTTGCCGGTGTCGAAGTCCTTGCCCTTGGCCGGCCCGAGCTGGCCCTGCATCTCGATGTATTGCGCGTCGCGCGCGGAGAAATCGTTGAAGATCGTGTAGCCGAACACGTGCGCGAGCGCCTCGTTCGAGCCCAGGTTCTTGCCGCGCCGACCGATCACCGCGCCGATCTCCAGCTCGTAGTCGATGATCCGCGAGTACGAAGGCCAGTGCACCTCGGCCTCGGGCCCGACCACGCTGTAAGGATTTCCCTTGTAGTAGACGGGCTTCTCGTACCAGACCTTGGCGATCTCGACCTTCGCCGGGTCGAGGCGCTCGGTGCCCATGCCGAAGAGGTATCGGTTGGCGCGCGACTGGCGCACGTGCAGCTCGAAGCACAGGAAATCGCGCAGGCGGGTGGGCCGGGGAAGCGGAGCCAACAGCTTCACGCTTCCCCGCTCGAAAAGGCGCTTCGCGCTCTTGAGGGCGCGGGAAGCGGCTTCGAGGCCTGCCGCCCCGGCCTCGATGAGGGACAGCATGTCGGGATACTCGGCGATCTCCGCGACACGGCCCTCCCGGGTCATCACGCCGATGCGCAGCGCGCCGTCCGGCGCGACGAAGGTGGCGAGCTTCAAAGCGCCGCTTCCGCCGGGTGCCTGCCGCCGTGCTTACGGTAGTGCTTGCGTCCCATCAGCTCGAGCATGCGCAGGATGTCGGGCTTCTCGCTCGGGTCCTTGAGCGCGCCCAGCTCACGGTAGGCGGCGTAGGTGTTGATGTACATGCGTTCGTCCTCGGCGAAATGCGCCCACGGGTCGAGCGAGATGGCCTCGGCCGCCTCGATGAAATTCATGCCCTTCTCGACGCACTTGCGCGACTCGTCGAGCACGTACGCGAGATAGCTCCGGAATTCGCGGATGCCTGCCTTGTCGGTGAGCGCGCCGTGCCCGGGAACGACGACGTCGAGGTCCCAGGAAAGCATGAGGTCGCAGGCCTTGATCCAGTTGGAGACCGGTCCGGCCCAGATCGCCGGGTGCGCGCTGTTGAAGAGCATGTCGCCCGTGTAGAGGACCCGGTCCTTCGGCACGTAGACGATCACGTCGCCGCGCGTGTGGGCCGGCCCGACCTCGATCAGCCGCACCTCCTTGTCGCCCACCTTGAGCGTGAGCTCGCCCGAAAAGGTCTCGTTCGGGGTGACGAGGCGGATGCCCTGGAAATCGAACTGCGAGCCCATCACCTCCCACCAGAACCTGCCGGCGACGCCCATCGTCTGCCACTGCTTCTGCCAGGTGGCGTATTGCGACGGCGGCCGGATGTGCATGTCCTCGGCGCAGGCCTTGGAGGCGATGATGCGCTTGCCCTCGAGAAGCTGGTTGCCGAAGGTGTGGTCGCCGTTCGCGTGCGTGTTGACGAGCGCGCCGATGCTCGCCGCGGCCGGCACCGCGCGGCGCATGGCGTCCAGCATCTCGCGCGTCATCTTGAGGTCGAAGAGCGTGTCGACCAGCAGCGTCTGGCCGCCCTCCTCGACCAGCCCGGCATTCGACCAGCCCCAGCTGCCGTCGGGCACGAGATAGGCATAGTGCCCGTTGCCGAGCTCGTGCAGGCCCTTGGTGTAGGTCCAGCGCCCCATGGCTCAGTCCAGCTTGATGTTGGCGTCGCGGATGACCTTGCCCCACTTGGCGTGGTCGTTCCTGACGATCGCGGCGAACTGCGCCGGCGTGTTGCCGACCGGCTCGAGGCCGATATCCATCAGGCGCTTGCGCACGTCGGGCATCGCCAGCACTTTCGCCACGTCGGCGGCGACCTTGTCGACGATCGGCTGCGGCGTGCCGGCCGGAGCGAAGAGGCCGTGCCAGGCGTCGCCGACGTAGCCGGGCACCGCCTCGCCGATCGCCGGAACATCGGGAAGCGCGTCCAGCCGCTTCGCCAGCGTCACGCCGTAGGCGCGGGCCTTGCCGCTTTTCGCGGCGGGCACGCCGGTCGTGTACGGGGTCATCGTGAGGTCGGTCTCGCCCGAATACACCGAGTTGAGCGCGGGCGTGTTCATCGGAACGTGCAGCATTTTCGTGCCGGTCATCCCGAGGAAGAGCTCCATGACGATGTGCGTTCCCACGCCGACGCCGGCCGAGCTGTAGGTGAGCTTGCCGGGGTTCGCCTTGGCGAGCGCGATCAGCTCTTTCAGGTCCTTGGCGGGAAGCTTGTTCTGCCCGACCAGCACGTAGCCGAGGTTCGCCACGAGCGAAACCGGCACGAAGCTCTTCAGAGGGTCGAACGTCATGTTCGAGTAGAGGTGCGGGTTGGCGCAGATCACCGAGTTCACCGTATAGAGCAGCGTGTAGCCGTCGGCGGGGGCCGAGGCGACGAGGCCGGCGCCGATGTTGCCGGCGGCCCCGACACGGTTCTCGATGACCATCTGCTGCCCCCACATCTCGCCGAGCTTCGGTCCCACGAGGCGCATCACGATGTCGGGCGAAGTGGCGGCGGGGAACGGAATGACGAGCTTGACGAATTTGCCGGGGTAGCTTTGCTGGGCCTGCGCCGCGGCACCGAACATAACTGTCAGCAGAAAAACGAGAAATCGTCGCATCGGGATCCTTTCCTCTCGAAGCGGGCACTGTACCTTAAGGCTACCTTGCATCTGTCTGTCAGTTTCGCAGCAAAGTGGTCCGTGTTTAGGATTGCTCCATGATCCCTCGACTGAATGCCGGAAAAGTCGCCCCGGCGGCCTATGAAGCGTTGCGCGGCCTCGAGAAGTACGTCCGCGGCACGGTTGAGCCGCGATTCCTCCATCTTCTGAAGCTACGCGCCTCGCAGATCAACGGCTGCGCGTATTGCATCGACATGCACGTGAAGGAGGCGCTGGACGACGGGGAGGATGCGCAGCGCCTGCACCTGCTCGCGGCGTGGCGCGAATCGCCACTGTTCACCGACGAGCGTGAGCGAGCGCTGCTCGCGTGGACCGAGGCGCTCACCCTGCTGCCGCAGATGGGCGCGCCCGATGCGGACTACGAAGCGCTGAAGAAGCACTTCACCGAGGCCGAGATCGTCAACCTGACGCTCGCCATCGGCACGATCAACGTGTGGAACCGCTGGGCAGTCGCCTTTCGCTCGCCGCATCCCATGGGGATGGACAAGCGAGTGCACCCGCCGCAAAAAACGGCTTAGTTGTCGTCGCCGCGGTCGCGGTCACGCTCGCGGTCGCGACCGTAATGGTGGCCGCGGTCGTGATGGTGGTTGTCGTCGTCGTCGCTCTCGTCGTCGTCCTCGTGCCGGCGACGGCGCTCTTCGTAGACCGTCGGTTGGCCGATGACCACGGCCTGATCCGCAGTGCCGCGGCTCGTACGCTGCCCCACGGCCGCTCCGACAGCCGCTCCAGCGCCGGCTCCGACAACCGCGCCATCCGGGCCACCGACTTCGTGACCGATCGCCGCCCCAGCGGCTCCGCCTACTGCGCCGCCCACGACTTCATTCCCTCGCTCGTCCAGGTTTGCGCAGCCGGCGAGCGCCGCCGCAACGACCAGCTCCATGGTTATTTTTCTACGCATGGCCTTTCTTCTCCCTAAGTTGTTTTCTGAACTAATTCTTTCAGCACGCTGATTTTGCGTGACTTTCAGGTGGCCAAAAAGGCAATAGTGGGCACTCTTTGAAGTGCTCGAGGCTCCTCGCTGGGGGGTCAAAAAACGTGGTCCGTCCCTGGCTCAGCCTACGCGGGGCTGGACCTCGCTCGCCCGGTACAAATGCAGCGAAGGACGTGCCAGCTTCTAGCGCCGGCGCAGATAGAACTGCGTCCCGACCATGGAAACGGCGACCTCGTCGCGCTGGTTGAGCAGCTCCCAGCGGAACTTCACGATGCCGCGGTCGGGCTTGCTCGCCGAGGGCCGGGCTTCGAGCACGGTGGCGCGATAGCGCAGCGCATCGCCGGGGCGCACCGGCAGAGCGAAGCGCCACTCCTCGATGCCGGGCGAGCCGATGCACGAAGCTTCGTTGAGGTAGGCATCGCACATGAGGCGCATGAGCACGCAGCCCGTATGCCAACCGGAAGCGACCAGGCCGCCGAAAGGCGTCTCTTTCGCCGCCTGCGGGTCGACATGGAAGCGCTGCGGATCCCACTGGCGGGCGAACTCGATGATCTCGTCCTCGGAGAGCACGCGGCGGCCGTACTGGAACACCTTGCCGGGCGAAAAATCTTCCCAGTAGTAGCGAAAGCCGCTCATTTCTTCTCCCGGTCCTTTCCTTCCAGGAGCCGCGACACCGCCAGGCCGAACACCAATCCCCAGAACGGCGCGCCGATGTGGAAGATCGGCAGGTCGGCGACCGTGACGAGAAAGCAGGTCAGCGCGCCGAAGCTGAACTTGTCGCGAAAGGAAATCTGGAAGGCGGTCTGCAGCACGCGCAGCATGGCGAGGCCGGCGAGCGCGGCGATGAACGCCGGCGGCGTGGCGAGAAGCAGCCGCGTGAAAAGCGGCGCGAGCAGGCCGAATCCCATCGCCAGGAACGCGACGACGAGCGCCGCGGTGTAGTGGCGGGGCTTCTCGCCGGCGCTCGTGATGACCGCGTTCACCGGCCCGGTCAAGCAGGTCGACACCGCGCCGAAGAGGCCGGTGACGCACGCGCCGAGCCCGCAGGCGGCGGTGATCGCGTTGATCGGCGGCTTGTGGCCTGCGGCCGTGAGGATGGCGATGCCCTGCGCGTTCTGAACCGTGAGCACGGTGATCGCGAGCGGCACCACCAGCTCCACCATCGCGCGCCACGAGAAGCGCGGCGGATAGAAGTGGGGCGAAACGATGGCGACCAGGGAACCTGCGGGCGGCCGGAAGGTCCCTTGGAGGGCGATTACGACAATCCCGGCGGCGAGGGCGGCGATCAGCGGCGGAACGACGCGGCCGAGGCGCGGAACCGCAGTGAACGCAAGCCAAGCGAGCGTCATTAAGAGCGCGAGCGGCAGATCGTCGGCGAAGGCGTGCACCAGCCCGGTTCCGAAGCGCAGGAAGACGCCCGCGACCATGGCCATGACGATCGGCATGGGCACCGCCTCCATCGCCCGTCGCACCCAGCCCGAAAAGCCGAGGAGCAGCATCAGCGCGCCGGTGGCAAGGAATGCCCCGACCACCTCCGGGAAGCTCAGGTGCCCGAGGGCGGGACCGAGCAGCACCGAGCCGGGGATGCTCCACAGGAAGACGAGCGGCTGGCGATAGGCGAGCGAAAAAGCGATCGTGATGAGGCTGTTGAGGAAGAACCCGCCGAAAATCCACGAGGCGATGTCGCCCTCGGAGAGCCCGGCGCCCGAGGCGACCGAAAGGATGATCGCCACGGGGCCGGTGCACGAGAAGAGAAACGCGACCGCGGCGTTCGCGACGTACACGCCGCCGGAATCGGCGAGCACCTGTCGTGGCCCGGGAACAGGAAGTACGGCGGGTTCGAGCGACATTTTGTTGGTGTTGTGAACGTTAAAATCGACCGATGGCGCGTCGCGCCCGCATCCTAAAGTATTTCGGCTACGCGCTCCTCTTCGGCACGCTGGCGCTCGGCATTTTCGCCGCCTACCTGGACGTGCGCGTGCGAAACGAGTTCGAGGGGCGGCGCTTCGCCCTGCCGGCGCGCATCTACGCCCGCCCGCTCGAGCTGCACGCCGGGCTGCGCCTTTCGCAGGCCGCCGTCGAGGACGAGCTGCGCGGGCTCGGCTACAAGAGCTTCTCCGGCGGCGCCGAGCCCGGCTGGTTCACCGCGAGCGGCGGCACCCTCCAGATCGCCATGCGGCCGTTCGTCTTCTGGGACGGCGCGCAGCCCGCGCGGACGATCGCCGTCTCGTTCGATTCGGGCGGCGTCGCGGCGGTGAAGGATTCCGCCGGCCAGGACATCCCGCTCGTGCGCCTGGAGCCGCGGGCGATCGGCGGCATCTACCCGTCGGGCAACGAGGACCGCGTGCTCGTGCGCCTCACCGAGGTGCCGCCGCACCTCGTGCAGGAGCTGATCGCGGTCGAGGACCACAACTTCTACTTCCACTTCGGCTTCGACCCGCGCGCGCTCGCGCGCGCCGCGCTGAGCCTGCTTTCGGGCCATGTCCAGGGCGGCAGCACCATCACGCAGCAGCTGGTGAAGAACTTCTTCCTCACGCCCGAGCGCACGATCCGGCGCAAGTTCACCGAGCTCATCATGGCCGTGCTGCTCGAAGCGCACTACAGCAAGGACGAGATCCTCGAGACCTACCTCAACGAGATCTACCTCGGCCAGGACCGCGACCGGGCGATCCACGGCGTCGGCCTCGCCGCGGAGTTCTATTTCGGCAAGGAGGTGCGCAACCTGACGGTGGCCGAGTCGGCGCTCCTCGTCGCGCTGGTGAGGGGACCGGCGTACTACGACCCGCGCCGCCACCCGGCGCGCGCCCTCGAGCGCCGCAACCTCGTGCTGCGCGAGGCGAGGGAGCGCGGCTATCTCACGCTCGAGCAGTACGCGCTCGCGCGCTCGACCGGCCTCGGCGTGTCGCAGCGCCCGGGCATGGGCACCTCGCCCTACCCGGCTTTCCTGCAGCTCGTGCACCGGCAGCTGCGCCGCGACTACGACGAGAACGACCTGCGCTCCGAGGGGCTGCGCATCTTCACGACGCTCGATCCGCGAGTACAGGCCGCCGCGGAGGCGGCGCTGGCGAAGCGCCTGGCGCAATTCGACCGCGAGAAGCGCTTCGACAAGCAGCCGGGCCTGGAGGGCGCCGTGGTGGTAACCGATCCGCAGAGCGGCGAAGTGCAGGCGCTGGTCGGCGGGCGCGATCCGCGCTACCGCGGCTACAACCGGGCGATCGACGCGGCGCGGCCGGTCGGCTCGCTGCTGAAGCCGGCCATCTACCTCACCGCGCTCTCCGATCCGGAGCGCTACACGCTCGTCACCCCGATCGACGACGGCCCGTTCACCTGGAAGAGCCGCGGCGCGCCCGACTGGCAGCCGCAGAACTACGACCGCCAGTTCCACGGCATGGTGCCGCTGCGGACCGCGCTCGCGCAGTCCTACAACGCCGCGACCGCGCGCCTCGGCACGCAGATCGGCCTCGACAACGTGCTCGCCAGCGTGAAGAAGCTCGGCGTCGAGCGCGACCTGCGGCCGTTCGCCTCGACGCTGCTCGGCGCGACCGAGATGACGCCGCTCGAGGTCGCGCAGATGTACCAGACGATCGCGAGCGGCGGCTTCCGCTCGCCGCTGCGCGCGATCCGCGAGGTGACCACGCAGGCAGGGCAGCCGCTGCAGCGCTACGGCCTGAAGGTCGAGCAGGCGTTCCCGCCCGAGCCGATCGTCCTCATCACGGCGGCGCTGCAGGGCGTCGTGCGCGAGGGAACGGCACAGGGGCTGAAGAGCTTCCTCCCCCCGGAGATCGGCGCGGCCGGCAAGACCGGCACGACCGACGAGCAGCGCGATGCCTGGTTTGCCGGCTTCACCGGCGATCACCTCGCGGTCGTGTGGGTCGGCTACGACGACAACCGGCCGGCCAAGCTGCTCGGCGCGAGCTCGGCGCTGCCGGTCTGGGGCGACCTCATGGCCGCGCTCTCGCCCGAGCCGCTCGCGCTCGCCACGCCGGAGACCGTCGAGCGCGTATGGATCGATCCGCAGACGAATCTGCGCGCCGACAGCCAGTGCGCCGGCGCGGTGGAGCTGCCGTTCATCAAGGGCAGCGCGCCGCAGCAGAGCGCCCCCTGCGCGAGCGCGACCGGCGCGGTCGTCGACGCGGTCGGCAATGGCGTCCAAAACGCGAAGTCGTGGCTCGAAAGGCTGTTCGGAAAATGATCCGCTCGACGAAGCGATGGCTCCTGCCCGCCCTGCTCCTCACCGGCTGCGCTACGGCGCCGGGGCCGGCGCCTGCGCCAGTGGAGCCGGCGCCCGCAAGCCCGCCGGCCCAGGCACCCGCCCCGCAGGCGTCCGCGCCTCAGGAGAACGTCGCCATCGCCGGCCTCATGGAAAGCGCGCGTGCCGACGCGGCCGCGGGCAGGCTGCCCAACGCCGCCGCGTCGCTGGAGCGCGCGCTGCGAATCGAGCCGCGCAATCCCCGCCTCTGGCAGGAGCTCGCGCGCGTGCGCCTACAGCAGGGCGACTACTCGCAGGCCGAAGGCCTCGCGCTGCGCTCGAATGCCTGGGGCGGAGCCGACAACCCGCTGCGCGCCGAGAACTGGCGGCTCATCGCCCAGGCGCGCCAGGCACGCGGCGACGCGGACGGCGCGCGCAAAGCCCAGGATCTGGCCGACCAGCTCTCCCGCTGATCGGGGTCGGATTACTTCTCCAGCGACTGCTTCATCGACTTGGTGAAGGGGAAGACGTGCGTGTAGCCGAGGATGTCGGTGATGAGCAGCACGAGGAAGACGATGAGCGCGGCGCCGATGAGCGCGCCGCCGTCGCCACCCGCCGGGGCCTGGTCGATCTGGCTCGCCAGCTGCGCGGCTTCCTGATCGCTGAGCGCGGCAACGCGGGCTTTCACATCGGACACGTTCACGCCGTAGGCGGCGAGCTTCGCCTGGATATCCTGGCGCTCGAGCAGGCTGTCGATCCGCGCGCGGGAATTGGCATTCAGAGCGTCGCCGGTGGCGAGCATGCCGGCCTGGGCGCTCAGCGGAAGGCCGAGGCCGGTGATCGACACGATGAGCGAGACGGCAAGCAGGCGGCGAAAGCGGTTCATCGGAATCCTTTCTATGTTTTATAGGTTTGCATTCGTGCGTCGTTGGCGCGCACGGCACCAGCGTGCCAATTATTCCCTATGTGCGGCAGGGCGGTCCTTAAGGGGATATCCGATGGCCGTGGTTTACCCTGTCGCCATTGCGCGACATGGTCGGGGTTTTCCCGATTGGCCCGCGGTGGTCTCCCGGCTACGTTCTCCCCGGGAGGATCGATGGCCAAAGAGCCGGTGAAGAAATACGTCGTGTGCAAGCGCCGCAACATCGCGGCGGCGTTCGAGCGCTTCCTCGGCCCGAGCGCCGGGGCGCTGCTGGAAGAGCCCTGGCACAGCCGCACGTGGACGGGGATTCTCCAGGCGCTGAGGATCCGTCCCTCGACACCCACCCCCACCCCGCGCGCCTCCCAGCAGGAGGACTAGCGTTTCGCCGCCGGGAACGTGCGCGTCTCGCCCGGCTTCATCTCCACCATCCGACCGCCCAGGCCCCGCTTCGCGAGCGCCGCCTTGAACTGCGCCGGGGTGCCGGCGAGGATCGGATAGGTGCCGAAGTGCATCGGGGTCACCTGCTTCGGCTTCACCAGCGCCACCGCCTCCGCCGCGCGCACCGGGTCCATCGTGAAGTGGCCACCGATGCAGGCGAGCATCAGGTCGACCTTGAAGTGCTCGGCGATGAGTCGCATGTCGCCGTAAACGTCGGTGTCGCCGGTGTGATAGATCGTCGGCCCGCCCTTGATCTGCAGCACGTAGCCGACCGGGTTGCCGCTCGTCAGCGCGGCCGGCTGGCCCGGTTCCGGCTTGAGCTGCGGCGCGGTGAGCTCGGAGCCGTGGATGGCGTTGACGAGCGTCACCTTGGCGCCGGCCTTCGGCAGGTCGATCGTGCCGCCGATGTTGCCGCCGGTCGCCGCGGTCGCCTGCTTCTCCGGATAGCCGAGCACCGACACCATGTTCATCTGCAGCCCGTAGGGCGCCACCAGGATCGCGCCGGTCTTCTTGGCGATCTCGACCGCCTCGCCGATGTGGTCGCGGTGGCCGTGCGTCACCAGGATGTAGTCGACGCGCTCGAGCTTGGCGATCGAGTCCTTGTCCGGGTTGGTCGGCACGGTGAGCCAGGGATCGATCAGGATCACGCCGCCCGAGGGCGTATCGATCCGCCAGGCGGCCTGGCCGTACCAGTGGAGCTTGGTCTGTGCCTGCGCTAGCCCGCCAGCGGCGAGCAGGAGCGAGGCGACGAGCAGCATTGCGAGCTTTTTCATGGCATTTCCTCCCCAGGAATGTGGGGCAAGGATAGCCGATCGTCGCCGTTCTGCGCTGAAGCGTTCGAATGCGCCGCGGTTTCACGCAGCGTCGCCGGGACGCGGAAGGCTGCAAGTTAATATAGCGCAATGACTTACCTCGTCGGCATCGACATCGGCGGCACCTTCACCGACTGCGCCATCGTCGACCGCGCCGGCAAGCTCCTCACTACCAAGGTTCCCTCCACGCCGCAGGATTTCTCCCGCGGCATGATGGATGCGCTCGGCGCCGGCGCGCAGGCGCTCGGCCTGTCGCTCGACGGCTTCTGCCGCGACATCTCGTTCCTCTCGCACGGGACGACGGTCGGCACCAATACCATCATCCAGAAGCGCGGCGCCAAGGTGGGCCTGATCACCACCCGGGGGCACGAGGACGCGATCCACATCATGCGCGGCTCGCGCGGCTACGCGGGACGCGACATCCGCAAGGTGGTGCATTTTCCCGAGACCTCCAAGCCCGCGCCCATCGTGCCCAAGCGCCTGATCCGCGGCGTCTCGGAGCGCGTCGACTGCTTCGGCGAAGTGGTCGTGCCTTTGAACGAGCGCGAAGCGCAACGCGCCATAGAAGAGCTGTTGCAGGAAGGCGTCCAGGCGATCGCCGTCTGCTTCCTCTGGTCGTTCCGCAATCCCGCGCACGAGAACCGGGTGAAGGCGATGGTGCGGCGTCTCGCGCCGAACGTCTTCGTCACCACGTCGGTCGACATCGCGCCGAAGTGGGGCGAGTACGAGCGCGTCACCGCCACGGCGCTCAACGCCTACCTGGGGCCGGTCATGGGCGACTATCTGGCAAGGCTGGACAGCTCCCTGCGCAGCCTCGGTTACGACCACGGGCTGCAGATCACGCAGTGCGGCGGCGGAACGGTGCCGGTCGCGCGCGCCGGCGAGGCACCGCTCCTCACCCTCGACTCGGGCCCGGTGTCGGGCGTCACCGCCTCGATGTTCCTCGGGGCCGCGATGGGCGAGAAGAACGTGATCACCACCGACATGGGCGGCACGTCCTTCGACGTATCGATCATCTACGAAGGCAAGCCCGCCTACTCGTTCATCTCCAACACCGACCAGTACGAGTACTTCCTGCCGAAGGTCGACCTGCAGGCGATCGGCGCAGGCGGCGGCAGCCTGGCGCGCGCGCACCCCGAGACGCGCACCCTGACCGTCGGCCCGGACAGCGCCGGCGCCTTCCCGGGCCCGGTGTGCTACGGCCGCGGCGGCACCGTGCCGACCGTGACCGACGCGCAGCTCGTGCTCGGCTACCTCGATCCGGACAACTTCGCCGGCGGACGCATGCGGCTGGACAAGGCGTCGGCCGTGCGCGCCATCGGGGAGCTGGGGGCGCAGATCGGCATGAGCCCGATCGAATGCGCCGCCGGCATCTGCCGCATCGTGGAGCTGCACATGGCCGACATCATCCGCAAGGTAACGGTCGAGAAAGGCTTCGACCCGCGCGACTTCGTGCTCTTCGCCTTCGGCGGCGCGGGCCCCGCGCACGCCGGCGTCTTCGCCCGGGAGCTGGGGGTGCGGAAGGTTTTCGTGCCGCAGAGAAAAGCGGCCTCCACGTGGTGCGCGTTCGGCGCCGCGGCGGCCGACGTGCTGCACATCCTCGAGCACACCGAGATCATGCCGACCCCGGTGCCGGCGAAGCGCATCAACGGCCATCTCGAAGCCCTGCAGAAGAAGGCTTCCGCCCTGATGACGCAGGAGGGGATCGAGCCTGCGCGCCAGCGCTTCGAGTTCTCCCTCGACGTACGCCACAAGGGGCAGATCAACGAGGTCGAGATCCTCCTTCCGTGGAAGCGCCTGGCCAGCGATTTCGAGGGGGCGCTGAGAAAGCTGTTCGTGAAGCGCTACGAGCAGCTCTACGGCCGCGGCTCGGCGCTTCCCGGGGCGCAGCTCGAGATCGTCGTCTGCCGCTTGCGCGCGAAGGCGCTCACCCCGCAGCCGAGGCTGAGGGTCGCCAAGAAGACTTCCCGCACCATCCCGAAGGCGGCGGTGCGGAAGAAGCGCGACATCTACTGGCCCGACCTCGGCAAGCGCAAGAGCACGCCCGTCTACGACGGCGAGCTCCTCGCGAGCGGAAACCGGATTCCCGGGCCGGCGATCGTCGAGACGGCCGATACGACCGTCGTGGTGCAGCCGGGCAACCGGCTGCGCGTCGACGAGCTCGGCAACTTCGAGCTGACCTTCTAGGGAGCGTTTCATGGACACCTGCACTGTCGAGACCGGGCTGTTGCGCAAGGCGCCCTGCGGCCACACGGCCGTGGCCAAGTGCGCGAACTGCGAGCGGCCGCTTTGCAGCAAGCATGCGATTGCGCAGACGAACGCCGGCAAGAAGACCGGCGCTTTCATGTGCGCCGAATGCAACGCGGCCAACCGCGCCTATGAGAAAGCGGCCGCCCGCGCTCCCCAGGCTGCGCCGAAACCCGCCGCGCCGAGACCGTCGGCGCCCAGGCCCGCCGCGCCCGCGCCGGCGGCGAAAGCGCCCGCCCAGCCCGCCGCCGCGCCGGCCAAGCCCGACGAGGACAGCCTCGGCAGCATCGACTTCACGCCCTCCAAGAAATGAACGCGCCGCTGAAGAAGCTCTCCGAGCTCGCGGGCGTCGAATTCGACGGCCGGCGCACGGGCTACGTGCCGCCCAAGCAGCTTCGCATTTCCAGGAAGCTGCGCCTTCACAGGAAATCCAGGAAGGACATCGATCCGGTGACCTTCGAGGTGGTGCGCCACGCGCTGTGGAACGTGAACGAGGAGCACGGCGCGACGATCCAGCGCCTGTCGGGCTCGCCGGTGGCGATGTACGCGCTGGACCTCAACCCGTCGATCCTCACCGAGGACGCCGAGTTCGTCTATTTCGGCCCGTACATGCAGTACATGTCCGGGGTCACCGACACGCAGGTGAAGTGGACGCTCGAGAACCGGGCCGACAATCCGGGCATCCGGGACGGCGACATGTTTCTCGCCAACGATCCCTGGGTCGGCGCCGCGCACCAGATGGACGTGATGCTGCTCTGCCCGGTCTTCTGGAAGGGCGAGCTCTTCTGCTGGGTGACGAACTGCCTGCACCAATACGACATCGGCGGCATCACCCCCGGCAGCTTCTGCCCCTCGGCGCGCGACGCCTTCGACGAGGGCATCCTCATCCCGCCGGTGAAGATCATCGAGGGCAACGAGATCCGGCGCGACATCGAGGAGATCTACCTGCGCAGCTCGCGCAAGCCGAGCGCCGTCGCGCTCGACTTCAGGGCGCAGCTCGCGGGCAACGTGACGGCGCGCGACCGGATCTTCTCCCTGATCAAGCGATACGGCGCGGACACCGTCAAGGGCGTGATGCGGAAGATCATCGACGACGGCGAGCAGGCTTTCCTGAAGAAGCTGTCGTTGCTGCCCGATGGCGTCTGGCGCGATCGCACCTACGTCGAGTGCTGCCGCCCGGGCGACCGGCAGGTCCACCGGGTGCTTTTGACGCTCAAGAAAATCAACAACAAATTGGTGTTCGAGAACGAAGGCACCGACCCGCAGGCGGGCGGCCTCAACGCCACCTACTCGGGCTGGCGCGGCGCGATCATGGTCGCGCTGAACGAGCTCATGTGCTGGGAGCAGTACTACGCGGTCGGCGGCGCGCTGCGCCACGTCGACTTCAATCCCACGCCGGGCACGCTCAACTGCGCCGATTTTCCCGCCTCGGTCTCCACGGCCCCGGTGCAGTGCATGGAGATCTCGCTCTACCCGGCGTACAACGTGCTCTCGAAGATGATCTATCCCGCGCCC
>Ga0153915_10001091_pt1 | contig 25023 bp, 15 predicted proteins | sample Opewatmetagenome_2_FD_107003 | JGI IMG/M metagenome (GOLD analysis project Ga0153915, IMG submission 107003) | Freshwater wetland microbial communities from Ohio, USA - Open water 3 Core 3 Depth 3 metaG | ecosystem: Environmental > Aquatic > Freshwater > Wetlands | place: USA: Ohio, Lake Erie...
CCTCCGGGCCCTCCAGACGCTAACTGCCTTCAATTGACCCCACTTCCAAGGGGGCAGAATGCTTCGTCATCTGGTTGTTGTAGGTAGCCTGGCGTGGGCGGTTCCTCTGCTCGCGCAGCAGGGCACCGGCTCGGTGACCGGCAAGGTCACGGACGCCACCACCGATCAACCCATTCCCGGGGTCGAGGTCGCGATCCCCGGCACCCCCAACCGCGCCCAGACGCGGTCGGACGGGACCTTCCGGTTTGACGCTCCCGCGGGAGCCCAGCACGTGCGGGCCACGCGGATCGGATACGGCCCCGGCCTTCAGGACGTCACGGTGACGGCCGGGGGGACGGTCACGGTGAACTTCGCCATGGCCCCCGCGGCCGCGCTGCTGGAAGAGGTGGTGGTGACGGGGTACGGCACCCAGCGGCGGGAAGCCATCACCGGATCGGTGGCGGCCATCACGGCGGACGTGGCGAACGTCGGGGTGGTCTCCAACGTGAACAACATGCTGTCGGGCCGCGCCGCGGGATTGAATCTGACGCTCAACAACGGCGAGCCCGGCGCCGGCTCCCAGATCCTGATTCGCGGGGGCACCTCGCTCAGCGCCAGCAACGAGCCGCTGTACGTGATTGACGGCGTGGCGATCAACAACGCGTCGGTGGAGGCGTCCGGGATCGGGGTGGGCGGTGGCGCGCAGCTGGCGCGCAACCCGCTCAACCTGATCAACCCCGCGGATATCTCCTCGATCACCATCCTCAAGGATGCGGCGGCGGCGGCCATCTACGGCAGCCGCGCCGCCAACGGCGTGATCCTGATCGAGACCAAGAAGGGTGGAGGCGCAGGGGCCGGCATCGAGTATGACGGCTACCTCTCAGCGGCCTCGCCCTACCGGCATCTTAACGTCCTGAACGGGGACCAGTACCGGGCGTTCGTCCAGGAACAGGTGACGGCCGGGAATCTCGATGCCGCGCGCCTGGCGGGCCTGGGGACGGCGAACACCGACTGGGAGCGGGCGGTCACCCGGACGGCCTGGACCCACAATCACGACATCTCGTTCGCGGGCGGGACGCAGGACACCCGGTACCGGGCCTCGCTCAACTACATGAAGCAGGACGGCGTCGTCATCTCCAGCGCGCTGGAGCGGGTGCAGGCGCGCCTCAACGCCACCCACAACGCCTTCGACAGCCGCTTGCGCCTGGGGCTCAACGTCACAACCTCGCACGTGTACAACGACTACGTTTCCCACCAGAACACCGGCGGGTTTGAAGGGGACGTGCTGCAAAACGTCGCCATCTTCAATCCGACCCACCCGGTCAAGGTGCCGGTGACCGGCGGAGACTCGGTGTACTACGAGATCGGGGCCGGCTCGCAATCGGTGCGCAACCCGGTGGCGCTGGCCAACCAGCTCAGCGACTTCGGGCACGATACCCGGACGCTGGGCAACGCGACGGCCGAGTTCGATCTGTTCTCCGGGCTCACGGCGCAAGTCAACGTGGGTGCGGACCGCTCCTCCGGGCTGCGGCAGATCTATTGGCCCAATGAAAGCCCGGTCGGCGCTCCCTACGGCGGGCGGGCGCAGCAGTCGGAGCACACCAACTCCTCCCAGACCCTGCAGACCCTGCTGACGCTGCGTGAGCAGGGCGCCCTGCACAGCCTCGACGTCGTCGGCGGGTACGAGTACGAGAAGTACATCACCGATGAGTTCGTGGCCGAGGGGCAGGGCTACGTGTCGGACGCCTTCACCTTCAACAACCTGGCCGGAGCCTCGGTGCTGGTGCCGCCGACCTCGTTCAACGAGCAGCGGAAGTACGTGTCGTTCTTCGGGCGGGCCAACTACGGCTTCAAGGACCGCTACTTCCTGACCGGGGTGCTGCGCTACGACGGCGCGTCCCAGTTCGGCACCGGCCACAAGTGGGGGCTGTTCCCCGCGCTGTCGGCCTCCTGGCACGTGAGCCAGGGTGGAAGCTCCGGGCTGCCCGACCTCAAGATCCGGGCAGGCTGGGGGCTGCAGGGTAACCCGGGCGTGCCGCCCTATTCCTCGCTGCTCCGGCTGGAGCCCACCAGCGACGGGCGGGCGGTGTTCGGACAGTCCACCATCGTGAGCGGCGTGGTGCCCACCTCGTGCGCCAATCCCGATCTCAAATGGGAGCAGACCTCCCAGGTCAACGGGGCGGTGGACTTCAGCGCCTTGAACAGCCGCCTGTCGGGAACGGTGGAATACTACGTCAAGAACACCAAGGACCTGCTGCTTAACGTCTCGGTGACCCAGCCCGCCCCGTGCGGCCAACGGCTGGAGAACGTGGGGAAGACCCAGACCCGCGGTCTGGAGCTGTCGCTCGACGTCCTCCCGGTGTCCAGGCGCAATCTGACCTGGCGAGCCGGGGTGGCGTTCGCGGCGGGCGGGAAACAGAAGATCGTGGACCTGGGGCCCTACAAGTTCATCACCACGGGCAACGTGAGCGGTCAGGGTCAGAGCAACCAGGTTTCTGAGCGGATCATCCCGGGCCAGCCCATCGGGACCTTCTACGGCCCGGTCTTCGTAGGCTGGGACGCCGCCGGCAAGCAGCTGTTCCAGTGCGCCGCCACCTCGGCGGGATGCACCAACGGGCAGACCACCAGCCCCCTGGCCGAGGACTACCAGATCATCGGCAACGCCAACCCCGACTTCACGCTGGGGCTGAGCAGCCAGTTGAACGCCGGCAAGTTCGACCTGAGCTTCCTGATCAACAGCTGGGTCGGCAATGACGTGTTCAACAATACAGCCCTGGTCTACAGCACCAAGGGCAACGCGCTCCAGGACAAGAACTTCCTGGTGTCGGCGCTGACCGACTCGACCGGCATCAAGGAGCCGGCCATCTATTCGTCCCGGTGGATCGAGAACGGCTCGTTCATGCGCCTGCAGAACGTGACCGTGGGCTACACCTTCCACCTGCCGGGCGTGATGGGAGGGGCCCGGACCACCCGGCTGTATGTTTCGGCCGACAACCTGCTGTTACTGACCGGATACTCGGGCTATGACCCGGAGGTCTTCACGGATGCCGGCCTGGCGACCCGTGGCCTCGACTACCTGGCCTATCCGCGGCCTCGCACTGTGACGGCCGGCGTCCATGTCGCTTTCTGAGAGGAGACCACCCGTGACCATGTCAACCAGAGCGATGGGGCGCTGGACGGTGGTGCTGGTGGCGCCCGTGCTGCTGACCGTGGCGGCGTGCACCAATCTGGACGAGAGCCCGGAGAGCTTTATCACTCCGGTGAACTTCTACAACAATGAGGCCGAAGTGCTGAGCGGCCTGGCGGGCGTCTACGCGCAGCTGCGGCACGTCGTGGACGACTACTGGAACGTCACCGAGGTCAGCACCGACGAGGTGGTGGTGCCGACCCGGGGCCAGGACTGGTACGACAACGGCCAGTGGCTGGAGCTGCACCGGCAGACCTGGACGCCCAGCAGCCCCTCCGGGCTGAGCCTGATCAACGGCGCCTGGGGTATGGCCTACACCGGCGTCACCCGGGCCAACGCGTTGCTGGAAGCGCTGGACAGCGTCACCGTGCCCAATCAGAAGGCCATCGTGGCCGAGGCCCGGACGTTGCGCGCGTTCTACTACTATCTGCTGATGGATCTGTTCGGCGGAGTGCCGCTGGCGACCTCCACCGAGGTGATGGCCCGTCCGCGCGTGACGCGGGATTCGCTGTTCACCTTCATTGCGTCCGAGCTGACTGCGGCGCGGGCCGATCTGCCCGACCAGCCGCTGGCCTACGGCCGGCTCGCCAAGGGCGCCGCGGACGCGATCCTGGCCAACATGTACATCAACGCCGCGGTGTTCACCAAGGACGACGGCGTCAGTCCCACGGCCTACAATTCCTGCACCACGGTGCAGATCGGCGGCAAGAGCGCCTGCCAGCTGGCCGTTGAGGCGGCGGACCGGATCATCAACTCCGGGGTGTACCAGTTGGCCGACTCGTTCCCCCAGGATTTCCGCGCCGACAACTACAACTCGCCGGAGAACATCTTCGTCGCCAACTTCGCCGACCAGTCGGGCCTGGGGCTCAACTTCGTGATGCGGGCGCTGCACTACAACCAGTTCACCCCGTCGCCCTGGAACGGCTTCGCCACGCTGGCGGCCACCTACAGCGCGTTCGACCCGGCCGACGAGCGGCGCCAGGACGTCTTCCTGGTAGGGGCGCAGAAGAACGTGTTGACCGGCCAGCCGGTGACCGACCGGCAGGGGAACCCGCTGGTCTTCACCACCACCATCAACGACATCACCCAGGCCACCGAGGGCGAAGGGGCCCGGTTCTACAAGTGGCCGGCCGATCCCAACCATCTCAACGAGAACAACGGCAACGACTACGCCTTCTTCCGCCTGGGTGAGATCTACCTCATCAAGGCCGAGGCGCTGAACGAGATGAGCCCGGGAGACGGAACGGCGCTCGGCCTGCTGAACGCACTGCGAGCCCGGGTGTTCAATCCGCCCAAGCCGGTGGGCGCGGTGGATCGGAACGCGATCCTCCAGGAGCGCCTCTTCGAGCTGACCTTCGAGGCGAAGCGGCGGCAGGACCTGATCCGCTTCGGGTTGTATACGGCGGCCCGGCAGTTCAAGTCGGTGACCGACGCGAAAGTGCTGCTGATGCCCATTCCGCAGACGCAGCTCGACGCCAACCCGCAGCTGACGCAGAACCCGGGGTACTAAGGCGGGAAGCGCGCCCCGGTCCGGAACGCAACAGCAGGCGCGGTGGAGAAGCTTCCGCCGCGCCTGCTGCTGCATTGGGGTTCTCAGCGCGTGCCGGGGGGGAAACTCCGTCCCCGAGGAGACTGCCGGCGCGCTCTTCACCCGCCTTCCCCAGAGCTACACCGGCGTACGTTTCGAGAACCGCGTCACCGAGACCCAGGACCAGAACGTCTTCACCTACCGGAACTACTACAACGGCGGAGGCGTGGCCCTGGGCGACCTCACCGGCAAGGGCCTGCCCGACATCGTCCTCACCTCCAACCAGGGCGGCACCCACCTCTACCTGAACCGTGGCGGATTCCACTTCCGGGAGGTGACCCGGGAGGCCGGGCTGCACAGCAAGGGATGGACAACCGGGGTGACCCTGGCCGACGTGAACGGCGATGGGCGGCTGGACATCTACGTCTGTCACGCCGGGAAGGAGGAATCGCGGCTGCGCGGCAACGAGCTGTATATCAACCAGGGGCCCAGCGCGGACGGCGTGCCCACCTTCCTGGAGCAGGCGGCGGCCTACGGGGTGGCGGACAGCGGCTATTCCACCCAGGCCGCGTTCTTCGACTACGACGGGGACGGTGACCTCGACCTGTTCGTGATCAACAACTCACCGCGGCCGGTGTTCACCTTCGGGCTGAAGAACACCCGCGACCAGCGGGACCCGGCGGGCGGCGACCACCTGTACCGCAACGACGGCGGCCATTTCACCGACGTGAGCGCCCAGGCCGGCATCTACGGTTCGGAAATCGGCCTCGCGTTGAGCCTCGCCGTGAGCGACCTCAACGGGGACGGCCGGCCGGACCTGTACGTGGCGAACGATTTCTTCGAGCGGGACTACCTCTACCTCAACAACGGCGACGGGACCTTCAGCGAGCGGCTGGAGCAGGAAATGCCCTACCTCAGCCTCTCCTCCATGGGCATGGACATCGCGGACGTGAACAACGATGGCCGTCCCGACGTCTTCGTGGCCGACATGCTTCCCCGGGACGAATACCGGCTCAAGACGGTCGGCTCCTTCGAGGACTGGCATCGCCTGGTGGACGAGGTGCGCAACGATTTTCACTACCAGTTCACCCGCAACATGCTGCAGCTGAACAACGGCAACGGAACGTTCAGCGAGATCGGCCAGATGGCCGGCGTGGCGCAGACGGACTGGACCTGGAGTCCCCTGATCGCGGATCTCGACCTGGACGGCTACAAGGACCTGTACGTCAGCAACGGGTTGGCCAGGGACGTGACCCAGCAGGACTACATCGCGCTCCTGGGCAGCAGGGAAACGATGGCCCGCGCGACCAGCGGCGGGCGGGTGGACTTCCTGCGCCTGATCCGGGCGATGAGCTCGACCAAGCTGTCCCACTACGCGTTCCAGAACCGGGGCGATTCGACCTTCGCCGACCAGAGCGCCGCCTGGGGATTGGACACGCCGAGCTTCGCCAACGGGGCGGCCTACGGCGACCTGGACGGCGACGGAGCGCTGGACCTGGTGGTGAACAACGTCAACCAGGAAGCGTTCGTCTACCGCAACAACGCGAGGGCCCGCACCCCCAATCACTACGTTCAGGTCCGGCTGGAGGGCGAGGGGGCCAACCGCTTCGCCATCGGCGCCAGGGTCACCGTCTGGTCCGGTGGGCAGTTGTTGGTCCAGGAGCTGGAGCCCACGCGGGGCTTCCAGTCCAGCGTGGACTACGTGCTGACCTTCGGGATCGGGCAGCGGGAGCGCGCCGACTCCCTGCGGGTGGAATGGCCCGGCCGCGAACGGCGGGTGAGCCTGCTCCAGCCGGTCCCGGCCGACCGGCGGCTGGTGGTTCGGGAGGCGGATGCGGCCCCACCCGGCGCTGCCGCTTCAGCCTCTTCTCCCGCTCTTGCCTCCCCTGCCGCCCTTCTGAAAGACGTCACCGACCGGGTGAACCTGCCCTACCGGCATCAGGAGAACGAGTTCGTGGATTTCGATCGCGAGCCCCTGATGCCCAAAATGGTGTCCATGGAGGGGCCCCTTGCCGCGGTGGCGGACGTGAACGGCGACGGGCTGGACGACCTGTTCCTGGGCGGCGCCAAGAACCAGCGAGGCGCGCTCCTGATCCAGGGACCGGACGGCCGTTTCGCCAGCCGCGACGACCGGGTGTTCGCCGAGGATAGCCTCTCGGAAGACCTGGGAGCGGTCTTCTTCGACGCCGACGGGGACGGGCACCCCGACCTCTACGTGGTGAGCGGCGGCAACGAATTTTCCAAGATGGCGCCGGCGCTGCAGGACCGGCTCTATGTGAACGATGGGCGCGGGCACTTCACCAAGGCGCGCGGCCGGCTCCCGGCAGAATTCGAGAGCGGCTCCAGGGTGGTGGCGGCCGACTACGACGGGGATGGTGACAACGATCTCTTCGTGGGTGGCCGGGTAGTCCCCTGGCGTTACGGGGCCGACCCGCGAAGCCTGCTGCTCCAGAACGACGGGCACGGGCGTTTCACGGACGTGACCCAGGCGCTGGCCCCCGAGCTGGAGCACGCCGGGATGGTCACCGACGCGCTGTGGCGGGACGTGGACGGCGACGGCAAGCTGGACCTGGTGGTGGTGGGTGAATGGATGCCCATCACCGTGTTCCGGAACGCGGGCGGCGGGAAGCTGGTGCGAGCGACGCCGCGCGGTCTCGAGGCGAGCGAAGGATGGTGGAACCGGATCCTGGCCGGGGATTTCAGCGGCCACGGGCGGGTGGATTTCCTGGTGGGCAACCTGGGCCTCAATACCCGCTTTCAGGCGTCCGCCGATAAACCGGTGAGGATGTACGTCAAGGACTTCGACCGGAACGGGTTCGTGGAGCAGATCGTCACCAGCTACAACGGGGAGAAGAGCTACCCCATCGCGATGCGGGACGAGCTGCTCCGGGTGCTGCCGTACCTCGCCAGCCGCTATCCCAGCCACAAGGACTACGCCGGCCAGACCATCTCGGACATCTTCTCGCCCGCCGAGTTGGAGGGGGCCATCGTGAAGCAGGCGCACGCCTTCGCCACCGCGCTGGCCCGTAACAACGGGGACGGTTCCTTCACGCTGATCCCGCTTCCCCGGGCGGCGCAGCTGGCCCCGGTGTACGGGATGCTGGCCTCCGACCTGGATGGAGACGGGAAGACGGACCTGCTCCTGGCCGGGAACTTCGACGGCGTGCAGCCGGAGATCGGGCGGATGAGCGCGAGCTACGGGTTAATGCTACGGGGGGATGGGGGCGGGAGCTTCACCCCGGTGCCGGCGGCCGCGAGCGGCTTCCTGGTGCCGGGCCAGGCGCGGGACATCGTGCCGGTGCGGACGAGCAGGGGCGTGCTGTACCTGGTGACGCGGAACAACGACCGGCCGCTCCTGTTCCGGCCGTGAAGGGTCAGGGCGGCGGAGGCCTCTTGGTCTTGATGACGATGACGCCGTTGGCGCCCCGCATGCCGTACATGGAGGTACTGACCGCGTCCTTGAGGACCTCGATGGTCTCGATATCCTTGGGATTGATGCCCACGAGGCTCCCGTAGGGCCCCGGGTCCACGGCGACGCCGTCAATCACATAGAGCGGGGTGTTGTCGCTCTGAATGGACGACCCTCCCCGGATGCGCAGGGCGATGCCGCCGTCGGGCGTGCGCACCGCGGTGATGCCGGGGAATCGCCCCATCAGGATCTGCTCGATGGACTGGCCGGGGTTGTTCTCGATGTCCGCCGCCGTCACCACGTTGTGGGGGGCGGTGGATTGAGGCGGTGGCTGGTCGGTGCCGCTCCGGGAGCCGTGGGCGCAGGCGCAAAGCGTCCCCAGCAGGAGACCACTGAACGGCAGGGCGGGCCTGGCGACACGAAGCATAGGGGTCTCCTACGAGGGGTACTCTTGGTAAGGTATATGATCGCATGGAAGGGGCAACCATGACCGAGCGTTATGCCGAGCTGCTTGAGCGCCTGCGGGCTTCGGTGCTGGAGGGTGCGGGGGTAACCGATCCCGCCCTCCGGCAAGCGGTGGCCTCCCGCGCCTCGGCGCTGGGCGGCGGGACGGCCGGGCGGGAGCCGGTCATCCCGCCCGACATCAGCTCGCTGGTGGACAAGATCGCCCGGCGCGCCTACACCGTGACCGACGCCGACGTGCAAGCGGTGCGGCAGGCCGGCTACTCGGAAGATGCGGTGTTCGAGATCGCCGCGGCGGCCGCGCTGGGCGCGGCCCTGGGCCGCCTGGAGCGGGGGATGGCCGCCCTGAAAGGGAGGGCCTGATGCGTCTCGCCGTGGTGGAGCGGGGCCACCGGCTCCCGCAGAAGATCCGGCTGGCCATCATCCGCCTGCTTTCGGGACGGCGGGTGGTGGACATCATCCGGACCCTGGCCTACCGGCCGGAGTTCTTCGGGGCGCAGATGCGGGCCTGGACCCACGCGGTGATGCGCGGGCCCTCGGCCTGGAGCGTGTGGGAGCGGGAGCTGTTCGCGGCGTTTGCCTCGCGGCTCAACCAGTGCGTCTTCTGAACGTCCGCCCACGGCGCGGTCGCGTCGCAGGCATTGGGTGATGAGCAGAAGGTGCAGCGCATCCTGGACGACTGGCGGAACGCCCCGCTCGAGCCGCGGTTGCGGGCCACGCTGGGCTTCCTCGAGAAGCTGACCCTGGAGCCGGGGTCGGTCACGGCGGCGGACGTGGCGCCGCTCCGGGCGGCGGGGCTCAGCGATGAAGCCATCGAGGACGCCATTCACGCCACGGTGCTGTTCAACATCTACGACCGGATGGCGGACACCCTGGAATTCGACATACCGCCCAAGGAGGGATTCGCGCAGGGAGCCAGAGCGCTGCTGGCGCGCGGCTACCAGTGAGCGCACCCCGGTGGATCGGGGTATCCCTGGTCCTGCTGGTGAGCGGTTGCGGCGGGGCAAAACCCCCGCCGCTCTTCGAGCTGCTGGCGCCCGGCCGGACCGGCGTCACCTTCGCCAACCGCCTGCCGGAGGACACCACGTTCAACATCCTCACCTACCTCTATTACTACGACGGCGGCGGTGTGGCGGTGGGCGACATCGACAACGATGGGCTGCCGGACCTCTACTTCACGTCCAACGCCGGGGCCAACCGGCTGTACCGGAATCTGGGGGACTACCGCTTCGAGGATGTCACGCAGCGGGCCGGCGTGGCGGATTCGACGGGCTGGAAGACCGGCGTCACCATGGCCGACGTCAACGGAGACGGCCTGGTGGACATCTACGTCTCCGGCGTGGACTTCCTCACCATGCACGGGCGCAACGTGCTGTACGTCAACAACGGCGACGGCACCTTCACCGACCGTACTAAGGAATACGGCCTCGACTTCTCGGGATACTCCACCCAGGCCGCCTTCTTCGACTACGACGGGGACGGCGATCTGGACATGTACTTGCTGAACCACTCCACCCACGGCGAGCGGGGCCCCAGCGTGCGGCCCCAGCGCTCGCCGCGGCACCCGCGCGCGGGAGACCGCCTCTACCGGAACGACCACGGCCATTTCGTGGATGTGAGCGAGCAGGCCCACATCTACGGCGGGGTGGAGGGGTACGGGTTGGGCGTGGCCGTGAGCGATCTGAATCTGGACGGCTGCCCCGATCTGTATGTAGGGAATGACTTTCAGGAGAACGACTTTCTCTACGTCAACAACTGCGACGGCACCTTCACCGAGTCCATCGCCACGGCGGTAGGGCATACCAGTCACGCGGCCATGGGGGTGGATGCCGCCGATGTCAACAACGACGGCCGGCCGGACCTCGCCCAGCTCGACATGCTCCCCGACCAGGAGGGAATCTTCAAGACCTCGGCCAACGCCGACGGCTGGGACGTCGAGCGTGAGAAGCTGGACGCCGGCTACCACCTTCAGTACGCCCGCAACATGCTGCAGCTCAACCGGGGCCTGGGACGGTTCAGCGAAATCGGGTACCTGGCCGGCGTGTCCGCCACCGACTGGAGCTGGGCGCCGCTGCTGGCCGACCTGGACAACGACGGCTACAAGGATCTCTTCGTCAGCGCCGGGATCTACCGCCGCCCCAACGACCTGGACTACTTGGCGTTCGTGATCCGTCCGGACGTCCAGGCCACCCTGCGCGGGGGATTCGTCGGTCTGCGGCAGACGCTCATCCGCAAGATGCCGCACCTGCCCCACCCCAATGTCGCCTTCCGCAACAACGGCGACCTGACGTTCACCGACCAGGCGGCGGCCTGGGGACTGGGCCGGCCGGGATTCTCCAACGGCGCCGCGTACGTGGACCTGAATCACAGCGGCGCGCTCGACCTGGTGGTGAACACCCTCGAGGGCCCGGCCGCCATCTACCGGAACCACGCCCGCGACGTCACGGGCAACGGGTACCTGGCGATCCGGCTGCGGGGCAGGGGAGGGAACACGGCGGGGATCGGCAGCCGGGTGATCATCCAGGCCGCCGGCAAGCGCCAGGTGCTGGAGCAATTCCCCACCCGGGGCTACCAGTCTTCCGTAGATCCGGTGCTCCACTTCGGCCTGGGAGCGGCTCAGACGGTTGACTCGTTGATGGTGATCTGGCCCGACCACCGGATTCAGGTGCTGACCGGCGTGGCGGCCAATCAATTGATCACGCTGTCGCAGGACGAGGCCGCTGGCCGGTACGTGTACGGAGAAGGGCAGAAGGGGCAGGATGGTCGTCCCATCGGCTCCCCTGCCTCTTCTGCCCCATCTGCTCCTTTTTTCACCGACGTGACGGCCGCCCTGGGTGTGGAGGTGAGGCATCGGGAGAATACGTTCTACGACGACCACCGGGAGCCGCTCATCCCGCGCCTGCTCTCCGCGGAGGGCCCCGCCCTGGCCGTGGGAGACGCGGACGGCGACGGATCGGACGACATCTACGTCGGGGGCGCCAAGTGGCAGGCCGGCACGCTGCTGCTCCAGCGGCGCGACGGCACCTTCCGCGCCAGCCCAGTGCCGGCGTTCCGGGCGGACAGCCTGAGTGAAGACGTGGACGCCGCCTGGCTGGACGCCAACGGCGATGGCCATCCCGACCTCTACGTGGTGAGCGGCGGCAACGAGTTCTGGGAGGACGCCCCGGCGCTGCAGGACCGGCTGTATCTCAACGACGGCCGGGGACACCTCCGCCGCGACACGCTGGCCGTGCCCGTGACGGCGGAGAGCGGCTCAGCCGTGGCGGTGGGCGATTTCGACGGTGACGGCCATCCCGATCTCTTCGTGGGCCGCCGCGCCGTGGCGCGGAGATACGGGCTCATCCCGCGGAGTTATCTGCTGCAGAACGACGGCCATGGACGCTTCCAGGACGTAACTGCCCGGAAGGCCCCCGGGCTGGCGACGGCCGGCATGGTGACTGCGGCCGCCTGGGTGGACTACGACCGCGACGGCCGGCCGGATTTGGTCGTGGTGGGCGAGTGGATGCCGGTCAGGGTGTTCCACCAGGAGCGCGACGGATTCAAGGACCGGACCGCGGAGACGGGCCTGGCCGGCACCGAAGGCTGGTGGAGCTCCGTCACGGCGGCGGACCTGAACGGCGACGGGCTGCCGGACCTGGTGCTGGGAAACCTGGGGCTCAACTCGTTCCTCCAGGCTGGACCGGCGGAGCCGGCGCGCCTGTACCTGGGCGACTTTCGGCACGATGGCGGGCTGGAGCAGATCCTCACCTGGTACCGGCACGGGGTGAGTTATCCGCTGGCCGGGCGCGACGAGCTGGCGGACGTGATCCCCGCGCTCCAGAAGAAATTCCCGACCTACGCCGCCTTCGGCGCGAGCCGGGTGGAAGACATCCTGCCAGCCTCGGACTTGAAGCGCGCGGCGGTCCGGGAAGCGAAGACCTTTGCCAGCGCCGTGGCCATCAACCAGGGCAACGGGAGGTTCGTCCTGCAACCCTTGCCCACGGAGGCCCAGTTCGCGCCCATCCGCTCAGCCCTGGTGGACGATTTCGACGGGGACGGAAAGCCGGACCTGCTGGTGGCGGGGAATGACTACGGCGTCACCCCGGCCCTGGGGCATTACGACGCAAGCTACGGCCTGCTGCTCACAGGGAGCGGCGACGGTCACTTCATCCCGGTGGACCTGGAGCGAGACCACCTGGTGATCGAGGGGCAGGTTCGCCATCTGGCCTGGCTGCGAGGGGCAGGGGGAAGCCGCCTGATTGTCGTGGCCCGGAATAACGACCGGTTGAAACTCCTCCGGAGACAGTGAGACGTGACAATCGAGACGTGAAACGTGGGACGTGAGACGGGCGCCACGCCTCACGTCTGCCGTCTCACGTCTCACGTCTCACGTTTCTCGATCTATAGATCTCGATCACCTTGGCAACCGGCCCCACGATCGCCAACGCGAGAATGGCCGGAGCGGGGTAGAGCGGGGCAAGCGCGGCGACGTGATAGTCGCCGGCCAGCCGGATCGCCATCTCCGCCACGGCCACCAGGGCGGCCACGATCATGCGCCCGCGGGCGGTGCTCACCGTGGTCTTGGGATCGGTCACCATGAAGAAGACGAAGAGCTGGTACATGGGACCGGTGAGCGGCGCGACTTCCGCCAACATGGGTCCCCCGATGATCCAGCTGCGTAGCGCGGCCAGCGCCAGGAAGCATGCCACGTAGGTCAGGGTCACGTGGAGCATGCGGACCCGGGAGACGATCAGCAGGCCAAAACACCAGATCACCGCGTTGGTCGCCAGCTCGTTGCCCCACTGGTGGCTCAGGATGGCGACGCTGGCCGGCGCCGCCACCAGCAGCAGGCTGATGGCGAAGTTGCTGGGGTTCCACAGGTGCCGGCCCCGGTATTGCAGCACGTACTTGGACGCGATGGCCAGGAAGGCGCCCAAGGCGAAGGGCCACAACAGGTCCGCCCGCGGCTTGGTGAGCAGCGACAGGCTGATGCCCGTGATATAGGCGCTCTGGACGTTGGCGAACCACCCCCGCAGCATCCGCGAGAGTACCAACTCGGTCGCCACCGAGACGCCCAGCGCGATGGCCAGCCGGTCGTAACCTCCCAGGATCCCGTAGCGCATTTCCCCCAGCACCAGGATCAGCGTGATGAGGAAGGACACGAGGTAGCGGGGGTCGAGCCGGCCCAGGCGCGCCCACAATGCGCTGAAAGGTCCCGGGAGCGCGGCGGCGGTGCTGTCGGTCATGGCTTTGGCGGCGCTGCTTCCGTGATCAGGTGCAGCCGGTCCGTCTCCGGGCGCTCCAGGGTTTGGGTGGAGCCGCAGGGCCAGAGGATGACGACCCGGTCCACCGTGCTCACCTCGCCCAGGCCGAAGTGCACCCGCCGGTCGTTCTGACTGGCGAACCCGGAGCCGCCGTCCACGATTTCCATCTGGCGGCGGCCGCCTGCCTCAACCGTCACCTGCGCTCCGATCGCGCTGCGATTGCTCTGCGTGCCCACCAGCCGGAATTCGATCCAGTGATGGCCGGGCGTCAGGGTATTCTGGTACAGCAGCGCCGGCTGGTTCTGGTTGGCCACCACGGCGTCGAGCACCCCGCGGTTGAAGAGGTCGGCCAGGACCACGGCGCGGCCGTCGTATTCGTCGGTCACCCCGGCGGCGGCCGCCACGTCGCTCCAGCCGGCCAAACCCAGGAGTTTGAGCACCCGGGAGCGTTCGTATCCGGAAAGGCTGGCGTTCCCGATGGCGGGCCAGCTGTTGGCGTCCTCAAACACGCTCCCGTTGGCGCCGGCGATCTTGGACATGGCGTACCAGTAGCTCTGGTTGCGGTCCGCCGAGATGTAGCCGTTCACGATGAACAGCTCGTTGTCGCCGTCGTTGTCCAGGTCCCCCAGCTGCGCTCCCCAGGCCCAACCCGCGTCCACCAGCACCCCTTCCGCTCCCTGCTGAAAGCGTCCCAGCTCCGGCAGGAAATTGAGACGCAGGTTGTTGCCCTGGAACAGGTAGCCGCGCTCGGAGATGTTGGTCACGAAGGCGTCGAGCCGTCCCCGGTTCAGGACGTCGCCCACGGTGGCGGACATCCCGCTCTTGGAATCCTGATCCAGCCCGGCGCGGCTGAGCACGAACCGCCGGCCGTGATCGTTGAGGTAGAGCTCTTCGGGTCCGTAGTCGTTGGCCAGGAAGAGATCCGGCCAGCCGTCCCCGTTGAAATCGGCCGCGGCCAGCGCCAGGGTCCAGCGCGTGCTGCCCACGCCCATCCGGTCGGTGACGTCCTCGAAGCGCCCGTTGCCCAGATTATGGAACAGCAGGTTCTTGCCGCCGTTGTCGGCGAACTCGAAGCTGTTCTCCATGATGCGGGTGGTCTTGAGGTGCCAGAGGTCAATGTCGGAGCGGAAGTACCCACCCACGTAGAGGTCCAGCAGGCCGTCCCGGTCGTAGTCAATCCACACCGCCGAGTTGGCGTTCATCCAACGCTTGAGGCCGGCCCGCTCCGTGACATCCACGAACCGCAGGTTGCCCGTGTTCTTGAAGAGCTGGAGATAGCCCCACTTGTAGACCAGCAGGTCTTCCAGCCCGTCGTTGTCAACGTCGCCCCAGACGGCCCCCATGGAGACCCCTTCGCCGGCGCGGTTCAGGTCGGCCACGCCGGCCTCCGGGGCCACGTCCACGAAGGTGCCGTCGCGCTGGTTCAGGTAGAGCGCGTTGGGGAAGCCGAACCGGCTATTGGTGAAGTAGAGATCGGGCCAGCCGTCGTTGTTGACGTCCGCCACCGAGACCGCCGCGCCCAGGGAGGCGATCAGCGGGGCAACGCGGTCGAGCCTGGGGTCCAGCGTGGGCCCATGGTGCAGGAACCGGACCCCCGCCCGGGCCGCCACGTCGGTGAAGTGGAACGACGGGGCGCCGGGAGAGGCGCCCGCCCGAACCGTCCGCCGGTTCAGAACGATGACCAGAGCGGCCGCGGCCAGGAACGCGGCTGCGACGACGAGGCGCCGCCAGGGGAGGGGGCTCACGGCGGCTTAACCATAGCACGCCGAAGGCCGCCGCGCACCCTTGCTGGGGGACCCCGGGGCGGACCATCTTCTGCCCGTGCCCCGTCCATCACCTGCCACCACGCGCCTGGCCTGCGCTGCGGCCATCCTGGTCCTGGGCTGCCGGGGCGAGCGCTCCGGACCGGAGCAGGCGGCGAGGAGCGATTCGGCGCTCACCGCCCGGACCTGGGGCCTTGCCTACCTGCAGCAGAATCAGCTGCCCAATGCGGAGGCGCAGTTCCGCCAGGTCGTGGCCCTGGTGCCCGACCAGGCGCTGGGCTACGCCGACCTGGGGCTGGTCTACCTGCGGGAAGGCCGCTACGCCGAGGCGGAGGCAGATCTCAATCGCGCGATGGAGCGCGACTCCTCCAGTAACGAGGTGGCGCTGATGCTGGCGCAGGTCTACCAGCAGACCGGCCGGGAGGCGGATGCGGCTCGCGAGCTGGAACGGGTCCGCCGCCGCGATTCGACCGACGTCCGGGCGCCCTATCTGCTGGCGGACCTCGCGCGGCGGTCTGCGGACCCCCAAGCGCGTGCCCGGCGGGAGGCCTTGCTGCGCCAGGTGGTTACGTGGGCCCCCGCCAATCTCGTGGCTCGGCTGGACCTGGTGGACGTGCTGCTTGAGCGCGGCGCCGCCGACAGCGCGGCGGGTGAGCTGGAGACGCTGGAGCGGCAGCTCCCTCAACTCCCCCCGCAAGCCGCAAGCTTCTTCGAGCAAAGCCTCCGGCTGGCCCGCGCGGGGCGCGCGGAGGAGGCGGCGGCACCCGCCCGGCGGTTCCACCGGGCCATGGAGGCGACGGCCCCCTATCAAGTGGACCTGGAGCGTCTGGGAGGCCCGCGCGGGGAGGTGGCCGGCTATCCGGTCCTGGCGTTCAGTCAGAGCCTGATCGTGCCCAGCGAGGGCGCGCGGGCCGTGGCGCAGGCGATCCGCTTCCGTGACGTGACGGACGAGGCCGGGTTGAGCGATCTGGGGTCGCTTCCCGACAGCCTGACGTCGCCGGATCGGGGATACGCCCTGGCGGCGAGCGATTACGACGACGACGGAGCCGAGGACCTGCTCATCGCCGGGCACTTGATGCGCGGGAGCCTGGGCCGGTTCCTGGAGACGGGTAGCCAGGTGGGCGTGAGCCTCCGTGAGCGCTCCACCGCCGCGGCGTTCGGCGACTACGACAACGACGGCCGGATGGACCTGTACCTGGCCACGGCCGGCGGGGCCGCCCTGTTCCACAACGAAGGGAACGGCACCTTCCGGGACGTCGCGTCCGCCGCGGGGCTGAGAGATGGGGCGGGTGCGGTGAAAGCGTGGTTCGTGGATCTCGACCACGATGGCGATCTGGATCTCTTCCTGGCGAGTGCTGCGGGGGTACGAGTCTACCGCAATAACCTGGACGGGACGTTCAGCGAGATCTCCGGGCCGGCGGGGTTGGCCGCCGGACCCAGCCGCGATGTGGGATTCGGCGACTTGGACGGGGATGCCCGCACCGACGTGGTCACCGCCGGCGCGGACGGTCGGCTGCACCTGTTTCAGAATCAGGGGCAGGGGCACTTCCAGGACGCCACGGCGGCGAGCGGGCTGGCGGAGAAGCGAGGCGCCGTTGCCCTGGCCGCGGGTGATCTGGACAACGACGGCTTGCTGGATCTGTGGGTCGCCTCGCGCGACGGCAACCGGGCGGTGCTCTACCGCAATCGGGGCGACGGCAGCTTCCAGGCGGACGCCCAAGCGGGCGACGTGGGACGCAAGCTGGCGGAGGTCGAGGTGTCGGAGGTCCAGCTCTTCGACTTCGACAACGACGGCTGGCTGGATCTCCTGGTGCTGGGCCGGCCGGCGAGCCCCGCGGGGCGCGGCGTCTGGCTGTTCCGCAACGACCAGGGGAAGCGCTTCGAAGACTTCTCGTCCCTCCTCCCCGACGCTCCCCGGGCTGCCCGTGCCGCCGTCGTCGCCGACTTCGATCAGGACGGCGACCTCGACGTCGTTCTGGTCGGCACCGACGGCTCACCCCGGCTTCTCCGCAACGACGGGGGCAACGCGAACCAGTACGTGGACGTCCGGCTGGTGGCGCTTCGCCAGGGAAGCGGGAAGAACAACGGCTTTGGCCTCGGGGCGTCTATCGAGCTCCGGGCGGGCGACCTCTACCAGCTGCGGCGCGTGACCGACCGGGTGACGCACTTTGGCCTGGGAGGCAGGCTCAAGGCCAACGTGCTGCGGGTCTGGTGGACCAACGGGGTCTCGCAGACGGTCTACTATCCCGGATCGGAGCAGGACGTGCGGGAGCAGCCGGTGCTCAAAGGCTCCTGCCCCTTCCTGTACGCGTGGGACGGCTCCCGGTTCGCGTTCGCCACCGACGTGATGTGGAACAGCGCGCTGGGCATGCCTTTAGGGATCATGGGCGACGCCGGCCACCAAGAGACCGCGTCGCCCCACGCCTCGCAGGAATACCTGCGCATTCCGAGCGGCCTGCTCCAGCCTCGCCAGGGGCGCTACGAGCTCCGGTTCAACGAGGAGCTGTGGGAAACGGCGTACCTCGACGAGCTCAAGCTGGTGATGGTGGATCACCCCGATAGCGTTGAGACCTACCTGAACGAACGGTTTGTTCCGGCCGGCGTTTCCCCGCTACGGCTGTACCAGGTCACCCATCCCCGCCCGCCGGTGTCCGCTCGCGACGACCAGGGCAACGATCTCCTTCCCCAGTTACGAGCTCAAGACGACCGCTACGCAGCGACGCTGCGTCCCACGCGGTACCAGGGCGTGACCGCGCTGCACGATCTGACACTCGACTTCGGGGACCTGGCCGGAATAGACAGCGTGTTCCTCTTTCTCAATGGCTGGATCTACCCCACGGACGCCAGCATCAACTTCGCGATGACCCAGTCGCAGGCCATCGCGATCGTGCCGGCCCAGGTGCAGGTGCGGGACGCGAGGGGCCAATGGCGCACCGTGATCCCGGACATCGGGTTCCCGGCCGGGAAGCGCAAGACCGTGGTCGTGGACCTGACGGGGAAGTTCTTAAGCGCGGATCACCGGGTGCGCATCCGCACCAACATGGCCATCTACTGGGACCGGGCCTTCGTCGCGGGGACGGCGTCGGAGAGCCCGCTGCGTGTGACTCGGTTGGAGCCGGCGCGCGCCGAGCTCCGGTATCACGGGTTCGGGCGCATGTCGCTCAAGGGCGGGCGATACGGTCCTCAGTGGTTTGACTACGACGACCTCCAGCCGGACCGGCGCTGGGTTCCGATCGTGGGCCGGTACACCCGCTATGGCGACGTGCTGCCGTTGCTGGTGGCCGCGGACGACCGGTACGCGATCTTCGGTCCGGGGGATGAGATCGCGCTGTCGTTCGACTCCGCGGCGGCCCCGGCCCTGCCCCCGGGGTGGACCCGCGACTTCGTGCTCTACACCGAGGCCTGGATGAAGGACGCCGATCTCAACACCGCAAGCGGCGCCACGGTGGAGCCGTTGCCCTTCCATGGGATGAAGCAGTATCCCTACGGTCCCGGCGAGGCGTACCCGTCCGATCCCGCGCACCAGCGCTACCGCGACAGCTACAACACCCGGCGGGTGGGGCGAACCCGTCCGTGATTTCGGGCGCCGCCCCTCTTGTGGGCGGCGCCGCGGTGCTCCAGCTTCAGCGGACCCACCACACTCACGCCAACAGGCGAGGTTTGAGGATGAGGCCCCCACCCATCCAGGACGTCGACCTATCGCGGACCTACGATGCGGTGATCGTGGGATCCGGCGCGGCGGGCGGGATGGCCGCGCATGTGCTGACCTCCAAGGGGATGCAGGTGCTCCTGCTGGAGGCCGGCAAGAAGCTCCCGGTCGAGCAGGAGCTGCGCTCGATGGAGTGGCCCTACCAGCACCCGCGGCGGGGCGACCTGCCGCCGGGATCCCACGCCCTGTCGTTCAACGAATACACCATCCGCCGGCCGCCCTACGCCAGGGACACGGCGTTCCAACACGTGTATTCGTACGTGGAAGGTTGGGGCGGCGCCGACTACACCAAGAACATCGTGGTGGACGAGAAGGATCACCCGTACACCGGCACGCCCTACGCCTGGGTGCGCGCCCGGTGCCTGGGCGGCAAGACCAACATCTGGGGCCGGCTGGCCCTCCGCCTGTCGGACTTTGACTTCAAGGCCAAGTCCCACGACGGGTACGGCGAGGATTGGCCCCTTTCCTACGCGGACCTGGAGCCCTACTACGACAAGGTGGACCTCTACCTCGGCATCTCCGGGGTGAAAGAGAACCTGCCCCACCTGCCCGACAGCCTCTTTCAGCGTCCCACCAAGCTGACCTACGGCGAGATGCGGTTGCGCGAGCGGCTGGGGGCCATGGGCCGGGTGGTGACGCCGTACCGCGCCGGTGTCACCACCGACGGCCTCAAGCACAACAAGTACCGCAGCAAGTGTTTCGGACGGGGAGCGTGCCGACGGCGGCCCGGCGGCTGCGATATCCACGCGGCCTTCGATTCGCCCACCGGGCTCATCTACCCCGCGATGGACACCGGCCATCTGACGCTGAGGACCAACGCGATCGCCCGTGAGGTGCTGGTGGACACCAACACCGGCAAAGCCCGCGGGGTGGCGTTCCTGGATTCCCAGACCGGAAGCAGCTACGAGGCCAAAGCCAAAGTGGTGATTCTGGCCGCCTCCACGCTGGAGTCGGCGCGCCTGATGCTGCTCTCCCGCTCACGACAGCATCCCGACGGGATTGGAAACTCCAGCGGCCACGTGGGCCACAACTTCTGCGAGCACCTGATGGGGCCGTCCGTCACCGGCCTGGTCAAGGAGCTGGTGGGGAAACCGCACACGCTGGACGACGGCCGGCCGGGCGGATTCTACATCCCGCGGTTCCGCAACCTGAAGGAGCGGCAGCCCGGGTTCGTGCGGGGATACGGCTTCGAGGGCAACAGCGGTCACGCCATGTTTCCGCCGGGGGCGTTGGATACGCCGGGGTTCGGCGCCGCATTCAAGAAGACCGTCCGCGACCACGCGGGCGCGTTCATTGATATCGGCGCCTTTGGCGAGGTGCTGGCCCGTTACGAGAACTACGTGGACCTGGATCCGGAGGTGAAGGACCGCTGGGGTATCCCGGTGCTGCGCTTCCATTACCAGTTTGGCGAGAACGAGCGCAAGATGGCGGAAGACATGGTGGCCACGGCGCGCGAAATGTTCCAGGCCGCGGGCATCGAAGAGGTGGGCGTGAGCCGCGAGGTCCTGACCCCGGGATGGTCCATCCACGAGCTGGGAACCGCGCGGATGGGTAGCGATCCCAAGACCTCGGTCTTGAACCAATTCCAGCAGTCTCACGACGTGAGCAACCTGTTGGTGGTGGACGGCAGCAGCCACGTCAGCGCGTCGTGCCAGAACCCGACCTGGACCATCATGGCGCTGGCCTGGCGGTCGTGCGATCACCTGGCCGACGAGCTCCGGAAGGGGAACCTATGACCGACGAGCGGAAGGAGGGCGAGGAGCGGCGGCTCTCGCGCCGCGAGCTGATCGAGACCACGGCCGCGGCCCTGCTGGCGACGCCGCTGCTCAGGACGGTGCCGGGCATGGGGCGCCCAGCCGGCGCCGCGCCCCGGTTCTTCACGGTCGCCGAGTACCGGCTGGTGGACGAGCTCACGGAGATGGTCATCCCCGCCGACCAGGTGTCCGGTGGAGCCCGCGCCGCGGGTGTGGCGACCTACCTCGATGCCCGCCTGGCGGAGTCGCTGGAGAGAGATTGGCAGGCGGCCTGGCGGGCGGGCCTCGCGGCGGTGGATGAGCTGGCCCGAAGCGTGGCGGGCAAGCCCTTCATGGAGGTCACGCCTCCCCAGCGCCTGGCCGTGCTCACCCGGATGGCGGCGCACGAATCCAGTCCGCAGACACCGGCGGAACGGTTCTTCCAGGAGCTCAAGCGGCAGACGGTGCGCGTGTATTACACGTCGCAGATCGGCATCCATGACGACCAGCAATACAAGGGAAACGTGTACCAGTCAGGAGAGTATTCCGGCTACGATGCGAAGTGACCGCTTGCCGGGGATGATGGCCCGCATCGGCGCGCTCGCGGGCATCCTGGCCGCGCTGGCGCCGGCGACGGGTCTTGGCCAGCAGGCGGCGTGGATGCTGGGGCCCTTCGAGAAGCCGCCCCGCGGCAATCCCGTCATCGCCCCCGCCCCCGCGGCCACCTTCCACTCTCCCATGGGCGACAGCACCGTGCGGTGGGAAGAGTACTCCACCTTCAATCCCGCCGCCGTGGTCCGGGGCGGGAGCGTGTACGTCCTCTATCGCGCGGAGGACGCGAGCGGCGAGCAGATCATCGGGGGTCACACCTCACGCCTGGGGCTGGCGCAAGCCCAAGACGGCATCTCGTTCACCCGGCGCGGCGAGCCGGTCCTCTACCCGGACCAGGATGGGCAGCGAGGAAACGAGTGGCCGGGCGGCGTGGAGGATCCCCGCGTGGTGGAGACCGATGAAGGGACCTACGTCCTCACCTACACCCAGTGGAACCGCGACGTCCCGCGCCTGGCCGTCGCGACGTCCGGAGATCTGCTGTCCTGGGAGAAGCATGGGCCCGCCTTCGCCAAAGCGGCAGGCGGCAAGTACCTCCGCACCGAGTCCAAGTCCGGAGCCATCCTCTGCCGGGTGCAGGGGGACCACCTGGTGGCGGCCAGGGTGAACGGCAAGTACTGGATGTACTACGGCGTTCCGGAGATCCGCCTGGCGACGTCGGACAATTTGCTCGACTGGACCCCCATGGAAGACGCTCAGGAACGGGCCGTGCCGGTGCTGTCACCCCGCCCGGGCTACTTCGATGCCTGGCTGGTGGAGGCCGGGCCACCGGCCGTACTCACCTCCCGCGGCATCGTGCTGCTCTACAACGCGGGAAACAGCGCCGCGCTGGGCGACCCGCGGTTGCCCGACCGGATCTACACCGGCGGGCAGGCGCTCTTCGACGCCCGGACACCCTGGAAGCTCATCGCGCGGTCCCATGAGCCTTTCCTGCAACCGACGGAGCCCTTCGAGCGCACCGGCCAGTACGCCGCGGGCACCACGTTCATCGAGGGACTGGTGCCGTTCCACGGGAAGTGGCTCCTGTACTACGGAGCCGCGGACTCCCGCGTGGGCGTCGCCGTCTCCACCGGGTCCTCGGGGCTCCGATGATGCCTGTCGCACTGCTGCTGGCGGCGCTGGCCGCGGCCCCGCCGCCCCAGGACACCACGCCTCCGGTGCTCCAGTTCCCGGAGCCGGGGCTGGACGATCCCGCGGCCTACCAGGGATACCAGACGCGGCTCTTCCGCGACGCGCGGCGCAACGTGCTGCAGATCTACCTGGATCGGCGGACGGGCCGGGTCGTGAATCTGTGGGCGGATGCGGCGGATGAGAGCCTGGGGCTCACCGTCCGCGACTCCAGCGGCCACCCCGCCGCGCTCGACTGGGCCTCCTCCGGCGCGGTGACAGCCGCGACGGGAGCCGCCCGCACCGTGTCCTACCGCCTCTCTCTGGGGACCGGACCGGTGCGCCTGGGGCTCTTCCTGCTGGGCTCGATGCGGGTGGAGCGTGACTTCCACTACCAGGACCGGGACACGCTTCCCCTGGACGCGGTCGCGTTTCCCCAGGCGGAGCTGACCGACCTCATTGCCAACGTGGAGCGGCTGGCGGCGGCTGAGCGGGGGAGGCAGCTGGCTTTGCTGGGCGTCCGCACGGTGGACCAGCTGCGCGCCCGGCTGGAGCCTGCCGTCACCCGGGCGGACCGCGCCGGAAGCTGGTCGGTCCGGGTGAGTGCCGTGAGCTTCGACGGCAAGCACCATCTGCGGCTGGGGGTCACCGGGGACGCCGCGGAGACCAGCGCGGAACTCGCCGGACTGGCCGTCACCGTGCGCTCCCGGTCCGCCCGGCCCATCACCATCGCCCTGTCGGTGACCACCGACGCCGGCGCGCTGACGCCGCTTACCCGGGATCAGATCTTCAACGACGACTTTCGCCGCTTCGAGGCGGCGGTCCGGGCCGACACGGCGCATCCGTTGATCGGTCGCCGGCTGGAGCGCGAGGTGCGGGGCATGGAGCTGCTCTGCTACGGCGAGAAGCTTATGGCGGGGCTGCCCAACTACGCGACCTACTTTGGGCGCGACATGCTGATGACGGCGCTGCTGATGCAGCCGGTGTGGGCGCCTTCCATGCCCGAGCACGTGATCGGGAGCGCGCTGCGCAAGCTGGCTCCGGATGGTGAAGTGAGTCACGAAGAGGCGCTGGGGGGCCAGGCCATCCGGGAGAACGCGGCCGAGTACAACCGGCTGGTCGCCGCCGGAGATCTGGCCAAGGCCCGCGCCGTTCTCCCGGACCTGGAGAAGACGCGCGAGAACTACATCATGGTGGACGACGACTACCAGTTTCCAGTAGTCGTGGCCCGGTACCTCGCCGACCGGCGAGTGCCGGCGGAGCGGAAGCGGCGCTTCCTGAGCGGGGAGGGACGTCTTTCGCGCCTGGTGGCTAACCTGGCGTTCGTCGCGCACCAGACGGAGGCGTACGTGCGCCGGCCGATCCCCGCCAACCTGGTGAGCTTCCCGCGCGCGGCGGACGGGCACTGGATCGGCGCCAGCTGGCGGGATAGCCGGGTGGGCTACGGGGGCGGGCGGTTCGCCATGGACGTCAACGTCATCTGGGCGCCGCAGGCGCTGGAGAGCATCGGGACTATTCTGGACGCGCTCCGGGACCTGGGACTTTCGCCGGCGCTTCCCGCCGGCCCGCTGGCAACCTATCAGCGGGATCGGGCCGCCCTGGCGCGTGCCGTGAGCACCTGGCGGGGAGCGGAGCGGCTCTTCCAGGTGGGGCTCGCGCCCGACGATGCCGCCCGGCGGGTGGAGGCGCGGGTCGGCTGGTTGCCGACCGGGGAAGGGAGCTTCTGGCGGGAGGCCACGCGCCGGGAGCCCACGCCGACGGATTCGTTCCGTTTCCTGGCGCTCTCGCTGAGCGGGGACGGCCAGCCCATCCCCATCGTCAATACCGACCCGGCGATGTTGCTCCTGCTGGGCCCCCTGACCCTGGAGCGGACGCGGGCGCTGGTGGATCCCATTCTGCGTCCGTATCCGTGGGGGCTGTTCGTGGACGGTCTGGGGCCGGTGACCAGCAACGACGCCTACGCCCCGCAGGAGGTGTGGGACGCCTTCCGCCGGGATGCGTACCACTCGCCCACGGTGGTGTGGGGCCGGGACGTGAACGTCCTGCTCGCCGGCCTCGCCCTCCAGATGCAGAGCGCCGCGCCCGGAGCCGATGTGTCCCCGTTGCGGGACGCACTGCGCCGTACCGTGGATGCGGTGGAGCGGTCGGGACTGCGCTACTCGGAGCTGTGGAGCTACCGCGTCGAGGCGGGCCGCCTGGTCCCCACCCGTTACGGCATCAGCTCGGACGTGCAGCTGTGGAGCCTGGCGGACTTGGTGGTGCAATACCTCTTGAGCCAGGAGGCACGATGATTC
>Ga0153915_10001092_pt1 | contig 25018 bp, 24 predicted proteins | sample Opewatmetagenome_2_FD_107003 | JGI IMG/M metagenome (GOLD analysis project Ga0153915, IMG submission 107003) | Freshwater wetland microbial communities from Ohio, USA - Open water 3 Core 3 Depth 3 metaG | ecosystem: Environmental > Aquatic > Freshwater > Wetlands | place: USA: Ohio, Lake Erie...
ATCGCCGGCTGCAGCCCTTCCAATCCGTTCCGCCGCCTCATTTTCATGAATAAAATCATCTTTCAGGTCAAGGGCAAATACATGTTTTTTACCCATGTCAAGCAGTCTCGGTATATCCTCTGATTTAAGGACCTGTCCTTTTTTAAAAGCGGGCCCCTTGAATTTGCCCGGTATAATCTGAGTAATGTCGTGTCCGAGGACCATGCCTACAGCGTTTTCCACGGGGACACTCTTGTACATCGTTTCATCCATCCTAAATCTCCTTGAGAGTTGAAGCTCTATATTCTGAAATCGCCTTGTCTACCGCGTTAAAAGGCAACAGTACGCAAGAGTGCCTGCTTTTATGGGAACGTACAGGGAAAAAAAGACGATACCCTTCAGGAAAAGAGTCGGGATTATCGGCAGAGGACTTTAATGCCTTATCCAATTCTGAATATATTACATTTAAGTCATCGAATCTCAGGCCCCTTGCTCGTTCGGCAAGGACAGCGCTTGATGCCTTGCATAGCACACATCCCTTAACCTGATAGGCCATGGATTTTATAACATCACCATTCAATTCCATTTCGACAGAAATCCTATCGCCGCAGAGCGGATTTGAAGCAGTTGCCTTGCAATGGAAATTTTTAAGACTGGCGATATGGTCGGTCCTCTTAGACCATTCAATAATCTGATCATGATAAATGTTTTCACTCATATTTTTTCTAATGACCTCATCTCAGTATCTTCAGACAATCCTCCATACCGTTTAGAAAGGCATCCACATCTTTGTCATTATTATACATGGCCAGACTCGCCCTTGTGCTTCCGTCAAGTTTATAAAAAACATGAAGCGGCTGGGCGCATTGAAAACCTCCCCTTAAAGCCACGCCGTGACGGTCGTTCATCACCTGGCAGATATCATGGGGATGCAGGCCGTCAACTGAAAAGGATACCAGGGGCAGACGTTCCGAACCCTGCTCTGGGCCAAGGATATTAATGCGGTTATCTAATCCTGAAAGCCCTTCCATTATCCGCAAGGTCAACCGTTTAAGATGATTGCGCATGCCGGTTATATCCTGACGGCTTAACCATTCCAGAGCCGCAGCCAGGCCTATTGCCTGGGTTACAGGAGGAGTGCCGGCCTCAAAACGATGGGGAGGGCCCAGAAACGTGCTTTTTTCAAGGCCGACATCCTGTATCATCTCCCCTCCCCCTAACGCAGGGGGGATCTTTTCAAGTATTTCCTTCCTGCCCCATAAAATGCCTATACCTGTAGGACCAAATACCTTGTGCCCGGAGAATAGATAAAAATCCGCTTTAAGACCGGGAAGATCAATGGGGCCGCCGGGGGCAGTCTGCGCGCCGTCCAGCATTAAAAACGCGCCTTTCTCATGGGTGATCCTCGCGAGGTTCCTGACATCAGTAATAGCTCCTGTCACATTTGAGCCATGTGTGACTGCTACTATCTTTGTCCTTGACTTGATAAGGTCTTCGGCGCGTTCAAGATTTATCCTGCCGTCAGAGGTCACGGGCAGATAACGAACACGCACCCCCTGTCGTTGCTGAATAATCTGCCATGGTATGATATTGCTGTGATGTTCAAGCTGGGAGATAAGGATCTCATCATTTCGTTCAAACATAAGACCTAGACTATGGGCAAGTATATTTATTCCAGCCGTTGTTCCGCTCGTAAAAATAATTTCATCAGAATCCTTCACGCACAGATATCTTGCGACTGTGTCGCGGGCCCCTTCAAAGGCGGCAGTCGCTGCCTCCGCAAGGCTATGAACTCCCCTCTTAACATTTGAACGACGCGTGGTATCGTGCTCTACCATCGCATTGATGACACAATCAGGCGTCTGTGCCATGGCGGCATTATCCAGATAATGAAATGCACCTTTCTTTCCGAAAGACCTTAATATGCTGAATTCATCTGCCGATATTTTTGTATCAAAGGCCATCTCATATCCTCTCGCTATCCTTTTCTGTGCCGCTTGATTATCTCAGCCAGTATAGCAACCGCAATCTCGGCGTGTGTCTTGGCGCCTATATCAAGGCCTACAGGACCATGGATGCGGGTCAGATCATCCTTGCTGAATCCCTCCCCCTTAAGGCGCTCCAACCTGTCGGCATGGCTCTTTTTACTGCCCAGTGCGCCTATGTAAAAGGCATTGGAGCGCAACGCCTCTTTCAGGGCTGCGTCATCAATCTTCGGGTCATGGGTAAGGGCAACAATCGCGGTGCGCCAATGCAGTGTCATATTCGCAAGCACCTCATCCGGCCAGTCTACAATAATCTCCATGTCAGGGAAACGCTCCTTTGTGGCAAAGGCGCCTCGGGGATCTATAATCACCACGCTGTAATTGGAAAGCATTGCCATCTGCGCCAGGACCTTTGCGATATCCACAGCGCCAATGATAATAAGCCTTGTGCTGGGATAAATCCCGTGCACATAATATCTTTTTTCACCTATATCATAGGCGGCGCAGGCACTTCTTTTAATGGTTTCAAACAAAACTCCCTTCAATTCCGGCGAGACCTTTTCTTTCCAGTCCGGGGCGCCAAGGTTAATGCTGAATGTCTCGCCGGTCGCAAGATCAGTGATAATGCATGCAGGAATCTTTGCCCTTTTTAATTCAATCACCTTCTCAAGCATCTCCCGAATGATATCCAGACTCTGGATATATATGTCTATCCTCCCGCCGCATATCAGACCCACATCCCATGCCTGTTCATTGCTTACGCCAAAGGAGACCAGCTTCGGCCTTCCGCTTTTAATAACATCAAAGGCCTCTGTTATTACAGCAGGTTCAACACATCCCCCTGATACGGAACCCTCAAAAATACCGCCACTGTCAACAATAAGCTGACTTCCTGTCTGGCGGGATGCTGCCCCCCAGGTGGAGACTACAGTCGCTATTGCCGCCTTTCTTCCATTCTCTGCCCACTCAATCGCAAGTTCCAGGATATCATCCTTTATATTTTTAGAATCCATATTTATTTCTCTTTCAGATTTAATTATCTTTCTTTAATTATTGATTGCAGCCGTTCCAGGTCTGTTTCCTTATCAATATCCATAAAAGGAGTTGAGTCTTCCATCTCCAATGTCAGGACATCCGTTGGATGATTTCTAATAATATCCCTCGCTCCCATATCACCTTTTACCTCCAGAATATTATCATAAAATCTCTTTGTCACACAGACAGGGAGCCCCCTTTTTCCTTCATAAACAGGGACGCAGATATCCTTCCCGGATTTCCTGAATTGTCTCAGAAGAATATTTATTACTTGATCACTCAAAAGAGGCTGATCACCCATGAGCACCATTATTGATGGAAACTCATTTCTGATCCCCGTTAAAGCGCATTGCAATGAAGTGGACATCCCTTCCTGATATCGTGGATTGATGACGGTTTTAAGCCTGGAATCCGATAATAATTCTCCAAGGGAATCGCTTATCGTATCCGCCTTATGCCCCAACACCAGTACAATCTTGTCCAACTCAGATTTAATGGCAGCATCAACAACCATGGAAAGTATCGTCGAATCGCCTATTTTAAGCAGTTGCTTGGGCCTTCCGAACCTTGTCGACATCCCTGCCGCCAGTATAATGCCTGCTGTAGGTTTTTTAACCATTAAATCCCTTATTGCAAAATCTCTTCATGGGCATCCTATTAAACATCCCGGTTCTATTTATAGAACCATTCAAATGAGAGTCCGTTATATTTGTTAAAATATATCGGGTCAAGATTATTTTTTATATCAATAGGACGTTCTCAACCTTTTTACGAATGAACCATATTTTTCATGGCCATATGCTAAAATTTACAGATTGAATAAAAAATCTTTACCCGGTATTAAGATAGGGTGTATTTTAGACGTCCTGAGTGAAAGGAATTTTACGTCCCTGATCGACTTATAACACCTTAAGCGATGAAAACAGACAAGACATGGAGGATTATTATGAAAAATTATCAATTTCTGTTGATTGTCATGTGCCTGATACCTTCATTTTTATTAGCAGACGAAGTTGACAATGGGCTTCCATCCGACACATCATCCATTGTTAAAGAAAGTGCAAGGATGGCTATCAATGCCGGCATCGATAACCAGGGCGTCATTAAAATGACCCGTCTGATGGTAGAAAATAAATACAAGGAACAACAGATGCTGGAGGTGCATCAAATCCTGATGAATGCCAACCAGCAGAACCTTCCTGAATCACCTATCATTAATAGATTTTATGAGTGCATCTCAAAAAAGGAAAAGGCGGAAAACAGCATAATGGCCTTAGAGACCGTCAGATCCCGTTATGAAACGGCAAGTGAATATGCCGGCATGATAACCCGTGACAGGGTAGAGACAAGGATGATGACTGAATTGATCGTGCAATGCATGACTGCCGGAATGGGTGATATAGATTTGAAACAGATAACAGAATTACTGGAGAAAAGAACAAAGAATATGAAAACTGAAGAAGCCAGGGCACTTAATAACGGGACTTTAAACACGGTAAGGACCATGGCGCGTTCCGGGGCAGATTCGGGAAGCGTTACCGATCTTGTTTCCAATGCATTTCAGATGGATTACACTGCAAAAGACATGGAAAAGCTGGGAATTGCCTTCTTGAAACAATGCAAGGATAAGTCTTCTGCCTCAGCCCTTGCCGAGTCCTACGCCAATTCAATCATAGGCGGCGCCACAGCAGATAATATAGCGAATCCTGAATATTAATCACACAGGCAATTCTAACAAATCATTGTTTAATTTCCATCCGAAAACTTCAATTTTCGGATTCACGCTATTTAACAGATGACTGCTTTTCAACGGGCGATAATCTATCTTCCTCTTCCTTTATCTTGAATCTTTCCCTTATGCGCTCCAATGATACAATGGTGCCTACCCTGGAGGATGGCGTCAAGAATGATTTCAACTTCAATTCAAGCATCCTAGGTTTAAGCTCGCTCCCTATAGCTATGACCCCCTCAAGGATAATCTTCATCAGAAGCATTTCATTGTCGGTCCTCTCCCTTATATGAGCGGCAAAGGGGATAAACAAGAAATAGGCCAGGACAGCTCCATAAACAGTAGCCGTCAGGGCGGTTGCAATAGCCTGAAGAACGCTGGCATCATCATATCCTGTTGAAAACAATCCAAGAAGACCTACTATGCTTCCTATAAGCCCGAATGGTGGACACACCTCTGCGATAGTCCTCAGGACCCTTTCGGACTCCTGTCTCCGTAATTTAAAAAAATACGTCTCCGTGGTTAATATCTCCCGTATCTGTTCCTTTGGAAAACCATCCACCAGCAACCCAAGCGCGCGTTTTAAAAAATTAATTGATGTCTCTTCCTGGTCATTCTGGAGAGACAATATCCCGTTCAACTTGCTTTTAACTGAAAGATCAACCAGTGTCTCTACTATCTCCTCCGGTGTTCTAACCTTTGTTTTATATAAAGAACGAAGGACCCTATAGACTATAGCGAGACGTTCCCACCGGAAACTGATAAAGGCGGCTCCGAAGACACCGCCCAAAACGATCATTATTGAAACCAGGTTGAAGTAGAGGCCGATGCTCCCGTTGATTACAAAACCTGACACAAGAACTAAGATGCTTGCCATAATGCCTATGATGGTATTTTTTTCCACTTTAAAACTCCTTTATTATCAGGGAATCATGGAATTATTTTTATTGAACATCCTGATTGACTCCATTGGGTCTTTCTTTTGTTATAATAATTTCAACTCGTCTGTTGGCCGCCCTGTTAATAGTATCAGTATTCGGTTTAACCGGCTGATAAAAGGCATGCCCGGTTACATAAAATTTTTCTTCAGGTATATTCATATCCTTCATGAGGAAACGGGCGACCTGACAGGCCCGGGCTGTTGAAAGCTCCCAGTTTGAAGGAAATTCTTCCGTGTTTATGGGAAGATCATCCGTATGTCCTACCACGTTAACCATATATCCTGTTTGACGGAGGACCTCCGCAACCTCCCTCAATGATGCCTTGGCATCTTCTTTGATATATGCCTTGCCCAGGTCAAAAAGCAGATCGCTTTTTAATATTATCCTGACAGCCTTGTCAGGAACCAGTTCTACTGAAGATGTTGAACTCAGGGTTTGCCTGCTCAGATCATAAATATCCTGAATGCTTTGTTCTTCCTGAGCTTGCGTCTTGCCGGCATCCTGAGAGACAGTCTCTGTTCTTTCAATATATTCCGTCCGCACTTCCGGAGGAGCAGCTACTGTTTCCTTTGTTGGCGTCTTGAAGATATACAGAGCGGCAAAAATTACAAACATCGTCATCATGACATCTGCCCATGCCACAGACCAATGCACAGCCCTGGGCATTTCATTGGCAAATAGGATATCGTCCCCAATCGGGCCATCAAAGGGCACAGACATTAATCCGCTTAAACCTGACTGCTCATGAATATTATGCTTCATTCCTGTCTGATATGAGGTATTCTTTAGATTCGGCTTTTTGGGTTGAGATATAGAACCTTCGATTTTTTTCGGTTCTGGTGTCTCTGATTCATTAGGGTCCATATTACTGCACCATTAATACTTTTCTGATTTCTCCAAAATTCATCCGCTTTTCAATATCAAATTAAATGATTCTGGAGAATAACAAGCGAAAATCATGCCAAACAAACATCTTGCATATCTCATCGGTAATATTGGATAAATTAATAATAAAAATCTTTTCAGTCGCTGACCGGGGAATTTTTTCCGGAATAATATGCATGACAGGGAAAGATCTTCTCCATTGCAGGGAGAGTGCAATATAGTAAATAACCTACTGAAATTCCTGATATGATTTAACAACTGGAGGGAAGGCTTTACGCGTGGAATTATACAGATTATCTGTTTTTTTGACGGAAACCTACATCTTGGCGATTACATTCAGGAACTCCGCCGGAAGCTGGATATTCCGGCATCGGCATTGTTCTTTTGGAAATATTTTCAGGTTGCCCGCGACAAGGGCATACTCATGACAGGTATATAATAAGAAAGGGTTAAGTTTTTATTGATAGGATATAATCTTATTTCCCGCGTCTTTTTAATACATTCTGAACCTTGGCTTGCAGGGTTTCCGGTGTGAAAGGTTTGACAATATAACTGCTTACGCCGGCTTCAATGGCGGCAAGGACATTTTCCTTAGACCCGTCAGCGGTTATTATTAAAAAAGGGATACCCTTCAATCTTTCGATGCCCTTGATTGCCTTCAACAAATCCAGCCCGGTCATGTTGGGCATGATCCAGTCTGAGATAATCAGGTCAATTTTTTCCTTCTCAATTAAACTCAGTGCAATTGCCCCGTCTTGAGCCTCAAAAAAATTATTAAATCCCATGTTCTTCAGTATTCCTTTGATGAGGCCCCTCATACCAGGAAAGTCATCCACTATAAGAATATTTATATTTAAGTCCATTGTGGAATTCTCCTTCCTCACAAAAAGCTGTGAAGCTATCTGAGATATATCGGATTTGTGAATATCCATGGCCGCCAGCCGAAAATGAGAAGCCGACGGTAGACCTCTATCCTATAGACGCCTTTTTCGGTTACAGGAAAGACGGCCTCTGTCCCCCGCACACGTTTTGACAGGACGCCGTCCCTGAAAAGTCTTATCTCTCCTTTAGCCGGAGACTCAACAATAAGATTCCCCGGATAAAATGCCCCCTCCTCTCCCATATTAAGGTCGAAACCGTCGTCAGAGATATAATTGAATCTGAAACCCCTGGCAGGATAAATATCATCATTCGAAATAAACAGTCGGCCCTCTCTCATGGCCTCAAAAATATCCTCTTTTGCCTTTTTAAAATCCTTGAATATCTTTTGCTTTAAAAAAATATGGATATTTATAGCCTTTAAAAGAGACTCATAGGGAAGAGGTCTGATATTGAATCTCCACCATTTGAAGACTGTGCCATGGGCGTCAGAACCTCCCACAGCAACAATCCTTCTATGTCTGCACAGGTCGTCATAGAATGACATGGTTTCCTCGCTCGGGCCTTTCAGGGTCTGACTGCGAAATCTTATCATGAACAGGACGTGAAATATGGATTTAATCCTCTCCTTCCATCTTGAAGAGAAATTCCATATGCATATCCCTGTGAACCCTGTTACCGACAGGTCATTCCATGTATATGCCTTTGATTTTTCACGCAAAGGCATCCCTTTTTCAAAAGGATGGGCCAGAAAGCCAATGCCTCCCTGTTTTTTCACTGCGTCAATAATCTCCTGGGGGCTAAGGCCTTCTGAATCAAACATCTCCTTAAGGCTAAAGGCCAGATAATGATTATAACTCTTGCCGATCTCCAGTCCTATAAGCATAGGCATCTTTCCGAAAAAGCCCTCTTCTTCAAGATTTAAGGATTTCGCCATGTAATCGTGATCATTAAGACAAATAAAATCAAGACCGGCAGCAACAGCCTTTTCAGCAATCTCATCGCAGGTAGCGGTTCCGTCCGAAAGGATGGAATGGATATGGATATTACCAATAGTTTCATAATTAAACATGATCAAGTTCCCGTGTATATATTAAATATAGCATTCACTCATATTCCTCAATGGCCTTCATGCCCAACTTCATAGACATGAGTATGGTAAAACAGATTATTAGAAAGACGGATAAAAATGCAAGAACAATCCAAAGCCATTGAAAAGCTGTTATCTTTTCCCAGTTCATATCCGCCATAAAAAAGATGCGGACAGGTTCTACCTCAAGAAGGATTATTATCGCCATGAACAGGACGCTGAATATCATATACATCAAGCCCCCGAATCCTGTTGAGACCTGTGAAATATTTTCATATTTAAATCGTGGATATATGGCCCCAAAACCGATACCCATGGCAATAATGCCGAAGACGGCAAAAAACATCGTCACAGTAGAAAGAATCATCATAAAAAGAGACACATGCAGAAATAAATTTGTCAGGACTGTCAATGTCTCTCCCAGGACAAGCATCGGAATTACAGAGATGATATATTTTCCCCATAATAATCTTCCCATATCGAGCGGGGATGATTTTATGATCCAGAATGAACCTCCTTCAACGCTTATGGAGGGATAAATAAAACGAACAGAGACGGCAGACAGGACAAAACCTGCAAGGCCCATATTCAGAAAGGCGAGTATGTTCTGGAGAAACTCCAGCCTTATGGGGCTTTTTTCAAGGGGAAGCACGCTGAAATTGTATATATAAACAACAACTAGCGCCCCCAGGAGCAATAATTGGGACCATTGCGTATTGTCCCTGAAAAAAATCCTTATATCTTTATCCACCATAGCGCCCAGGTCATCGCAAAGGGGTTTTCTGACAATCCTGATAAATATATCAAGGAGATATCCGCCGGCCCTCCTGCTTTTTGCCTCCTGCGCCTTGGAAAACCCCTTTAAATATATCCATCCTGAAATCCATAGATCGATCACGATCAGTGCAGCAGCAGTGCTCCATAACAACGCGATCTCAAAAAAACGATTCTCCCTGCCGGTTTCATTCAATTGCCCCCATAATATCTCAGTTGCCCAATGAGTAGGGATATAGGGCGAATCGGTAGTTTTCAGGGCGCTAATGTACTGCATCGCAGTGAAAAAGGCATCCGGGTCCACAAGCCTCTCCGGTCTTAAAAATCTAAACAGCATATAGACCGCAATAACGATAAAAATCGTCAGCAGCATAAGTATGTCTCTTGTCCTGTGGGCAGGGAATAAGTTTACCAATATCATTGTAATCAGGATGCCGATAGCTGAGGCAATAAAGGCTAAACCAAGACCGCTATGTGCAAGCGCCAGATAGAAACCGGGGCCGGGCCTGTAAACCCATGCATAGGCGATCATGACAGGAAGTCCGAATACCGCCACCATCCAGGAACTGTCGAGGATTGTAAACACACACCTGCTTAAAAAGACCTCTTCCAAATGGGAGGGGGAAGAATGGCATAATTCAAGATCTGCTGAGAGATAAAGGTTTGACAGGGCCGTTAGGATATTACTGAAAACAAGGAGTGAAAAAAAGGTTAAAAGGACCATGGACAGAAGATGATGGGCAAGGAGATCGCCTATTACTTCCACTGACTGGAAGTATATAAGCATCTTTGCAGAAAGCACAAAAAGGGCTGCCCAGAAGGCAAAGTCTATAACACCTATTATAAAAACCTTCTTTTTTGTGCCTGATGCCGCATTGACTATAGAATTTTTAAGACCCAGCGCCCTGGGGCTAAGAAGAAGAAAGAGATTTGTCATGGCTGAGCCCTTTTCCTTCGGTTAATTTAAGGAAGGCATTTTCAAGATTACCCTCCACACCGGCATCTTCTCTTAATTCCTCAACCGTCCCCTGAGCGATGATCTTCCCTGTCTGTAAGATAGCGAGTTCATGACAAACCTCCTGTGCTGTCTCAAGGGAATGTGTGGACATAAATATGGTTTTGCCTTTATCAGCCTCTTTCCTGAAAATATCCTTCACCAGCCTTGCGCCTTTAGGATCAAGGCCTACCATGGGCTCATCAACGATAAGGACCTTGGGATCATGCGCCAGCGCGCCGCACATGACCAGCCTCTGCTTCATGCCATGGGAATAGCTTTCAATTAGCTCATCTTTCCAGTCAATGAGATCAAATATCTCCAGGAGCCCCATTAATCTGGAGTTTGTTGAATTGGAATTGTCAAGCTTATAAAGACCGGATAAAAACCGGAGAAACTCAATGCCCGTCAGTTTCTCATAAAGAAATGGGCGGTCCGGTATAATCCCGCATAATCCTTTAACCCTGGAGGATTCTTTTTCCAGGTCCATGCCATTTATTATTATACTACCCCTGGTAGGTTTAAGGATGCCGGCCATCATCTTGATTGTAGTGGTTTTTCCTGCGCCGTTCGGACCTAAAAAGCCAAAGATAATCCCTTCCTTCACGGATATATTCAGATCATCAACCGCCTTGAGTCCTTTGTAGAGTTTTGTAAGATTAACCAGCTTAATTATATCCAAAATCAAGCACCTCAAATTCCAGCCTGCCGATAATGCCCATTATCTCAATCTGCTTATCAAGGTTTCCATACACCAGGCAGATATGACTTACATCAACGGGCATCTGGTTTAATGTTGCATCCATGGATATCCATCTGCCCAGATATGCCTCTGTCCATGCATGATAATAAAATCTACCACGGTTATAGACAAGTCCCACGCTAAGTCTCGCCGGTATTCCTGACGCCCTGAGCAGGGCCGTCAGAAGGGTTGCATGTTCATTACAGTCACCCACCCTTGTTTCAAGCACCTCAAGGGCGCTGGGGACGCTTACAACAGGCTTCTTATCGATATTATCAAACACCCAGTTCAATAACCTTTTTGCCTTTAAAACAGGGGATTTATCATCTCCGACGATGGCGTCGGCCTTTGCAATCATTTCATCGGAATCGCTCTCAATATTGAATTCAGGTTTCAAGTACGTTTCAAGGCTGTCATCCCTGTTGTAATTAGCGTCACCGGACAACACATAGGGGATTTTTTCAAGCCTTACCATCATAATGTCGTTATCAAGGGTTTGTCTCTCTGTTTTATCAGGTATTGTATAAGGACCCTTGCTATCCTTATAATTTAACCTTAGCTTGAGATAAGTCAGTTTTTCCAGATCAGGCGGCAAGGACCTGTCAACAGGCACGGCGGCCATTTCATAGTAATCATCACTTCCTTCGATACCGATGGAGGCATTCGCGGCGCTCGATCTTATCATCACAAGCCCCATAAACCCTTCCTCCTTGAGAACTGCGCCTGACTCGTCAACCCATAATGTTATCGGGTTATTCCACATCTCTGCCTCAATCCTAAAGGCACTGTATTCGATCCTGTTGATCTTCAGTGATTCTTTTGCAGCTATCCTAAAAACGGCCTCCCCTTGTATCATGGTGGAAGGATCAAAGAAAGGCGCCCTGAATGTCTCTCCAATCTGCATCTTTCTGGTTTTAAAAAGATGTTCCATGCCTGCGCTGATAACCGGCGGCTCAGAAAGCATCACCTCACGGGCATTATTGTCTCTTGCTGTTCCGGCTTTAACCAGCAGCCTGTCTCCTTCTACCTTTCCTGAAATATTGTAGGAGACGACGCCAGAGTTCATTTTGAAAACAAAATCCTTAATAATGAAATCTTTATCAGTATTTGTCTGAGTAATCGTGTAAATGCCCTTATCAAGGCCCATGAGGTTAAGCCGCAAAAAAACCTCATCCTGCATGAAATAACCGTCCTTGAATGGTCTAATAAAACTTATTGAATAACCGACCTTGCGGTCCTTTAGGAAAATCTCCTTCCATTCCTTCTGGCTGGAGTCAATGTCTCCTGCTTCATTTTCAGATATCTGCTCAGATGCAGCACTGTTGAATTCCTGCTTCTTGATAAGCAGGCCCATCATGACAAGCCAGAATGCGACAATAATGATGCCTGTCAGATGAAACAGATATCCCTTGTTAATGAATTTCATTTTAGAAGGATGCTCCTGGAAAGGAAAAATTAAATGGGGTACCCGATCTTTTCCAATAATCTTCTTGCATTGGATAGGGCAACGGAAAATGAATTTGATGGAAGCCCTGCGCCTTCAAGGACTTTACGGGCAAATTCCTCTGTCATCATGTTCTCCGGGGAATGTGTATCCGAATTTATGATCAGTCCTGCGCCGGATTTTACAGAGGCCCTTGCCACATGCCCATTGGTAAAGCTATGACCTGATCGACCTGAGATTTCAAGCAAGATCCCCCTTTCAGCGGCCAGTTCCGCGTCTTCATCGGAAATAAGCCCCGGATGCGCCAGTATATCAGCGCCGGCCTCAATGCCCGCCCTGTTTGTGCCCGGCGCGACAGGTTCCACAATGCTTTCTCCGTGTATGACAACTAAAGATGCGCCCAGATCTCTTGCCTTAAAGACAAGGGGCTCGATCAATTCGGGCGGCACATGGGTAAGTTCAATGCCGGGAATAACCTTGACGGATTGTGAATTATTAAGAAAAGATGCAACCTTTACGATTCTCGGGATTACAAAGTCCAGATTGGAGGAATCGCCATGATCCGTAATTGCCACTGCAGAGTATTTCAGGTTTTCGAATCTTCTTATGAGTTCAGAAGGTATCAACTCACCGTCACTGAAAAAAGAATGCGTATGAAGATCTATCATCATAATAACCCCTCACATCTTATATTTGCCGAAATCTTCAGGATCAAGCTTCTCAAGGATCTCCTGCCATTTTCTTCCTTCTTCCGATTTATCCTCGGGCTCTGCCTTCAGGTCTATCTGCTTTGATTTTTCAATAACCTCTTCGGCAACAAAGACCGGCGCTCCTACCCTGAGGGAAAGCGCCAGGGCGTCACTGGGTCTGGCGTCAATAGTCATTTCCTTGCCATTATGAGATATATGGATCAACGCATAATATGTATTGTTTTTAAGATCACACACCTCAATTTTTACAACTTTTACATTCACAAGTTCAAGGATATTTTTCAACAGGTCATGGGTCATGGGTCTTGAGAACTCAATTCCCTCCAACTCGCTGGCGATAGCAGTTGCCTCAAGCAAACCTATCCATATGGGCAGAGTCTTTTCGCCGTCAATCTCCTTAAGAATTACAATGGGGCTGTTTGTAAGCGGATCAACAGTCAATCCTGATATAATCATGGCCCTCAACATTTCATCCTCCCCTTACTTCATTAAAACAATTACGTTATACATTTTAACAATGCATGTCTGTTTGTCAACATAACTTTCTTTACAGAAAAATCTATTTGGGGTTTGCTTTAAAAGGCAGCACCTTGCCTTTGCCGGTTCCGATGTTCTCTGCGCTTTCTGTTGTTTTGGGTCCATTAACATATGAGGGAATTTGAATTTTTTTTATCTCCTTCATCATGACAGGATTACCGTCCATTGTGAATGGCGCTCCGTTTATGTATTCATCTCTTAATATCCAGGTAATAATCTGATGCGGTATTGAAAGCAATAACAGCTTTACCCTGTACCATCCTTTTTTGACGTCAGGTTCAATAGCCTCAATACGGGCATAGATAGTCGGCTGATCTTTAATATGTATTAGAACAATATCTCCTTCGCGACTCATTATAAATGCCTCCCCAGTCCTTAATTTAGAATATAAAGGACTGCTCCTTATATCCTTATTGTCAAGAATTTAAAAAGAAAAAAAGCCGTATGCTTTTCATTATAGTCTTTTTTATATTGTTTTGCTTTAGATATTATAGATATAAAAACAATTGCAATTTGAATTTGATGTAATCAATTTTTTGGCAGGATTAAGAATTACTATTGTGCATTTTTTCCAAATACCGGCGACATATAAGATCTGCAGCCTTGACTATTTCCGTTTTAATAAAATCCATCTTATTATTATCAAGGCTTTTCTTAAAACCGACTATATATATTGCAGCAAACCGCTGATCATACAGAATAAGGGGCGCTGCAGCCGCATGCACGCCTGTCATATATTCTTCATAGTCCGTGGCATATCCGTTTTCTCTTACCTTTTTCAGCTCTTGCATAAACAAAACAGGATCGGTAATAGAATTATCCGTATGCCTTGCAAGACTTCTCTTGCTTAATATTTCCTTAACTAGATTTTCCGTCATGCAGGCCATAATTGCCTTGCCCGGAGCGGCAGCATATATAGAAAGCGTTGAGCCTACAGGAGAAGTAATCTTCATGTCATGGCTGCACTCAACAACATCTAAAACAAGGATCTTCTCATTATCATTATTAAGTGTGCCGAGGAACACTGTTTCCTGGACCTTCTCCACGAGATTTTCCATCACAGGCCTTGCTACTTCCCTTAAATCAATCTGTGAATAAGCCTTTCTACCGAGTTCAAAAAGTGTCAAGCCCAATTCATACTTCCTGTTGGAAGGATCTTTTCTGACTGCGCCGACATCTTCAAGTATTGAAATAATTCCATGCACACTGCTTTTAGCGATATTGAGGGTCTTCGCTATCTCATTAAGTCTTATGCCTCCCCTGGAAGAGGAAATGACTTTCAGGATATCGAAGGCCTTTTTTACCGAAGGGGCAAGATATTTTTTATTCATAGTTCACCATATTGAACATTTTGTTAAAACTTACATCATTCTATTTATGGTTGTCAACATTATTTAGTTATGTCAAATATGACATATGTGATTGATTATATTATTTTTTCTTGACAATCACCTGATGTATGATAGAATTTTTCAAAATTAATGAAAGTTCATGATCATGAATTTATTCCGGTCTAATTTTATTCTATGACCCATGAATTTAATATTGAATAATTATCCAAGATAACCTGAAAGCAACTGTTCCTGCACTGAAAATTTAACCATCATCTTTATCTTAACCGATAATGATAAGGAGAATGCAGAATGGATCTTAGTTCCTTTGTTGAAGGTACGCTTTTAAGGGCAGTATTCATAATCTTTGGCGCAGCGGTTATTGCCAGGATCATCTTCTTTATTTATTCGATAATTAAGAGCAGCAAAGATAAAAAAGGCGGCCTGTTATACATGCCGTCAATCTTCGGCCGTTTTTTAGCTCCCTTTCACAGGGCATTTCTGAAGAGACCGATCTATGCTTCTCTTCGATATATCTTTCATATATGCCTGTTTGTTGTGCCGATATGGCTGGCCGGCCATATCTCCATGTGGGAGGATTCAAGATTGGAATGGTCCTGGACTTCGATCCCTGATAAATGGTCTGATTGGATGACGCTGGCATTACTGGCCCTTGCAGCATTTTTTGTGATCAGACGCTTTGCGACTAAGGATCTGAGATCAAGATCTTCTGCCGGAGATTATATTATAATTTTTCTTGCGGCATTCCCTTTTTTGACCGGTTATTCGTTGACACATGGGACATTCGATTCAATCCCGTTTATCGCCGATAATATATGGACGATTCATATATTAAGCGGCGAGATGATGATCTTTTCCGCGGCTTTTCTCCTTTGCAGAACGCGGATGGACCGGGAAAAATGCACCGGCTGCGCATCATGCGTTATAAGTTGTCCCACAGGGACGCTGGAATCCAGGGATTCAGATAAATTACGCATATTCGCCTATTCACATTATCAATGCATTTCGTGCGGATCATGCGTTAATACCTGTCCTGAGGGCGCTGCAGAATTGAGGCATGAGATAAATTTTAAAAGATTTTTTAATATCTTTGCGAAAGAAGATATCAGAAAAGTAGAGCTTGAATCGTGCAAGAATTGCGGCAAACTTTTTGTTCCGGAACCTCTTATGGAAAAGATCCACAAGACGTTTTCCGATGAATATCTTAATCTCTGCCCTGATTGCAGAAAGGTTGATATAGGCGATCATATATTAAGGTTTTCGCCGAGACACCATAAACCAAAACAGGATATTAAATTAGGCGTTTTACTTTAATTGTTTTTATAGAAAGGAGCATTGCGATGGCTATCGAGAAAGAAGGCAAATCCCTTGCTGAGTCCCTTAGGGATACCAGGACATACGGAAAATTCAGGTGCCATAATCCGACATGTATGGAAAGGCTTGAGCCCAAAAAAGGCGATAAAACCATAAAATGCCCGACCTGTGGCATGGAATTTCGCGTGGCATGGGTAAAGGACGGCTTCCCCAGATGCCGTGGGCCTGTATGGGAAGTAAATAAAAAAATAGCAGAAGAGGCCTTTGCCAGAAAGATGAAAGAAAAAGAAGAAAAGGCCAAGGAGGGAAAATAATATGCCTTTAAATAGGAAAATTGCCTATATTGATCTTACAACAGGAGACATCCAGGTAAAACCGATCCCCATGGAAATCAGGAAAAAATTTCTGGGCGGACGAGGTCTGGATGCCTATCTGCTTTACAATAACACCAAACAGGGATGCGACCCCATCGGCCCTGACAATGCACTTATGGTAAGCGGAGGGATACTTACCGCCACATGCGCGTCCGCGACTGCAAGGACGCATGTCATGGCCAAGTCTCCCCTCACAGGACTTCTGGGCAGCTGCAACATGGGCGGATTTTTCGCCCCTGAAATGGCCTGGGCCGGTTTTCATCACCTTGTAATAAAGGGCAAGGCCAAACAACCTTCATTCATCTATATCCATAACGGCGAGATCGAGATTCGGGACGCCCGTGATGTATGGGGATTAAGCGTAACAGAGGCGCAATGGAGAATACGCGACATACTTGGAGATCAGGAGGTTAAAAGCATGGTCTGCGGACCTGCCGGCGAGAACCTGGTTGCATGGGCCAATGTCATGACAGGCATCAAGAACGCTGGCGGCCGAACAGGCATGGGTTGCGTTATGGGCTCCAAAAACCTGAAGGCCGTTGCCTGCAGGGGAACAATGGACATCAAGATAGCCCACCCTGAAGAAGCCCTTGAATTTAACAAACGCTTTATTGAACAGATCACAAGCGCCAAGGTTAACCAGACCCAGGGAACGCTGGGGACCCCCTTTATCTGGGGCGCCACAAATTCCTGGGGCGGCATACGCTGCAGAAACTTTCAATACAATCAGTGTGAATATGCGGATGACATGGAGCCTGAACGCATCGATGAAATCTGCGAAGAGACCATGGGGCCATACCACATGGCCGGATGCTTCGGATGCCAGGTGCATTGCAGGGCGCAACACAAGATCCCTTCAGGCCCTTACGCCGGCAGATATGAAGAAGGCCCTGAATATACATCACAGGGCGCATTCGGCGGCGAGACCGATACGCCGAGGGCATTGACAGTCCTTGTCGGCAACCACCTTGTCGACCAGTACGGCATGGATAACCTTGATATAGGAAGCATCATCTCCTGGGCCATGGAACTCTATGAAAAAGGAATCATTACAAAGAAAGAGACTGACGGCCTTGACCTCAGCTGGGGAAACGACGATGCTGTAATCGAGATGATTCACCGCATCTGTTACCGCAAGGGTTGGCTGGGCGATACGCTGGCTAAGGGCGGCATTCCTGCGTCCAAGATAATAGGCAAGGATTCCTTCAAGTATCTGATACAGGTAAAGGGCATGTCCAACCTCCATTCCGATGAGAGAGCCACACCGGGTCTTGCATTGAATATTGCCGTATCTTCAAGGGGCTCCGATCATTTAAGAAGCAGGCCGGCGATTGACCTCTATCATCTTCCACAGGATGTTATGAGAAGGATATACAGCAATCCCGTTCCCTATGACGGACCATTAAGCTCCGAACACACGGAATATATAGGCAAGCCATGGCAGGTCTTCTGGCATGAAAACTGTTATATGGCCGTTGACTGTCTGGGAATCTGCAAGTATCACACAACGTTCCTCGGCGCCACATGCCCCAATTTTGAAGACTGGCCAAAGGTGCTGTATTACAATACCGGCATTGAAATGACGCCCAGAGAGATATGGGATGTTGCCGAGAGATGCAATAACCTTGAACGGCTGTTCAATATCAGGGAAGGCCTTAAGAGGGATGATCCTGAAAAGGGCGACGTACTCAATCCCAGATATCATGAGGAACCCACGAGGCGCGGTGCGCCTGATGTTGTAGGCAGGGTCATTGAAAAGGATAAATTCCTCGAGATGCGCGCCGAGCTGTATAAACACAAGGGGTGGGATGAATTTGGCGTTCCGACACCTGAGCTATTGAAGAGACTCGGCATAGATAATGAGCCGTCACATATTCTGTAAATAGATATTATTAAAGAGGAGAAGAACAATGGCAAAAGCCTTATATATAGATTATCAAAAATGCACTGGCTGCAGGCTTTGCGAACTCATATGCGCGGTCAAGCATTACGGTATTTCCAATCCTGCGCGTAGCCGCATTAAAGTCATGAAGTGGGAACAGGAAGGCCTTTATGTCCCCATGTCATGCCAGCAATGCCAGGACGCCCCCTGCCTGAATGTATGTCCTGTAAAGGCCATTTCCCGTGATGAAGAATTGGGAAGGGTCATGGTGGACTATGATGTCTGCATCGGGTGCCGGTCCTGTGTGGCAGTGTGTCCCTTTGGTGCAATGAATTTTAACGTCATAGACAAACAGGTCTTCAAGTGCGATCTCTGTGACGGAGACCCTCAATGCGTCCGGTTTTGCGACAGGAAGGCAGTAGATTTTGTATCTCCCGACGAGGTCAGCATTGGCAAAAAGAGGACGGCTGCAGAACGTCTTTCCAAGGCAGGCAAGGAGGCATCCGCGCTTGTAGCGGAATTATAGAATCTGTAGATCTATTAATTTTCCATATGAGAATTAAGGAGGTCGCCGGGCTTTCCGGGGGCCTCCTTTTTTAATTGATGGTCAAGGAAGATTATTTTAACAGTAATTTAATACAATAACCAATATATATAAATACCATATTAAAGTCATATAACTTACAACACATATATCAATTGACACATAAGGTAAATTTCTCTATACTCCCGTCAATAAATTATTATCTTAAGAAACGGCAATGGAAATTAACAGAATCGAGCTTCTTTCAGTCGGAATAGATGTCGGCAGTTCAACCAGTCATCTGGTGTTCTCAAAACTGATATTAGTCAGGGATGAAAAATCTCCGACCTTAAAGTTTCAGATCAAAGAAAGACAGGTGGTCTATGAGGGAAGGATCATCTACACGCCCCTATTGGATAATAACACTATTGATATTGATAAACTGACGTCCTTCTTTAAGGAAGAATGCGAGTTCGCCGGGATTGATACAGCAGATATACAGACCGGCGCGGTTATTGTAACAGGAGAGACAGCCAAAAAACAAAATGCCCCGCAGATAGCAGAGGCATTGTCAAAGGATGCGGGAAAATTTGTTGCAGCGACCGCAGGACCCAATTTTGAGAGTCTTCTTGCCGCAATGGGTTCAGGCGCCACAGCAAGGTCAAAAGAACTCAACAATACAATAATATCATGTGATATAGGCGGAGGGACGTCCAACCTTGCCATATCAAAAAACGGAGAAGTCCTTTCCACAAGCTGTGTTTCAGTTGGGGGAAGACTGCTTGCGGTTGATCCTGACGGAAAGATATGCAGGCTTAACGATCCTGCCGTAAAGGTAATGAAACATATCGGCTTGGATTATAAGATCGGAGACTTCATCCCGCGAGATGACCTGGGGAAAATAGTTGGGAAACTGGCAGAGGCCCTGATAGAGGTAATGACCGGTCCTGCACACTCTCCCCTGGCAAAAGAATTGATGATGACTGACGACCTGATCTTCCCCGGCAGCATTGACGAATATATCTTTTCAGGGGGTGTTGCCGAGTTCATCTATGGCGGTCTTGGAGAGTTCAATGACATTGGAGAACTCTTAGCAGCTAAGATCATTGCCCTGGCGCCGCAACTGAAGGCGCCTGTAGTAGAGCCTGTCAACAAGATCAGGGCAACCGTTATAGGCGCCGGGGCCTATTCTCTTTCCATCTCAGGCTCATCGGGGTTTATGGATGAAAAACTGACCTTTCCCATGAGAAACATCCCTGTGCTCAGGGTGGATGTTGAGCAGGATCAACTCAATGTTGATTATATTATTTCTCAGATCAATCTTGCATTTCAAAGATTTGATTTTGTAGAAGGTCAGGAGATAGTCGCACTGTACTTCAAGAATCCTGTAAAGGTGAATTATGCAGATCTCGAGTTGTTCGCCAAATCCGTTGAAAGCGCCCTTGTCAATTCCATAAAAAATAAGATACCTGTCATCCTTATATTTGAAAAGGACGTTGCATGCAGCGTGGGCAACGTAATGCGCCGCGAAACCAGCCTTAAAAGCAATCTCCTGTCGCTTGATGAACTGTCATTGAATGACGGCGACTGGATAGACATCAGCGAACCGCTGGTCGGCCGCCAGGTATTCCCTGTTACCGTCAAGTCCCTTGTCTTCCCCAATAATTGATATCATCCGCTTGAAAGCATATAAACAAGGCTGATCTTATCCCCATCCTTGACTGGCTTTGTCAGTTCGTTTGGATAGGCGCTTGCACCGTTAAGATATACCTCAATCAGTGAATGCAGCTTCCCGTTTTTAAAGATCTCTTTGTCCAGCGGAGGATATTTATTAATAAGGTTTTTAAGACATTCACCTACCGTCTTTCCTTCAACCTCAATTATCTCTTTGCCGTCCGTATGTCGGCGATGTGTTTTGTGAAGACTTATTTCAATACTCACGTCTAATCCCTCTCATTCTAACATTTCACGGCGATTATCTTTTTACCGCAATGATCGCATTCAGGGTTCTTCTTCAGCTTGAATTCCTTGAATGTCATGTTCATTCCGTCATAGATCAGCAGTCTGTCGGCCAGAAGGTCCCCCATCCCCACAAAGTATTTTATGACCTCGGTAACCTGGATAGCAGCGATAATCGAGGGCGTTGCCCCCAGCACCGGAGACTTTTCAGCGGGCGGCGTGCCGTGATACATGCACCTCAGACAGGCCGTCTTTCCGGGAATGATGGTCATCGCCCTGCCCTCAAGCCCCCTGACGGCGCCATGGAAAAACGGGATATTTTTTTTAACAGCTGTCTTGTTCAGGACATACCTTGTCGGAAAATTATCCATGGCATCCACTATCGCGTCAAAACCATCCGTCATAGCATCAACGTTGTTTTCATCAATAGTCTCGCTGATGATCTCGATCTTTATATCCGGATTGAATTTGGATAATTTGTCAAAGGCAGATTTCACCTTTGGATCGCCTATATCCCCATGCCAGTGCAATATCTGCCTGTTCAGATTGCTGGGGTCCACAACGTCATGGTCGGCTATCCTTATACACCCTATGCCTGCCGCAGCCAGATATACGGACGCCGGTGAACCAAGCCCTCCGGCCCCGGCAACGAATACCTTCGCCTTCTTAAGCCTCTCCTGCCCCTCCCTTCCGATCTCAGGGATCATTATCTGCCTGTCGTACCTTGCTAATTCTTCTTGTGAAAGCATAATTATTAACCGGTAATCATCATAATTTTATTTTGTAGTTTATAAAAAAAAAGATTAAAAGGCAAATATGAAAAAGATAAACCGAATGGCAATTATCTCCAGCTATTTTGAGGGAGAATCCTATGGTCTTCTTGGACCTCAGATGGCCGCCACCATCATTGAAGATACTACCGGCTATGAATGCATTGTAATTGCAGTCACCCGCGATGATGACAAATCGCTGATAAAAACCTGCCTGTCTGAATATTTCGGAAAAGAAAGGCCTGTTATAGGCTTCTCATCCCTGAGCGGACGAGAGGACCTCTTTTCCTTTGCAAAGGAACTTAAAGAAGAAGGCGCCGTCACAATACTTGCAGGCCCGCAGTCCTATCCTGATTACATCGGCGAGGTCAGATGGAATGAACACCCTCATTATTTCAAGGGACTTTCCGATTGTTTTGATTTTTCACTTAAAGGGCCTGCGGAGCAGGCCGGCCCGATACTGGAAGACATTAAGAATAAAGAGGCATGGATTTCCTGCCCGGGCGTTACCCTCATTGTCAAGGAAGATCAAGTAATATCTAATAATGCCAAACCCTGGGATGAAACCTTTTTAAGATCCGTTAACTGGAACAACCTTTTCAGGATAGGAAAAAAAGGAATTATCCCTGTAAAGATCACTACAGGCCAGGTCCTTCAACAGATAGGCTGCCCGCATGCCGGCAGCTCCGATTGGATCGATATTGATTATCCTGCCCAGTTAGATGATCCCAAAAAGGATAAAATCAGGATACATGCAAAAGGTTGCAGTTTCTGTGACGTGGCAACAGATAAGGGTTTTTACGGCGAACTGGGTATGGATACGGTATTGAGCCAGATATCATTTCTCCCTGAACTGGAGGACGCCAGAAAGATCCCCTTTGAACTGATTAATGAAAATCCCCTTTTCAATCTGCCGCGCCTTTTAAATGAAGTAAAAAAAAGAGATATAAGACTTTCACAGATAAATCTTATCTTAAGGGCGGATTATTTTCTAAAGGGAGAGGCCCGATTGCGGGAGTCTCTGCTTACGGCTCAAGAGACAGGGATTCACATCCTTATCTCTTCTATGGGCTTTGAGGCATTTGATGATACGCTATTGCGGAACTTCAACAAGGGTATTGATGTTGAAACCAATCTGAAGGCCATACGCCTGATGCGGGATCTGAAGATTGAATTCAGTGATGTCTGGGGTTACTCAAATATCGAAGGCGCTATCCACGGGTTTATCCACCCGACTCCATGGGATACAAACGAAACCTTTTTAAATACCCAGAGGAACATCTCTATCTATGGTTTGGAAAGGGATATACTCCCGCCTCACAGCACGCCCCTGATTATTCATCATGCCTGCGCCCTGGGAGACTGGATCAGGGAGGTTGAGGAGAGAGAAGGGATACAATATAGGAGGCATGGCTCAATTATCGGGTGGTGGGAGGTAATAAAATCATGAACGGTCCGGAATCCTTGATGAACACGTCTTCCATGTCGCATCTGCCCGGTGAGACGACACAGCCCCGACAGCGCCTGAGGGATATCCTGCCTTACGCCGCGACTATCCTGGTCGGGGCTTTTCTCCTCTTTCAAAGCCAGCTGATCATCAGCAAATATATACTGCCCTGGTTCGGCGGAGCGCCGGCCGTCTGGACCACATGCAACCTGGTATTCCAGTTGCTGCTCCTTCTCGGATACCTTTACGCCCATCTTCTCTCCACACGGCTGCCCCTGGCCGTCCAGGTTAGAACACATCTTTATCTGATCGGCCTTTCACTCCTGATGCTGGCTGTACTTGCCTTTCTCTGGCCATCCCCGATTACAGCAGGATCGAATTGGAAGCCGCAAGATACCGCTCAACCGGTGTGGAATATTGTGAGTCTGCTGACCGTCAGCATCGGGGTCCCGTTTTTCGTCCTTGCCACTACCAGCCCTTTGCTGCAGAGATGGTTTACACAAACTCAGAACCATTCGCCCTATCGCCTGTTCGCACTATCTAATGCAGGCTCACTTTTGGGCCTGTTGAGCTACCCTTTTATTATTGAACCGAACCTTTCGTTGTTCCGGCAGTCATGGCTATGGTCGGCCGGGTACGCGGTCTATGTCCTGCTGGCAGCCCTGGTCGCATTAAGGATGTCGCGCGCCGGAAGACTACCCACAGGCGTGCATGATCTTCAACATATCGCGGCTAAGGCGTCCTCGGAAGAAATTCGTCCGGGCGCAGGCATCCATTTCCTGTGGTTTTCACTCTCAGCCTGCGGCTGCGCCATGTATCTGGCCACAACCAACATGATCTGTCAGGAAATAGCCGTTATACCTTTCCTCTGGGTGTTGCCATTAAGTCTGTATCTGCTAACCTTCATCGCCTGTTTCGACAGCAACAGATGGTATCGGCGCATTGTGTTCAACCCCCTTTATGCTATCACCCCCTTGTTGTTTTTCTTTACCAAGAAATATGATGTCCTACCCCAGATCGGCGGTTATTCCCTTGCCCTTTTCGTGATATGCATGATCTGTCACGGTGAGCTGGCACGTCTCAAACCCTCAAGCAGATATCTGACCCATTTCTACCTGATGGTTGCCTGCGGAGGCGCTGCAGGCGGCATCTTTGTTGCCCTTATTGCCCCGCTCATCTTTCCTGCCTTCTGGGAATTCCAGGTCGCCCTTTGGGCCTGCGGCGCCCTGCTGGCAATTGTCCTGTTCCGCGACCGCAGTTCCTGGTTTCACCGGGGACACTTCTGGCCTATTATCTTTCTTATGTTGACCGCAGGTGAGCTTATTGAGACATGCATATATTATTTCCCCGCAATATCACATCTGGTCTACAGGGCAGTTGCATGGGGGATATGGGGAATCGCCGCAATTCCTGTGATATGGCTGATATTCAAACGCCGCGAATCGCCGTCCCGTTTCCGGTGGACACAGGCATACGCCCTCGGCATCCTGGCGCTTATGGGGGCGGGCAGCTTCATGCAGCTGCGATACCAGACATCCGGTTCCTTTATACGCTTCCGCAGTTTTTTCGGCGCCTTCCGCATTATAAAAAGCGGGACATGCCTCACGCTGAAACACGGGACAACAACCCACGGCTGGCAATACCAGGACGGGACATATGACTCCTCGCCCACG
>Ga0153915_10001093_pt1 | contig 24991 bp, 26 predicted proteins | sample Opewatmetagenome_2_FD_107003 | JGI IMG/M metagenome (GOLD analysis project Ga0153915, IMG submission 107003) | Freshwater wetland microbial communities from Ohio, USA - Open water 3 Core 3 Depth 3 metaG | ecosystem: Environmental > Aquatic > Freshwater > Wetlands | place: USA: Ohio, Lake Erie...
CGATCGCGGCCGCCGGTGAGAAACGGACGCCGCCCGCGGGTGCGGGCGGCTGGAGAGCAGGTGGCGAGGGTTCTTGCCTCGGCCTGGGCCTCCGGAGACCGGAGGATACTCCCGCGCCGGCCTCTACAGGGACCTAGGCGACGAGGTCGTCCTTTTGCGCGGAGGCGAGGCCGAGGCCGAAGAGCGCATCGTAGTGGTCGACGACGTCGCGGAGCGTGGCGAAGCGTCCGTCGTCCGGCCCGAGTGTAGGTCGGGCACACACGAACCGCTGCAGGCGGGTCCGCAGGAACCCCGGGGTCCCGAGAGACGTCCTGCGGCGGCAACGGCGTTGCCTGCAAAGCGCTCATCGTCCACGCATCGAGCGACACCAGCGCGCAGGAGTGCCGCGTGGTTTCGCGCCCTTGCCACTCGTCCTCGCCTGGCATGGCCGTCGCATCACCCTTCCTCGGAGCCCAACCGCGGAGGTAGCCATGTCGGAAGGCGACCGTTGCCCGGTGTGCGGTAACCCCGAGATGCGACGAAGCGATGGCCGGCTGGATCAGTGCGGCCTCACGTACCTGCCCACGACGGTCTGGTCCTGCCCCGTCTGCGACTTCGCGAGCTACGCGCCGGCACCGGCGGCGCACTGGCGGCCGATGGAGGCCGCCCGGGCCGAGTCGGTCCCCTCCGCCGCCGGCCCGACGCGCCGCGCGGCCTGACGCCGGGGCGGAGCGGCGCGCTCCCCGGACGCACGAAGGCCCGGCCTCTTGCGAGACCGGGCCTCCCGAGAACCGATCGAGACGTCGCGACTACGAGATCTTGCGGACGTTCGCGGCCTGCAGGCCCTTCGGGCCCTTGGTGACGTCGAACTCCACCTTGTCACCCTCGGCGAGGCTGCGGAAGCCCTCGGCCTGGATGGCAGTGTGGTGGCAGAACACGTCGTCGCCGCCGCCATCCTGCGTGATGAAGCCGAAGCCCTTCGCGTCGTTGAACCACTTCACGGTACCAGTAGCCATCTGCAGCTTCCCTTTTCTCGTTCTCGGACGGTGGAATTGCCGCGCGAGGCCAGCCCGAGCGCGGGATGGGTTCGTCGCTTATATGTTCCCGTGAGGCGAATGTCCAGCGCCCACCTTCCAGGTCGGGGCTCGAGCCCGTCTCGGGGTCCGGCGCACGAGATTGGCCCTATCCCTGCGGGGTCGCCCGGGGAGGGCAGCTCTTTGACGGCGATCACGCTCCCGCCCTGCACCAGCCCTCGAGTCCTGGCGTGGACGCCGGTCCGATGGGGCTAGTGACGATTCATCCTCCAGTAAATGCAGGAACTTGGCGGAGGCATGAAATCGTCGGCTGACCACTCCGGCTTGACTCTGTAGTATGTCATATTTGAGACGCCATCATCCGATCCCAGGGGACTGAAATGATGATGCGCGCAAATGCCCGCACCTTGCCGCGCGGGGCCTCGGCCCAGAGCGATCTGGGGGGACACCTGCACTGCGACCGGTCTGCGGAGGAGATGCTTCGCGCGTTCTGGTCGTCCGCCGGCGACGGCACCGACCTTCCCTCGGAGCTTCGCGGCCTCGCTGAGGGGGCGCAGGTCGGGCCGCCTGGAGTTCGCCGCATGCTCGTCATGGAGCAGGCGGGCGAGCGGCTCCGGGTGGAGGCCACCGCGCTCGGCAAGGGCCGGACCCAGTTCCACCTCTGGCGCGAGATCCTTCCCGGCCCGGTGCAGGCGGTCACCGAGCCCGAGGAGGCGCGGTCCGACGGCCTCACCCAGCGCGAGCGCGAGGTGGCGCTCCTCGTCGCCGACGGCCTGCGCTCCCGCGAGGTGGCGGAGCGGCTCACCATCGCGCCGCAGACCGTGAAGAGTCACCTCAAGACCATCTTCGACAAGCTGGGCGTGCGCAACCGCGTGGAGCTGGCGCGCCGCCTGGCGCAGCGCTGAGCCGCGCCGGAGCCCCGCCGGCCCTTGTCTCCCGGCGCCGCCTGGGGGTAGCCTCGCCCCCTTCCATGATCTCGCTCGAAGACGTCCAGCAGGCCCGACGCCGGATCGCGGACCAGGTCTATCTCTCGCCCTGCGCACGCAGCGAGACCTTCTCTCGCGTCACCGGCTGCACCGCCTACCTCAAGCTCGAGAACCTCCAGATGACGGGCGCTTACAAGGAACGGGGGGCGCTCAACAAGCTGCTCACCCTCTCCCCCGAGGAGCGGGGGCGCGGCCTCATCGCCGCCAGCGCCGGCAACCACGCCCAGGCCGTCGCCTATCACGCCGGCCGTCTCGGCGTGAAGGCGGTCATCGTCATGCCGGAGACGACGCCGATCATGAAGGTGGCGAACACGCGCGAGCACGGGGCGCGGGTGGTGCTGCACGGCGCCAACTACGACGAGGCCTATGCCGAGGCGCGGCGGCTCGAGCGCGAGGAGGCGCTCACCTTCGTGCACCCCTTCGACGATCCTGTGGTGATCGCCGGGCAGGGGACGATGGGGCTCGAGATCCTGGAGCAGGTGCCGGACCTGGACGCGGTGGTCGTGCCGGTCGGCGGCGGCGGCCTCGTCTCCGGCATCGCCGTGGCCGTGAAGGCCCTCGCCCCCCGCATCCGGGTCATCGGCGTCGAGACCGAGGTCCTTCCCTGCATGCTGGCGGCCATCGAGGCGGACGAGATCGTGACCCTCGAGGCGGCGAGCACGCTCGCGGACGGCATCGCCGTGAAGCGCGCGGGCGAGCTCACCTTCGAGCACGTGAAGAGGTACGTGGACGAGATCGTCACCGTCAGCGAGGAGGAGATCGCGAGCGCCATCCTCTACCTGCTGGAGAAGGAAAAGACGGTGGTCGAGGGAGCCGGCGCGGTGGGCGTCGCCGCCATGATGCATGGCAAGGTGAGGCTCCCCGGCAAGCGGGCCTGCGCCGTCGTCTCCGGCGGCAACATCGACGTGAACGTGGTCGCCCGGGTGATCGAGCGAGGCCTGGTGAAGGACGGCCGGCTCGTCCGCATCAACGTGGCGCTGCTCGACAAGCCGGGCCAGCTCGCCAAGGTGTCGGCGGTCATCGCCCACCACAAGGCGAACGTCATCGAGGTCCACCACACCCGCGCCTTCTCCGACCGGTTCGGGGACACGACGCTGCTCCTCACGCTCGAGACCCGCGGCCCCGAGCACGTGGAGGAGATCCTGCGCGCGCTCCGCGAGCGCGGTTACCAGGTCCAGCGGGTCTAGCCCGAGCCCGCTCCGCCGGCCGGATGTCACACCCGGCCGCCTCGCGCCTCCAATCGCCAGGCGGGGCTCCGAGCCCGCCGGCGGCGACGAGCGCGTGGGACCTCCCGGCGAGGGGACTCCCCGGGAGGAACGGCCCGCCGGCCACCGCGAGGCGTCACGCACCGCGCGATGGCCGGCGCGGCTTTGCCGGGCGCCGGCCGGCGTCGCTCATTTTCCGTCGAACTTGAAGGACACCTTGAGCTTCGCCCGGTAGGCGGCGACCTTCCCGTCCTCGAGGTGCATGTCGAAGGACACGACCTCGGCGACGCGCAGGTCGCGCAGCGACTTCGCCGCCTGCGCAACGGCAGCGGCAGCGGCCTTCTCCCACGAATCCGGGCTCGACCCCACGAGCTCGATGACCTTGTAGACGCTGTTCGGCATGGATTCCTCCTCCTCGCCGCCTCGCGGCAACCTCCACGACGGCCGAGGCGGCGCGGAAATGCAAGCGTCCCGGTTGGGGAACCCCCTTCAACGCATGGGCTCGGGCTCGAAACGCAACTCCCTCAGCACCTCGGCGGGCGCAGCCGAGAACGCTCCCACCTGGGCCCCGTCGTGGCCGGCGGTGAGCGAGACCCGCAGCCGGCTCGTGCTGCGCGGCCAGCTCCTTCTGCTCCAGTGCCGCGAGCTCCCGGGCGATCCAGTCGAGGGCGCCCCGGGGCATCGTTCAGCGGACGACCGGAAGCGCCGGCCGGTCCTTCTCGGCGGCCCGCTCGTTCCAGCGGGTCTCGCGCGGCGCCTCACCCTGGAAGGCCCAGCGGTCCGCGTCGGGCGGCGGACGGAGCCGCATCCCCTGGCCCTCGACCATCCCGACGACCGCCTCCGGCGTGGAGCCCGCGCTGGTGAGGTAGTTGCCGACCATGGTACCGTTCGCACCCGCGCGGAAGATGAGGTGCTGCCGGCCGGCCAGGTTCACCTCCCGCCCGCCCATGACGAAGATGTGGGCCGCCGGCATCATGAGCCGGAAGACGGCGACGGCGGCCAGGCACTCCTCGGCGGTGATGGCCTTCACGTGGGCCATTGGCGTGCCGGGGCGCGGGTTGAGGAAGTTCATCGGGACGCAGTCCACCCCCAGGTCCCGCAGCGTCTCGCAGAGCTCCACCCGCTGCTCCGGCGTCTCGCCCATGCCCAGGATGCCGCCCGAGCAGAGCTTCAGGCCGAGGTCCTTCGCGGCGCGGATGGTCCCGATCTGCTCGTCGTAGCCGTGGGTGGTGCAGACGTTCGCGAAGAAGGAGCGCGCCGACTCGAGGTTGTGGTGATAGTGCTCGAGGCCGGCCTTCCGGAGCCGCGCCAGCTCGGGCTTCCTCATGAGGCCCAGCGAGGCGCAGGGCTCGACGGTCGTCTCCTCCTTCAGGAGGGCGAGCGCCTCCTCGACGGTGCGCAGCTCGCTCTCGCGCGAGAGCCGCGTTCCCGAGGTGACGATGGAGAACTCGCGGGCCCCCGCCGCCTCGGCGGCCTTGGCCTGGTCCGCGATCTCGCGCGGCGAGATCATCGGATACACCGGCGCGCCGGCGTCCTTGAAGTGGGCCGACTGCTGGCAGAAGCCGCAGTCCTCGGGGCACAGGCCGGACTTGGCGTTGGTGATGCCGCACAGCGAGACCTCGTCGCCGTGGATGGCGCGGCGCACGGCGCTCGCCCGGTCGAGGAGCGCCTCGAGCTCGGCCCCTGAGGTGTGGCGGATGAGGCGGCGGGCCTCCTCGCCGGAGATGGGCTCGATCCCTGCGGGCAGTGGCCTCTTCTCGACGCACATAGGCTGGCCAAGATACCAGCCCGGCCTCCATCGTCAACCCGTTGCCGGATAGGCGGTTGACGATGGATCGGGGTGGCGGCGATTGACGAAGTTGACATGCTCGATTAGAGTCTCTTTCGTCAACCGAGACCGCCACATGCCCGCGCCGTCCGCCAGCCCCCCCTCCCGCCGTCGCGCCGCAGCGCGGGAACGCCCCCGCGGCGAGGCCCAGGCCCGCCACCACTTCATGGCCCGCGCCCTCGCCGCGCTGGAGGACCTCGCGAGCCATCTCGACGCACCCACCATGGGCCTGCTCGCCGAGCCCGCCTCGGGCTACGGCGTCCTCCTCGGCGCGCTCGAGCAGCCCCGGGCGATCGAGGCGCTGCGCAAGGAGGACCCCCTCGCGGCCGCCCGCGTGCGCGGGCTCAGGATGCGCGAGGAGATGCTCAACGCGGAAGGGGGCGTCCTCACGGCGAGCGAGATGGCCTCGCGCCTCCACATCACGCGGCAGGCCGTGGACAAGCGCCGGCGCGCCGGTAAGCTCCTCGCCGTGGAGCTCGGCCGCCGCCGCTGGCTCTACCCCGCCTGGCAGGTCGGGGACGGCCAGGTCCTGCCCGGTCTGGAGGAGGTCCTGTCGGACCTCTCGGAGCACGATCGCTGGATCCAGCTCGGCTTCTTCCTGAGCGGGGACTACCGGCTCGGAGAGAAGACGCCCCTCGACGCGCTCCGGCGGGGCAGGCTCCCGGACGTCCGCATGGCAGCCCGCGCCTACGGTGAGCACGGTGCCGCCTGAGCCCGGGCCGCTGTCGCCACCTCCGGACGACCTGCCGGCCCGCGCGCTTCCGCTGCGCGTGGTGGGCTCGCGCTGGTACCGGGTCCACGGAGCCCGCCGCGGCGCCGTCTTCTTCGGCCGGACCGGTGGGAACCGCTTCGATGCCCCGGGCGGCCAGTTCGGCGTCCTGTACCTCGCCGCCGACCCTGCCTGCGCCTTCATCGAGACCCTGGGGCGGACCGCGAGCCGGCGCCCGATGAGCCTGCGCGAGCTGTCCCTGCACCGGATGGCGCTGGTCCAGCCTCCCCGCCCGCTGCGGCTCGTGGACCTCACCGGCGCGGGCCTCGCCCGCATCGGCGCCGACGCCCGCCTCTTCGCCGGCGAGCACGCCGTGGCGCGGCAGTGGTCGCTCGCCCTGTTCCTCCACCCCGCCGCTCCCGACGGCATCCTCTATCCGGCGCGCCACGACCCCTCCCTTCGCGCCGCCGCCGTCTTCGACCGGGTGAAGGGGCGCTGGCGCGCGAAGGACCTGGGCCGCCTCGACGACGCGGGGAACCGCGCCCTCGTCGGCGAGGTCCTCGACCGCTACGGCTTCGGCCTGCTGGGCTGAGCCGTCAGATCCCCGTGCTAGGAAGCGCCGATGTCCAAGGTGGCCTCCAGGACGCGAACCGTGTTCGCCTGCGCCGAGTGCGGCCACCTCTCGCCGAAGTGGCTCGGACAGTGTCCCGCCTGCCGCAAGTGGAACACGCTCCACGAGGAGGTGGCGCCGGAGCCCCAGCGCGCCGGCTCGCGGGGCTTCGGCGCGGCCGGCGGCGCCTCGCGCCCCATCCCGCTTCGCGAGGTGGAGGCGAGCGAGGAGGAGCGCGTCAGGACCGGCATCGGCGAGCTCGACCGGGTGCTCGGGGGCGGCGTCGTGCCGGGGGCGCTCGCCCTGCTCGGCGGCGATCCCGGCATCGGCAAGTCGACGCTCGTCCTCGCCGCGCTCGACCGGCTCGCCAGGGCCGTGCCGGACCGGCCGGTGCTCTACGTCTCCGGCGAGGAGTCGGCGCGGCAGGTGAAGCTGCGCGCCGACCGGCTCGGGGTCTCGGCCCCGAACCTGCACCTCCTCGCCGAGACCGACGCGGTGAAGGTCCTCCACGCCGCCGCCGCGCTCGAGCCGGCGGCGCTGGCGGTGGACTCGATCCAGACCCAGTACCTGCCCGAGCTCGTGTCGGCGCCGGGCACGGTCTCCCAGATCCGCGAGGTGGCGGCGCGGCTCATGGCCTTCGCCAAGACCACCGAGACGCCGACCTTCCTCGTCGGCCACGTCACCAAGGACGGCGCCATCGCCGGCCCGCGCGTGCTCGAGCACATGGTGGACACCGTCCTCTACTTCGAGGGGGGCGGCGCCCATCCCTACCGCATCCTGCGCGCCCACAAGAACCGCTTCGGCTCGGCGAGCGAGATCGGCGTCTTCGAGATGAAGTCGCGCGGGCTCGCCGAGGTCGCGAACCCGTCGGCGCTCTTCCTCTCCGAGCGGCCGGAGGACGCCCCCGGCAGCGCCGTGGCGGCGGCCCTCTCCGGCACCCGCACCCTCCTCGTCGAGGTGCAGGCCCTGGTGGCGCCCTCCGGCTACGGCACGCCGCGCCGCACCGCGCTGGGGCTCGACCCGAACCGGGTGGCGCTCCTCGCCGCCGTGCTCGAGAAGAAGGTCGGCATGGACATCCTCGGCTGCGACCTCTTCGTGAACGTGGCGGGCGGCCTCTCGCTCGACGACCCCGCAGCCGATCTCGCCTGCGTGGCGGCGCTCGCCTCGAGCTTCCGCGATCGGGCGCTCGAAGCGCGGACGCTGCTGCTCGGCGAGGTGGGGCTCGCGGGCGAGGTCCGGGCCGTGGCCCAGGCCGAGGCCCGTCTCGCCGAGGCGGCCCGGCTCGGCTTCCGCAGGGCCGTCCTGCCGGCCGGCAATGCCCGCCACGCCGAGGCGCCCGCGGGGCTCGAGGTCGTCGCGGTCGAGACCGTCGCCGAGGCGCTCGACCGGCTGTTCTAGCTCGCGGCCGGTCCGCGACGGCTCCTCCTGTCCCGGGCAACGATCACCGTCGTGCCGAGGACCCCGGCGACCGCGAGCCCGTAGTCGGCAGGCACTCGCAGCTGGATGGCCGCGGAGACCCCGAGGAGCGACCACAGGAACGGGATCGCGAGCAGCCAGGCCGGCACGGGCCGCTCGGCGAGGAGCAGCATGCCGAAGGTGAAGATGGTGACCGGGCACGGCGCGACGCCGAACGCGGGCGAGGCCATGAAGGCGTGGCCGGCAGCGGCGTTGAGCGCCGGGTAGACGGCGAGCGCGTAGGCCGCGAAGGCGAGGCCGAGGGCGCTCGTGGCGTCGCGCCGAGCTCGGAACCGCAGCCCATCCCGGACGACGCCGGCCAGCAAGAGCAGGAGCGCCTCGCCGAGGAACAGGACGCCGGCCGGCAGCGCGACGGGGTTGATGGCCCGGAAGAAGCCGAGGTGGTAGCCCGCTCCCGCCATCGCCCAGAAGGCGGCCAGGACGACGGCGACGAGCCGGCCCGCCCGCCGGTCCCCACGCCACGCCAGGGCGAGGGCGGCGATGCCGAGGACGTAGGCCATGATCTGCGCCGGCCAGATGGCCGCGTTGTACCTCGCGAACACGTCGAAGAACTGCGCGGGGGTGAAGGGCAGCCGCATGGTCGGTGGCCGCCGGCGATGGCGGCGGCCGCCTCGCTACCCCTCGCCGCCGGAGTCGAGGCGCTGGGCCACGACCTTCTCGATGAGGGCCATCGACTCGTCGTCGAAGTTGATGAACTGGATCCCCATCCCCGCGAGGCCGCGCCCGTCCTTGCCGACGCGCGCCACGCGCCCGAACCCCTCGATGAGCTTGGAGCCGTCCTTCAGGGTGATCTGGAGGTAGACCATCGAGCCGACCTTCCGCGGGTCGTCCGTGCGCACGAAGATCCCGGTGGTCGAGAGGTCCACCGCGTACTCGGCGGCGAAGTCCTCCAGCGTGTCGAACCGGTACTGGACCAGCATCGACACCGGCACCCGCGGGGCGCCGCGCCCGCTGTCACCGCCCTCGGCGATCCCGGCCATGGACGCCCATTCAATGACACCCGGCCGGGACGATCAAGCCCTTGTGGGGCGGGACCCCGCGGCTTCAGGCGTTCTCCACCGCTTTCCGCCACTTGGCGAGCTGGCGGGTCCGCTCCTCGGCCGCCATCCCGGGCTCGAAGCGCTTGCCGACCTTCCAGACCTTGCGGATCTCGTCCTTCGACGACCAGACGCCAGCGGCGAGGCCGGCCAGGAACGCGGCCCCGAGCGCGGTGGTCTCGATCATCCTCGGCCGCTCCACCGGGACCCCGAGGAGGTCCGCCTGGAACTGCATGAGGAGGTCGTTCTGGCAGGCCCCGCCGTCCACCTTGAACACCGGGAAGGGCTTGCCCGCCTCGGCCGCCATCTCCTCGGCCAGGTCGTGGATCTGGAAGGCGATGCCCTCGAGCGTCGCCCGGGCGAGATGGGCCGCGGTGGTGCCGCGGTCGATCCCGGCGATGAGCCCGCGGGCCGTGGGGCGCCAGTGCGGCGCGCCCAGGCCGGCGAGCGCCGGTACGAAGACGACGTCCCCGGTGGTCTTCACCTGGCGCGCCAGCGCCTCGACCTCGGAGGCACTCCCGATGAGGCCCAGCCCGTCGCGGAGCCACTGTATGGCCGCGCCGGCGACGAAGGAGCTGCCCTCCAGCGCGTAGGTCACCTCGCCCGGCAGCTTCCAGGCCACGGTGGTGAGGAGGCCACGCGCGGAGCGCACCGGCTCCCGTCCGGTGTTCTGCAGCAGAAAGGCGCCCGTGCCGTAGGTGCACTTCGCGTCGCCGGGCGCGAAGCAGGCCTGGCCGAAGAGGGCCGCCTGCTGGTCGCCGGCGATGCCGGCCACCGGGATGCCGTCCGGCAGCACCTTCACCCCGCGCGTCGTGCCGTACACCTCGGAGCTGCCGCGGATCTCCGGCAGCACGCTCCGCGGCACCCCGAAGAGGTCGAGCAGCTCCCGGTCCCAGGCGAGCTTCCGCAGGTCCATGAGGAGCGTGCGGCTCGCGTTGGAGGCGTCGGTGACGTGTGCCTGGCCGCCGGTGAGCCGCCACGCCAGGAAGGTGTCGACGGTCCCGAAGGCCGCCTCGCCGGCGTCGGCCTTCTCGCGCGCGCCCTTCACGTGGTCGAGCAGCCAGCGCAGCTTCGTCCCCGAGAAGTAGGGGTCGAGGACGAGGCCCGTCTTCTCCTCGACGAGCGGCTCCTTCCCCTCCGCGCGGAGGCGGGCGCACGCTTCCGAGGTGCGCCGGTCCTGCCAGACGATGGCGCGGTGGAGCGGACGGCCGGTGCGCCGGTCCCACAGCGCGGTCGTCTCGCGCTGGTTGGTGATGCCGATGGCCGCGACTTCGGCGCCCTTCACCCCCGCTTGCCTGATCGCCCGGCGGATGGTGGAGAGGGTCGAGGCCCAGATGTCCTCGAGCTCGTGCTCCACCCAGCCCGGCCGGGGGAAGATCTGCCTGAACTCCTCGCTCACCTTGGCCAGGACCGAGAGCCTCCGGTCGAGGAGCAGTGTCCTGGTCGAGGTGGTCCCCTGGTCGATCGCCATCACGTACGAAGCCATGTCACTCCCTCCGTCATGCAGCTCCCACCGGAGCGGGGAGCGAGTCGAAGAACCGCAGCACCTCCTCCGCGCACCGGTCCCGCTCCACGTCGATGCCCACGAGGTGCCAGCTCTCCGCCAGGACCACCAGGCGCGCCGGGCCCGAGCCGATGCCGCGCGCGATGCGGCGCGCCCCGGAGAGCGCCACCGTGTGGTCCTTGCCGCCCACGACGACCAGGGCCGGGACGGCGATGTCCCGGAGGATCCGGTCCACGTCCGCCGCGAGCCGCTCCACCTCGGCGACGCCCTCGAGCGGAACGGCGTTCATGCAGGTGTTCCGCCGGCGCATCTCCGGGTCGCGCACGTCCGAGCCGGCGCGCTTGCGGACGACCGGGAGGACCCTCGCCAACGCCGTCCGCCCGAGCAGCCCGGCGAGCCGCCCCGCGGCCTTGAGGCGCATCGCCGGGGCGAGCAGCGCGACGCCATCCACGCGGGCGGGCTGCTCGTGCGCGAGCGCCAGGGCGACGAGCGCGCCCATCGAGCAGCCGACGACGAAGGTACGCCGCGCTCCATCGAGCCGGAACAGCTCGTCCCGCGCCCGCGCGATCCACTCGCCGCGCGGCGTGCGGGCGAGCACCCGCGCGTCGCCGCCGTGGCCTGCCATGATCGGGCCGAGGCAGCGCATGCCGGCCCCGTGGAGCCGCTCCGCGATGTACCGCATCTCGAAGGGGGAGCCGGTGAAGCCGTGCAGCAGCAGAACCGCGTCCGGGCCGCCCGCGAGGTCGAAGGCGAGCCCGGCATCCCGGTCCTGTTCACTCGCCGGCATCATGCGGTTCGCACATCCCTTAGCACGCGCCCCGGCTCCCCTGGCAAGCCGGTTTGGGGGTACGCTCCCAGCATGTCCGACAAGCCGCCCGCCGCCCCGCAGCAACTGCAGCTCCAGATCGAGATCGACCCCGCCACCGCCAACGGCGTCTTCGTGAACCTGGCGATGGTGAACCACACCGAGACCGAGTTCACGCTCGACCTCATGTACCTGCAACCGCAGGCGCCCCGGGCGGTGGTGCGCTCGCGCGCCATCATGACGCCCAAGCACATGAAGCGGCTGCTGCTCGCGCTCCAGGAGAACATCGGCAAGTACGAGTCGGTCTTCGGCAAGATCGACGTCTCGAACGCGCCGCACTTCCCCGCGCCGGGGATGAACTAGCGGGACGCGGTCCGCGCCCCGTCCCCGGGTCCGCGCCTCGGCCGGCCGCGGCGCCGCCATCCCGCGGTGGACACTCGGCTTCCGCGGGGCACGCCCCTTGCTCGGGCCCCTCCTCGGCGCGCGGCCGGATCCGCGCGCCGTCAACCCACTCCCGAGGAGGGATCCGCATGACCGAGAACGCCGCTGGCCCAGCTCGCAAGTCGCTTGCCGTGTACGCCATCATCGAGCGGAAGGACGCCGCCAAGCCGCCCATCTGGCTCAAGGTCGGGGCCGCCTTTCCGAACCGCGACGGGAGCCTGACCTTGCTCCTCGACGCCTTCCCCACCAGCACCAACCGGCTGCAGGTCCGCGAGCAGCGCCCCTTCGACGAGACGCGCTCGGGGAACGGGCGGCAGGCGCAGGACGAGGAAGCCCGCCCGTGAGCGCGGCCGACCCGAACCCGCCTTGCACTTGACACCCGTGGGCGCGGAGGGCTAGTTGAACCCTCGCAGCACCCGCTCGGAGGATCAGGGAAGCCGGTCGAAGTCCGGCGCGGTCCCGCCACTGTAGCCGGGGTGAATGCGCCTGCGGACGGTCGCCACTCTCGCGCTCTCGCGAGGGGAAGGTGGCAGGCGCGAACGGCGAGCACCACTCGCCGTGCCCCGGGAGCCAGGAGACCTCCCTCCGAGCCAGCCGCGAATGGGTCGCGGCCGAACGAGTTCTCGCGTCCGAAGGAGACGCGGAGAATTGAGCGGACATCGCGACATCCGGTGGGGCCTCGCGGCCCTCGCGCTCTGCCTGTTCCGCCCCACCCGCGCCGGCGAGGGCGACGAGCGAACGGTCGAGTTCCCCGAGATCGTCGTGCACCTGCCCCGCGGCCAGGCCGAGGCCGACCCCACCGCCTCCGCCACCGTCGTGGACGCGGCCCGGTTCGAGGGGGAGGCGAAGAGCGTCGGCGAGCTCGTCGCCACCTCGCCCGGCGTCGCCGTGAACGAATATGGCGGACTCGGCCACGTCACCACCGTCTCCATCCGCGGCTCCACCGCCGACGGCGTGAAGGTGCTGCTGGACGGGCTTCCGCTCAACACCGCCGCCGGCGGCGGCGTCGACCTCTCGTCGATCCCGCGCCAGTGGATCGACCGTATCGAGGTGGTGCGCGGCGCCGAGGGCGCCCACTACGGCTCCGGAGCCCTCGGCGGCGTCGTGAACGTGATCACACGCCCCGCGGCGGCTGGGAACTGGTCCGCGAGCGCCACCGGCGGCTCCTTCCTAACGGGATCGGCCGCGGCCGACGCGGCCGTCGGCGGCGATCGCTGGGCGCTGCTCGGCGCGGCCGCGGTCGAGGGGAGCGGGGGACGCTTCCCATACCTCTTCCACGGGACGCCCACCTTTCCCGCGAGCGCCCAGGAGCAGATGCGCGAGAACGACGGCTCGCTCCTCGGCGGCGGGCTCGTGAAGGCGTGGAGCCGGGCCGGAGACGGCCGCGTCGACATCCTCGCTCAGGTCTCGGGCGGGCGCCGCGAGCTGCCTGGCCTGCCCTACGCCATTCCGCCGGGCGGATCGCGCGACTGGCAGCAAGACGCGCGCGCCGGGCTCCTCGCCCGCCACGCGGTCCCGCTCGGGTCCGGCCTGATGCTCTCGGCCGAGCTCGGGGGGCGCCACGATCGGCTCGACCTCACGATGGCGTCGCTTCATGGCGAGGTCCGCCAGCGCGACCTGCAGGGCGGCGCGAGGGCGGAGGTGACGTGGCTGCATGGGCCGGGAACGCTCGTCGCCGGCGCCTCCGCCGGCGCGGAGCGGCTCGCGGCCGACGGCGTCGGCGAGCCGCGGACGCGCCCGGAGGTCGCGGCCTGGGCTTCGGAGGAGTTCGCGATCGTCGCCGGGCGGCTGCGCGTCGCTCCGGCCGCGCGCGTGGATCGCGTCGGCCCGTACGGCGGAGTCTCCGGCAAGCTCGGCTCGACGCTGCGCCTCTGGGGTCCACTCTCGGCGCGCGCCAGCGCCGGCCGCAGCTTCCGGGTGCCGAGCTTCGCCGAGCTGTACCTGCAGCAGGGGCTCATCGAGCCGAACCCGTCGCTCCGGCCGGAGGAGGCCTGGAGCGCCGACGCCGCCCTGGTCGCCGACGGGGCGCTCGGGTTCGCGAGCGCCGGCGCCTTCGTGACGCTCTACCGCGATCTCATCGTCTACGAGCCGGGAAGCTTCCAGCGGCTGAAGCCCTTCAACGACGGCAAGGCCCTCGTCCGCGGCATCGAGCTGGAGCTCGCGAGCGTGCCGCTCCGGTCGGCCCTCGGCCTCGCCGCGGGGGTCGCATACACCTTCCTCGCCACCCAGACCCTCCGCGGCGCGGAGGGGGAGCTGGGTCAGGACCTCCCGCACCGCCCGCGCCAGCGGCTGTACGCGCGGCTCGCGATCGGCGACGCCCCGGCCGGCGCCCACGTCGAGGCGCACTACATCGGCCGTCAGTTCCAGGACGCCCGCAACCTACAGCCCATTCCCGCGGCGCTCTCCTTCAACGCCGGCGGGTACGTGCGGCTCGCCTCGCGCCCCGACGTGCGCATCGCACTCGAGGTGAAGAACGTCCTCGACGACCGTTCGCTGCTGGACGGATTCGGGAACCCGCTCCCCGGGCGCATGGTGCTCCTCACGTTGCGCGCCGGGGCCAACCCAGGAGGCTGAGATGAGCCAGCCGGCAACGAATAGGAAGATGATCCTCCCCGCTGCCCTGGCAGCCCTCGCGCTCGCCGCCTGCTCGAAGGAGAAGGTGTGCGCGAGCGACCAGCAGCTCTGCCAGGAGGCGTGCGTCACGCTCGCGGCCGATCCCGCGAACTGCGGGGCCTGCGGACACTCCTGCGGCGCGGGCCAGAACTGCGCCTCCGGGGCCTGCGTCTACGGCACCGCTCAGAACTGCGGGGCCCTCGGCCGCACCTGCGGCAGCGGCGAGCGCTGCGTCTCGGGCAACTGCGTCGCCGACCTCTACCTCGCTTGCTTCGACACGGACGAGGTTCGCGAGGCGACGTCGACGCTTGCGCCGGCAGGAGTCCCGATTCCCACCGAGGCCGGCCCCATCGCCGTGGCCTGGCTCGGCGACTCGCTGTTCGTCGCCGACTCCCTCAACAACACCGTCGACGAGCTCCGCTTCGACCCGCCCGCGGTGCGCAAGGCGGCGACCATCACCATCCTCACGCAGGGCCTGTATGGACCGGATCTCGAGTTCATCGCCGCGGCGAACGGGCTCCTGTACGTCTCCAATGCCGCTGCGAACGTCCTCGACGTCCTCGATCCGGTCGCCCACAAGGTGGTCGACGAGATCCCGCTCGGCGCCGGCGCCTTCCCGGCCGGCATCCACCTCGCGGGAGCGAAGGCGTACGTCGCGCTGAACGGCACGAACGAGGTGGTGGTGGTGGACGTCTCGGCGTCGGCGGCGTGCCTCGGGCCCCCCTGCGGCGCCGTTTCGAAGCGCATCGCCCTCCCGGCCGCGCTCGCCAGCCCCCTCGGCTCGCCGATGCCGGCCCGGTTCGGCGCCGTCGCGGGAAGGCTGTACGTGACCCTGTGGAACCTGAAGCCGGATTTCACCCCCGCAGGGAACGGCCTGCTCGCCGCGATCGACACCGCGACCGACACGCTCGTCACCACCTCCGGAAGCTACCCGGTCGATCTCGGCAGCGGTTGCCAGAATCCGGGCGACATCGCGGTGAATGGCCAGACGCTGTACGTCACCTGCGGGTTCTTCCCGTACGCCTCGCCCGGGAGCATCAGCGGCGCCGGGATCGTGCCGGTGGACGTCTCCTCGGGGACCCCCGTCGTCGGAACCGGGCTCCCGCTGTCCGCGAATGCCCCGGGCCCCATCGCCTTCTGCGGCGGCGCGGGGTACGCCGGGGACCGGGCGTCCGGCGCGGTCCTCAGGTACGATCCCGCGACGAACGCCGTGACCGAGACCCAGCTGCTGTGTCCGCCACCGTCCGGTCGCACCGGCGCCTACGTCGCCGACCTCGCATGCGCCCCCTGAGCCTCGCCCTGGCGCTCGCCCTCCTCGCCGCCGCGCCGGCGCGCGCGGAGGCTCCCCGCGCCGGCGCGGCCGCGGGCGGCGCCGAGTGGCTCGGGCCGAGACCGCCCGCCTCGCCTCGGAGGGTGGTGTCGCTCGCCCCCAGCCTCACCGACACCGTGGTCGCGCTCGGCGAGGGCGCGCGGCTCGTGGGCGTCACCCGCTACGACGATGCCCCCGAGGTGAAGGGCCTGCCGCGGGTGGGCGGTTTCCTCGACCCGAGCCCCGAGGCGGTTCTGGCGCTCCGGCCGGACCTCGTCCTGTGGCTCACCGACGGCGGCGCCTTCCCGGCCGTGCGGCGCATCGCCGCGCTCGGCATTCCGGTCCTCGCCCTCCCGGTCGTGGACGTCCCCGACGTCCTCGCCTGCGCCCGGCTGGTGGGCGCGGCGCTCGGCGACGCCGCCGCCGGGGAGCGGCTCGCCCGCTCGCTCGAGGCGGCCATCGGCCGGGCGTCGCGGCGCGCCGCGGCCCTGCCCCGCGTGCGCGTCCTCATGGTGATCGGGCGCGAGCCGCTCGTCGTCGCCGGGCCCGGGAGCTACCCCGACGCGCTCCTCTCCATCGCGGGCGGCGCGAACGTCGCGGAGGGGGACCGGCCCTGGCCCGTCTACCCGGTCGAGAAGGCGGTGGCGGCGAATCCGGACCTCGTCCTCGACGCGGCCGTGAACGAGCCCGTGGAAGGGATCGCCCGCCTCGCCGCCATCCTTGCGGTGCGCGCCGGGCGGGTGGCGCGGCTGCCGAACGACGACGCGCTCCGGCCCGGTCCGCGCCTCGTGCGCGCGCTCGACGACCTCTTCCGCGCGCTCCACCCGGAGGCGAAGGGGCCGTGAGCGCGGCCGCCCCCGGGCGCGCCTCCGCGGCGCTGGCCCTCGGCCTCGCGGCCGTGGCGCTCTCCGTCGCCCTGTCCTGCGCGCTCGGGCCGCAGCCCATCTCCATCGGCGCCGCCCTCTCCGGCCTGGAGCCCGACCGCTCCATCCTCCTCGGCCTTCGGCTCCCGCGCGCCCTCCTCGGCGCCGTGGTGGGGTGCGCCCTCGCGGCCTCCGGCACGGCGCTCCAGGCCCTGCTCCGCAACCCTCTCGCCGAGCCGTTCGTCCTCGGCGTCTCCGGCGGCGCCGCCCTCGGCGGTACCGTGGTGCTCCTCGCCGCCGCGGCGGTGGCCCGGCTCTCCGGGGCCGCGGGCGCCCTGCTCGCCTCGGCGCCGCCGGTCGTGCTCGGCGCCGTGGCCGGGGCGACGGGATCGACGGCGCTCGTCTTCGCCCTAGGTCGCATCGGCGGCCGGCTCGTCCCCGAGGCGGCGCTGCTCGTGGGCATCGTCTTCAACGCCTTCGCCGCCGGGGTCATCACCATCCTCAAGGTGCTCGTGCCGCCGGAGCAGGCCGCCCGCCTCCTCTACTGGCTCATGGGGGCGCTCGGATACGAGACCGCGGGCACGCTCGCAGCCGGGGCGGTGCTGGTCGGCGCCTCGGTGGGGGCGCTCGTCCTCCTCTCCGGCCAGCTCAACCTTCTCTCCCTCGGCGACGAGGAGGCGGCCTCCCTCGGCGTGCACGTGGGTCGGGCCCGGGGAGCGGTCTTCCTCGCCGCCAGCACCGCGACCGGAGCGGCGGTGGCCCTTTCCGGGATGGTGGGCTTCGTCGGGCTCATCGTCCCGCACCTGGTGCGGCGCCTGGCCGGGCCCGACCACCGGCTGCTCGTGCCCGCCTCGGCCCTCTTCGGCGCCGCCTTCCTGGTCCTCGCCGACGCCGCGGCGCGCCTCGCCTTCCTGCCGCTCGGCTCGGAGCCGCCGGTCGGCGCGCTCACCGCCTTCGCCGGCGGCCCGTTCTTCCTCTGGCTCCTGCGCCGCACCGAGCGGCGGGGGTAGGATGTCTCGGTGAGCCCCGCGCGCGCCTGGGCCCTCGCCCTCGCCCTCTCCGCAGCCACGGCGGCCGCGGTGATCGCGGTCGCCTCGGCGCTGGAGCGCCGGGCTCCGTCCGGCGGATCCCGGTCCCTCCCCACCGACAAGGTGGAGGTGCGCCAGCGCGTCGGCCCCGACGCCCTCGCGGAGGCCATGCGCCTCGGCGTGGCGCAGCGGATCCGCGCCCGGGTCCAGGGCCACTCGCCCATCGACGGGAACGGCCTGGCGCGCGAGGCGCTGGAGCGTGTCTGCCACCGGAACGCCGAGCGGCTCCTCGGGCTCGCCCCGCCGGAGGGGCGGTGACGGGGATCCCACCCGGACTGCCGGCGCCCGGCACGCCCCTCGTCGAGGTGAGTGGGGCCTCCTTTGCCTACGGCGCCCGCGCCGCCCTCGAGGGCGTGTCCCTCACGGCGCGCGCGGGCGAGCTCGTCGCCCTGCTCGGCCCGAACGGCGCCGGCAAGAGCACGCTGGTGCGGCTCGTCGCCGGCCTTCTCGCCCCCGCTTCCGGCACCGTGCGCCTGTGCGGCCTCGACCCGCACGCCGCCCCGCGCCGCGCGGTGGCGCGGGTCTGCGCCCTCGTGCCTCAGGAGCCACGCACCCCCTGGCCCTTCACCGTGCGCGAGGCGGTGATGATGGGGCGCGCGCCCCACCAGGGCCTGCTCGCGGTCCCCGGCCCCCTCGACCACGGAGCGGTGGACGGCGCCCTCCGGGCCTGCGATCTCGTCCACCTCGCCAGCCGGCGCCTCGACGCCCTGTCGGGTGGCGAGCGCCGCCGCGTCTTCTTCGCCCGGGCGCTGGCCCAGGAGCCGCGCGTCCTCCTCCTCGACGAGCCTACCGCCTTCCTCGACCTCTCCCACCAGGTGGCGGCGATGAACATGGCCCGGGTGGCGGCACGGGCGGGCCTGTGCGTCGTGGCGGTGCTGCACGACCTCAACCTCGCCGCGGCGGCCTGCGACCGGCTGGTGGTGATCTCGGGCGGCCGCATCGTGGCCGACGGGGCGCCCGCCGCGGTGCTCACCGCCGAGCGGGTGGGCGAGGTGTGGGGCGTGCCGGTCTGGCGCGGCGAGAACGGCGCCACCGGCGCGCCGCTGGTGCTGCCGGCCGCGGCGCCGGGCGCTAGCCCACGATGAAGACCTTGAGGCCGGCGGCCAGCATCCGGTAGCCGGGGAATCCGAAGGCCTGCTGGTACGAGAGGTCGAGCGCCACGCCGGTGGACGTCACCAGGCCGACGCCCGCGGACCACCACTGCCCCTTGCGCCACTCGTCCCGGAGCAGCCCCGCCCGGACCGGGAAGAGGTCGCCGAGGAGCGCCTCGGCGCCGGCGGCGTAGGTGTTCCTCACCTTGCCCTGAGCGTCCCACTGGGCGCGCCAGTCGGATGCGACGAGGAACTTGCGGTCGCTCCCGATGGAGAGCCCCGCCGCCATTCCCCTGGGGACGAGGTCGTCGTGGTTCGTGGGGACGAGGTTGTAGCCGGCGATACCCAGGTTCACGATGTCGTTCACCTCGTAGAAGATGCCGGCGCTCACCGTCGCCGCCTGTACCTGCTTCGCGGACGGACCGGTGAGCTTGAGGTAGTGGACGGTGAGGCCGACGTGGAGGCCCTTGCTAGCCGTGCCGCCCAGGGCGAGGCTGGCGAGCCCGCCGTTGTAGCTGAAGTGGGAGACGCGCTCGTAGGCGAGGACGCCCGCCAAGGGCCCGCTCGCGGAATCGCTCACCGAGACGCCGAGGAACTGGCCGTCGACGACGTCCTCCGCGCGGTCCAGCGACCCCTGGATCTCCGCTGCGAAGCGGTGGCGCGCCGCGATGCCGCCGGGGTTGAAGTAGATGGCGTCGTTGCCCGGCACGACGGCGCGAAAGGCCGACAGCGCGAGGGAGCGGGCGTAGACGACGTCGGTCAGCGTCGGAGGGCCGGGCGGCTCGGCGCGCGCCGCCCCCGGCGCGAGGACGATGGCGAGCGCGACCAGCGGGAGCGAGCGCACGGGGCGAGATTACCGGCTGGGGGATCGCGGGGCAACTTCTAGCCGGCTTGAGACCCGTGGCGGGATGGCGCTAGCATCCGGGGGAGCTGGAAGGAGGTGGACCCCGTGCGGAAGATCGACACCACGCGCTACCGAAAGGAGCTGACCTCGCAACTCGCGTCCCTGCTCGGGAACGGCGAGGAGACGGTCCACCAGATGATGGGCCGCGCCCCGGAGGACCTGCCCGATCCCGGCGACCGGGCCTCGCTCGAGACCGACAGCACCCGCGCGCTGCGGCTCCGGGACCGCGACCGGAAGCTCATCTCCAAGGTCCAGGAGGCGCTGCAGCGTATCGAGGACGGGACCTTCGGCGTCTGCGAGTCCTGCGGCGGAAGCATCGGCGCGGCGCGCCTGCGCGCGCGGCCGGTCACCACCCTCTGCATCGACTGCAAGCGCGAGTCGGAGCTCCGCGAGCGCTGAAGGCCGCGCCCCTCGGCGCTTCACCCGGGAGCGCGGCCGGGCTACAGTCCCCGGCCATGCCGACCATCCGCAAGGCCGTGATCCCCGCGGCGGGGCTCGGGACCCGCTTCCTTCCCGCCACCAAGGCGGTCCCGAAGGAGCTCCTGCCCATCGTCGACACCCCGACCATCCAGTACATCGTCGCCGAGGCCGTGGCGGCCGGCGTTCGCGACGTCATCCTCGTCTGCGCCCGCGGCAAGGACTCCATCGTCGATCACTTCGACATCGCCGCCGAGCTCGAGGCCCACCTCGAGAAGACCGGCAAGAAGGCGCTGCGCGACCAGATGCGGGCCATCGCCAAGATGGCCAACATCGTCGCGGTGCGCCAGCAGGAGCCCCTCGGCCTCGGCCACGCCGTCCTCTGCGCCAGGGACCTCGTCGGCGACGAGCCCTTCGTGGTCATGCTGGGCGACGACGTCATCGACGGGCCGGTGCCCGCGACGGCGCAGCTCGCCGACTGCTACGCACGTCACGGGCTCGGGACCATCGCCCTCATGGAGGTCCCGCCGGACGAGGCCCACCTCTACGGCATCGCCGCCGGGCGCGCCGTGGACCCGCGGACGGTGCGCATCGAGAGGCTGGTGGAGAAGCCCAAGCAGGACCCGCCGTCCCATCTCGCGGTCATCGGCCGCTACGTCCTCCCGCCCCGGATCTTCGAAGTGCTGGAGGCCGTCCCGCCCGGCGTGGGCGGCGAGATCCAGCTCACCGATGCCCTGGCGGTCCTCGCCAGGGAGGAGGGGCTGCTCGGCTACCGCTTCGAGGGGGACCGCTACGACGCCGGCGACCGCTTCGGGTACCTCAAGGCCAACGTCGCCTTCGCGCTGAAGCGCCCCGACCTCCGCGGCCCCCTGCTCGCCTTCCTCCGTGAGGTGTCCCGGTGAGCCGTCGAGGTCGGATCGCCGCCGCGCTCGCCGCCCTGCTCGCCGCGGCCCCCGCCCTCGCCTACCTCCTCCCGGTCACCGGGATCCTGAAGCGGCTCTCCCAGAAGCGTGAGGACCTTGCGCTCGGGAGCCTCGAGGTGCGCGGCACTTTCCTCATGGGAGGCGAGCCCGGCAAGGCCGCTTCCCAGGCCACGGGCATCCCGCTCCTCGGTTCCGAGCTGTCCGTGGCGGCGGTCGTCTCCATCAAGATGCCCGGCCGCTGCCGGCTCGACCTGGCCGCCCCGGACCTCTCCGAAGCCGAGCGGCTGGTGGTGGTGGTGAGGCAGGGCAAGGTGACGGGCATGAAGGGACTCGAGCGCTCGGCGCAGGCCCAGGCGCTGCTCCGGGGCCTGTGCGCCGTCCTCGGCGAGCGTCCCGGCGGCGCCGAGCCCGACCGGCCCTACGCCGAGGAGCTCTCCCGCCTGGGCGTGCCCCTCGGCGAGGTCTACCTCGGCCGCTTCGGCGGCAGGGTCGCCTACGTCCTCGGGGCGAGGCCCCAGGAGAAGAAGCCGCAGGCATGGGTCGACAAGCAGACCTTCCAGCCGGTGCGCGTCATCTCGACCTTCGCCGGCTCCCTCTTCGACGTCCGCCTGCTCGACTACGGCTCGCCGGTGGGCGGCGACTGGTTCCCGCGCGCCGTCGAGGTCCACGAGGGCGACGAGCTCACGGCCCGCTTCGTCACCGAGAAGGTCGCGGCGAACCCGCGCATCTCCGACGCGCTGTTCTAGAGCATGGCGTGGGGGTCCACGTCGAACCGCACCTGGGCGCCGCCGGGCGGACGCTGGGCGAGCGGGGCGATGGCGCGGTGGACCCGCCGCAGGGCGGCGAGCTCCGGCGCCCGGAAGAGGATGTGCCAGCGGCTCCGCCCCCGGATGCGCTCGATCGCCGCCGGGGCGGGCCCCAGCATCGAGACGCCCGGGGCGAGCGCCGGCCGGGCCGCCTCGCCGAGCGCCTCGGCGCAGCGGCGCGCGCCGCCCTCCGAACCCTCGACGCGCACCGCCAGCATTCGGCTGAACGGCGGGTAGCCGAGCGCGCGGCGGCGGTCCAGCTCGATCTCGGCGAAGCCGGCGTAGTCGTGGCCCACCGCGCAGGCGATGGCGGGAGAGCGGGGGTTGTACGTCTGGATGAGGACCCGGCCGGCCTCGGCCCCGCGCCCGGCGCGGCCCGCCACCTGCGTGAGGAGCTGGAAGGTGCGCTCCGCCGCGCGGAAGTCCGGAAGCGCCATCGCGGTGTCGGCGAGCACCACGCCGACGAGCGTCACGCCGGGGAAGTCGTGCCCCTTGGTCACCATCTGCGTCCCCACGAGGACGTCCACCTCCCGGCGGGCGAAGCGGGCCAGGACCGCGGCCGCGTCGTCCGCGCCGCTCACCGCGTCGCGGTCCAGCCGCTCCACGCGCGCGCCCGGGAGGAGGTCGAGGACCGCCGCCTCGACCTGCTCCGTCCCGACACCGACGCCGGCCCGCTCCCCGCCGCAGTCCGGGCAGGAGGCGGCCATGGGGGTCGCCCGGCCACAGTAGTGGCAGAGGAGCACGCCACGCCGGGCGTGATGGGTGAGGGACACCGAGCAGGCGTCGCAGCGTGCCTCGCGGCCGCAATCGCGGCACACCACCAGCGTCCGGAACCCGCGGCGGTTGAGGAAGAGGATGGCCTGCTGGCCCGCGGCGAAGGTCTCGGCGAGTGCCTCGGCGAGCGGCGGCGAGAGGAGGCCGGGGGCCGGCCCGTCCTTCCGGAAGCGGGTCAGGTCCACGAGCCGCACCTCCGGCAGCGGCCGGTCGTCGATGCGCGCCGGGAGCTCGAGCTTCGCGTAGCGGCCGCGGCGGGCGTTCTCCAGCGTCTCCAGCGACGGGGTCGCCGAGCCGAGGACGCAGACCGCGTTCGCCATCTTGGCCCGCACCACGGCGAGGTCGCGGGCGTGGTAGGCGGGACCATCCTCCTGCTTGAAGCTGCCGTCGTGCTCCTCGTCCACCACCAGGATGCCGAGGTCCTGGACGGGCGCGAAGATGGCGCTGCGCACGCCCACGCAGATGGAGGCCTCGCCGCGGCGCAGACGCAGCCACTCGGCGTGCCGTTCCGGGTCGGAGAGGCCGCTGTGCATCAGGGCCACCGCCTCGCCGAAGCGGGCCCGGAAGCGGCCGGCCAGCTGGGGGGTGAGGGCGATCTCCGGCACGAGGACCAGCGCGCCCTTGCCCGCCGCGCGGGCGCGGGCGATGGCCTGGAGGTACACCTCGGTCTTCCCCGAGCCGGTGACGCCGTGGAGCAGGAACGTCTCGAAGCGGCCGAAGGCGCCGCTCACGGCGGCGAGCGCGGCGGACTGGGCCGGCGTGAGGGCGAGGGGCGCCTCCGCGGCGGGGAGGAGGCTGCCCGACGGCAGCGGCGTCACCGTCTCCAATGCCGCGAGGCCGCGGCGCACCAGCGCCGTGAGGGCGCTCCGGCCGTGCGGGAAGGCGGCCCGCAGCTCCTCCACCGGGATCCGCCCGCGCGCCAGGAGGTAGTCGAGCACCGCCCGCTGCGAGCGAGCCCGCGGGCCCAGGCGGTCCACGGCCTCGGCGGCGCCGGCGGTGGGGGCCGCGTACTCGACGCCGCGGCGGGCGGGGGCGGCGGCGCCCCGGCGGGTGTTGAGGCCGGGCGGGAGCGCGGCCCGGAGCAGCTCGCCGGCTGGGGCGAGGTAGTAGTCCTCGGCCCATCGGATGAGCTGGATGAGCTCGCCGGTGAAGAGGGGGAAGTCGTCGAGGACGTCCGCCACGTCGCGCAGCTCGACGCCCGGGGGCGGGGTGGCAGGAAAACCCACAACGTACCCGGTGGCGCGGCGGCTCCTTCCGAACGGGACGGCCACGCGGCGGCCCAGCGCTGCCTCCGCGGCGAGCCGGGAGGGGACGCGGTAGGTGAAGGTACCGCGGACCGCGGCGGCGACGGCGACCTCGACGAGCACGCGCCGGGAGTCTAGCACCCGGCGCTCACCTCGGAGGCCGCCGCCGGCTTGGTACCCCGTGAATGCCGTTGCATAATCGAGGCCGCGTGCCCCGCATCCTGCTCGTCGACGACGACATCGCCGAGATCTCCGCGGTGAAGCGCGTGCTCCTGCGCGCGGGGCACCAGACCGTCCTCGCCACCAATTCCGGCGACGCGCTCGCGGCCGTGGCCCGCGAGCTGCCGGGAGCCGCCCTCGTCTCCTCGACCTGCGAGAACGGCGGCGGGCTGGAGCTCGCGCGCCGGCTCCTGGAGGACGACGCCACCGCCAACCTGCCGGTCCTCCTGCTCGGCGAGTCTCCCGACGCGCCGCTCCAGGCCACGCAGATCCCGCGTCCGCTCGACCCGGCGCAGCTCGCCGACGAGGTGAAGCTGGCCCTCGCCGAGACCGGCCGGGCGCCGCGGGTGGCGCGTCTGGAGATCACCGCCCTCTCCGCCGGGAGCACGGCGGACGGGCCCCCGGCGCGACGGCGCGCCGTGGCGCGCGCCGACGTGGACCGGGACGCGGCCGCCGATGCCCTGCGCCGCCGGGCCGAGGAGCTGCGGCGCCAGAGGCCCGGCGCGAGCGCGCCTGCCGCAGCGCCATCGTGGGAGCTGGAGCCGCCGGACGCCGCGCCGGGGGAGGCATTGGGCGAGCGCATCCAGGCGGAGATCGACGAGGAGCTGTCACGCCTCGGCGCGGACTCCAGCGGCGAGGACGAGCGCGACGAGGCTGCGGAGGCGATCGACCGCCTGGGGGCCGACGACCGCCCCGGGTTCGATGCCGGGTCCGCCGCCACGGCCGACGAGGAGCTTCGCCGCGCCGCCGAGGCCGAAGCGGAGGCCCGCCGCGCCGCCGACCAGGAAGCCCGGCAGGCCCGCGAGGTGAAGGCCCGCGCCGCCGAGGGCTCCCGGCGCCGGAGCGAGGAAGAGGCTCGCCGCCGCGCCGAGACCGAGGAGGCCGCCGCGCGCGCCGCCGAGGAGACGGCACGCCGCGAGCTGGCCCAGCGCGCCGCGGCCCGCGCCAGCTCGGAGGAGGCGGCTCGCCGGCGTGCCCTCGCCCTCGCCAGCGAGCGCAAGGCGAAGGCCGCCCCTCCGGCCCCCGATCCGCCGAGCGCCGTGGTCCCGGCGCCCCCGCCTCCGCCTCCCGCGCCCGTCCCCGAGGTCGAGCCCGAGATGCCGCCGCCGCCGGCCGGGCTCGCCTC
>Ga0153915_10001094_pt1 | contig 24974 bp, 28 predicted proteins | sample Opewatmetagenome_2_FD_107003 | JGI IMG/M metagenome (GOLD analysis project Ga0153915, IMG submission 107003) | Freshwater wetland microbial communities from Ohio, USA - Open water 3 Core 3 Depth 3 metaG | ecosystem: Environmental > Aquatic > Freshwater > Wetlands | place: USA: Ohio, Lake Erie...
CCTTCCCGATGACGTTAAGCGCGAACTGTCCGCTTTTCGCGCGCGCCTCGATCCCGTAGCCCTGGCTCGCGAGGTCCGCGCCCTCCAGGATTCCTTGCCTTCCCTTGCCGCGCCGCTGACAAACCCCCGCTGCCCTATAAAGTCTTCCACAGGAGCGAGCCTTCGGCTCCTCCCTCGTCGTGAATTACTTCTGAGGCATGCCCTTCCGCTCGTCGTGTTTTATTTATGAGGCATCGGGGGCGGCCCGGCCGTTCGGCCGATGTCGCGGCCGCCGCGGATGCCTATGTTCAAGGAGCGGGGATGGCCGAGAGGCCTCCCCGCGTGAGTATCTTGGACAAGGAGGCTCCCATGGACGCCTTGAGATCACTTTCGGATTCCGTATCCGCGCTGGCCGCCGCCGCGGCGGCGAAAGTCTTCCACGTACCCTCTCCGCTGGGCGGGCGGAGCGCCCTGAGCTTCGACGGCTCCCTCCTTCTCGTCCGGGCCGCCGAGGCATCGAAGGACGAGAAGCTCGAGATCCTCGCGCCGGGCGGAGCGAAAGTCGAGGCGAGCGTCGTCGGCTTCGATCCCCGATTCGGCCTGGCCGCCCTGAAGCTCGCGTCGCCCATGCCCCAGGCCGCGTGGTCGGCCCTCTCGCCTCCCCCGCCCCTCGGCACGATCGTCGTCGTCGTGGCCTACCCCTCGCCGGAAGGCCCGGAAACCCGCCTTGACGTCCTGCGCTTCGCCGGCGGCGAAGGCGATGACGCATACCTCCAAACCGACGGCCCCTCATTCCCGGGATTCTCCGGTGCCGCGATCGTCGAGCCCGGCGGAGCGCTCGCGGGCGTGGTCGTCTCCGACCGGTCGGGCAATAGGGCCTGGGCCCTGCCCGCCGAACGCGCGCGGTCCCTCGTCGTATCCATCGCGCAACGCGGCTTCCCGGGCAGGGCCTGGCTCGGGCTCTCCTCGGTCCCGATCGAGGCGCCCGATGCCTTCGCGAAGCTCTTCGGGGACGGGCGGGAGAGCGCCCTCGTCGTCGCCGCCCTCGAGGACGGCGGCCCCGCCCAGGCTTCGGGGCTCCTCGTGGGAGATATCCTCGTCTCGATCGGCGGCGTCGCGACGCCAGATCCCGCGGGCCTCGAGGAGGCGCTCTCCGCCGCCGAGCCTGGGAAAGACATCGCCGTCATCGTCCTGCGCGGCGGCGAGCGGAAGGAGCTCACGGCGAGGCCGATCGAGCGCGCGGAGTCCGAGAGCCGGCCGCGGTTCGGGCATCGTCGATTCGGCTTCGGCCATCATCGTGGCTGGGCCGGCGGATGGGGCGGCGGATGGGGTTGCTGCGAGACGGGCCGCTGATCGTCCGCATCGAGGGCGAAGGCGAGCCGGCCGCGCTCCTCGTCGAGCGCGCGGTCGAGTTCGGGCTGAGGCTGGCCTCCGACGGAGAGCGGGCGGACCTGGTGGCCCGCCCCTCGGAGGACGCCGATCCGTCCGCTGCCGATCGCGCGACTCGGCGCGGCGCGGCCGCGCTCGACCAAGCCCCCCCGGGGTTGAGTCGCCGCGAGCTCGAGATCCTCGAGTACCTCGTCGACGGATGGTCGAACGCGGAGATCGCCTCCGCGCTCGGTATCGCCGTGAGGACGGTGCGTTTCCACCTCGAGGGACTCTACTCGAAGCTCGGAGTGACTCGGCGGGGCGAGGCCGCCCGCGAGGCCCTCATGCTCGGCCTCGTGCGCTTCGACGCGTGAACGGCCCGAGGCGGACCTCCCGGACGGGCGTTTGGCGCGGGGCGCCCAGGCGGAATATACTCGAGCGGTGATAGTCTCGGCCTCTCGGCGCACCGACATCCCGGCGCGCTATCTCGACTGGCTCATGGGGCGCATGGCGGCGGGCTACTGCCTCGTGCGCTCGCCCTACGACGCGTCCTCGCTTCGCCGCGTCAGTCTCGATCCGGCCGAGGTCGAGTGCATCGTCTTCTGGACCCGCGCCCCCCGCGGCCTCGCCTCGCGCGCGAGAGAGATCGAGCGCATGGGCTTCCGCTTCTACGCGCACGTCACGCTGAACGCCTACCCCCGCGCCGTCGAGCCCGGCTGCCTCGGCGTCGAGGCGGGAATCGACGCGTTGCGCGATCTAGCTGGAGCGATCGGCCCGGACCGAGTTCTCTGGCGCTACGACCCGATATTCGTCGCCGAGGGGCTGGGGGCCGACTTCCATCGATCCGCCTTCGAGCGCATCGCCGCCGCCCTCGAGGGTTCGACGCGCCGCGTCACGCTCAGCCTCCTCGACGAGTACGCGGGTACCGCGGCGCGGCTCGGTCGCGCGGGCTTCCCGAACGCCGTCTTCGGCAGCCCCAGGTCGAGGAGCCGGACGGGCGGCGCCGACGGGGCCGCGGCTCCCTACCCCGCCCTCCTTAAGGACATCGCGGCCATGGCCCGCGGCCGCGGCATCGAGCCGGTCGCCTGCGCCGAGCCCTACGACCTCTCGCCGTACGGCATCGGCCGGGCCAGATGCGTGGACGCGGCGCTCGTCGCGCGGCTCCGCGGCGAGGCGCCCGTCGACGGCGTCCTGGACAAGGGACAGCGCCCGGGATGCGGCTGCGCTCCGAGCGTGGACATCGGAGCCTACGGCACCTGCCCTGCGGGATGCGCCTACTGCTACGCGAATCGCGGGACGGGCCGCCTCGTCGCGCGCGGTTCCGAGGACGAGAGTCTCTAGCATGACCGGCTACGAGGTTTCCTTCGCCTCCCGGATGGCCGACATCGACCGAGCCGAATGGGACGCGCTCGCGGCGCCGACTGGGACTCCGCTCCTCTCGTGGGGATTCCTCGCCCTTCTCGAGGCCTCGGGCTCTATGACGAGCGAGACCGGCTGGCAGGGCGCGCACCTCCTCGTCAGGAAGGGCGGCGAGCTCGTCGCGGCCGCTCCTTTCTATATCAAGACGCACTCATGGGGCGAGTTCGTCTTCGACTTCGGCTTCGCCGAGGCCGCCGAGGGCGCGGGCCTGGCCTGGTACCCCAAGCTCGTCGGCATGGTCCCCGCGACGCCTGCCCCCGCGTGGCGCGTGCTCGTCAGGGAAGGCGAGGACGAGGGGGCATTGACCGCGCTCGCGATCGGCGCCGCGGAGAAGGCGGCGCGCGAGGCCGGCCTCGCCGGCATGCACGTGCTTTGGCCCGAGGCGCGGACCGCGGAAACGTTGCGCAGCCTCTCCGGCGGCCCCGACCGCGAAGCCGCGCGCCACGGGGCGAGGACGAGCGGGCGAAGATCGCGGGGCCTTTGGTCCGAGTGGTCACACCAGGCCTTCCTCTGGCAAGACTCAGGCTACGGCGACTTCGCGGGCTACCTGGACTCGTTCTCGAAGAACATGAGGCGCAACGCGCGCCGAGAGCGCGGGGCCGTCGCGGAGGCGGGAATCGAGACGCGCATGATCCGCGCCGAGGAGGCCCGCGGATATCCCGGGCTTCTCGAGGCGATGGCCGAGCTCTATGATTCGCACAATGCGAAATTCGGCCCCTGGGCCGCGAGGTTCATGACGAGGGAGTTCTTCACGCGGCTTCCCGACTATATGAGCGCGGGCTGGGCCATCGCGGCCGCGTTCGAGAGCGGCGGCCCCGCCGGCGCGACGCCGGCCGACGGTACGGTCCGCGCCGGCGCAGCTTCCGGGCCAGGCGCCCCGGTCGCCCTGGCCTTCTTCCTCGAGGGCCGCGATCGCCTCTACGGCAGATTCTGGGGCTCGCGACGCGAGGTAAGCGGCCTTCACTTCGAGCTCTGCTACTACCTGCCGATCGAGTACGCCCTCGCGCGCGGCCTTCGGTACTTCGACCCCGGCATGGGCAGCCCGCACAAAGCCAGGCGCGGCTTCCGCTCGATCGACGCGCCGAGCTTCCACATGCCCTTCGATCGCCGGCTCGCGTCGCTCATGGAGCGAGTCCTGCCCGAGGCGAACGAGTCTGAACTCGCCGAGATCGAGGCGTTGAACGAGGAGCTGCCCTTCAAGCGGAAGCGGTGAGTCGCCCGCGGCGTCAATCGGGCATGCAGACTTCGACTCTATAGGCTCGTTGTGCGACACCAATATCGATTTTCTCGTCTTTTTTACGCGCAGTAATTTGACAGCGCCTGCTTCGAGCTATAATATACCTGACGATCGCCCCGCTTCAGATTATCGATCAGTCTTCAGCCCTTTTTTTAAACAAGTTTAAATCGTCCCCGGAGGATCCATCATGACCATCAGGCGGAAGCTCACATCGATCGTCTTGGGACTCGTCGTGGCCTTCGCCGCGTCCGCAGTCCTGTATTTCGCCATTCTGAGCCCGGTAAGCAGGATGGAAGATGAACGAAGCATCGTCACCGCCCTTCGAGGCGCCATACTCGACCGGGCTATAAAGGCAAACGCCCTGTTATCGGTCTCGAGCTTTTCCGCCGGAATAAAGTCGAGCTCCGAAAGCAAAGAATCCATGAAGGCCGCCTTCACCGCCGTCAAGGGACTCAAGACGCTTCCGAATGTCAGCGCCGATATCAAGAAGTCGCTGAATGCCATCGAGCAATTGAACGATCTCATCGAGGGCAACGACCAAGCCATAGACAACGTCGTCGTCGATCTCGTAGGAATGATGGAGCAAGAGCCGATCGGCGCAGGCAGGTCGGTCTTGTCTTTCGTGAGCAGCTCGATCCGTAATAAAACCGGGACCGAGATGGCGCTCTACGACGTAACCAACCTCATCACCAACGTCACGAGCCTTACGGACACGCTGACGGTATCGGCGAGCGTGATCGACAAGCAGTACGTGGCGATCGGCGTCGAGATCGGGAAGATCAAGACGCGGAGCACGGCGATCGCCGTCGCGGTCATCGCGGTCGTCCTCGGCCTGACGATAGTGCTGAACCTGAAGGTCGGGGCGGGCATCGCGGATCACATCAAGCTGATCGAGGACGGCATCGAGTCGATGAAGGACGGCGACCTGACGCTGGACCTCTCGGTCTCGAGCTCAGACGAGATCGGAGCCCTTTCCGACGATCTCTGCTCGTTCAACAAGAACCTGCGCTCGTCGATCGCGAGCATCCAGACGGTCTCGGCCGAGAACATCCAGATGAAGGACACCCTCATCGCGACCGCCGAGGAATCGTTGTCAGCCGCGGAGCAGATCGCCGCCAACGGATCGTCCATAGAGCGGAAGATCACGACGCTCGACGACAACCTCGGGTCGGCGACGGGCGCGGTCGAGTCGATCGGCGCGAGCATCTCGGGCCTGAACGACAGGATACAGGAGCAGATGTCCATGACCGAGGAGTCGACGGCATCGGTCACACAGATGATCGCCTCGATCAACAACGTCGCCATGATCGCCGACCAGCGCCGCGCGGCGATCGACAGCCTCGTGGGCACGGTCTCGGCAGGCGGCGACAAGATGGAGACGACATTCAAGGAAGTCGAGGGCATCAGCGAGAACGTCGGCAGCATCAAGGACATCACGGCGATCATCGCGAACATATCCTCGCAGACGAACCTGCTGGCGATGAACGCCGCGATCGAAGCGGCCCACGCGGGAGACTCGGGGCGGGGCTTCTCGGTGGTGGCGGACGAGATCCGAAAGCTGGCCGAAGCCTCGTCGACGAACTCCACGGAGATCGCGGCGATCCTGAACGACATCGTCGAGCGCGTCGACGCGGCCTCCCGCTCCGGCGCCCAGACCAGCGATGCCTTCCAGGCGATCCAGTCGGAAGTTACCCAGCTGCGCGACTCGCTCGGGGAGATATTCTCCAACATGAACGAGCTTCGCGGAGGCGGCAATCAGATACTCCAGGCCATGAACGAGCTCCGCGACGCGACCGCCGCGGTCAACGAGGACTCGTCGAGGATCGAGGGCAGCTCGTCCAGCATCGGCGAGTCCATGGCGACGCTCAGGCGCGTCTCGAGCGAGGTCGCGAGCGGCATGTCGGAGATATCGACGGGCACCAAGGAGATCTCGACGGCCATGAAGGACGTCCTCTCGAACGCCGAGCGGCTGGGCACGATAGGCGAGTCGCTCAACGCCGAGCTCGCGAGCTTCAAGACGGCCTGAGGGCCGGCGTCCGACCTACGCCGGCATGAGCACGTTGTAGATCGGCTTGGTCACCTGGATCTCGAGGGGGAAGTCGGAGGCGTCGAGCTCGGTCACCTCGCCCTCGCGCTGCAACAGGATGCGCTCGGCGTAGTCGATCCTGACGCGCGTCGCCGAGAAGAGCCGCACGACGTCGAGGCCGCGGTGCCGTCCCGTGGTCAGCTTTTCCTTCAGCGCCAGCTTCTTCAGCAATGGCATCTGCCTGACTGCGCAGACGTTATCGTCGTCGGGGAAGATGGGCGTGTTCGAGCCGTAGGTCCTGTGGCCCGAGACGCCGACCGCGAGGAGGAGGCTGGGCTCGTCGAACGAGGAGACCTGCGCGCCCGCGGAGTCGAAGGCGGTCACGGAGAGCGGGGCCGGGGGCCAGAGCCTGTCGTAGAAGATCGAGGACACGTCGACCCAGAACTTGAAGAAGTCGCCGGGGAAGATCGCCTTGAGCTTGTTGGTCATCTCGCACACGAAGGCGTCGAGCCCGATCGAGGCGATGTTGAAGGACCACATGGGCCGCTTGCCTCCCTCGGGCCGGGGAACGACGCGGAGGGCGGACCGGAGCTCGAAGGCCATGGGGCCGAGGAGCCGCCCGAGGCTCGCCCCGAGCTCCCGCCCCTCGGAGCCGTCGTTGCCCGTGCCCATGGGCAGGCGGAGGATGCAGAAGCGGCTCCGCTCGGGCTCGGGCAGTTCGACCAGGGAGGTCGCGGTCTCCAGAGAGGTGCCGTCTCCCCCGGCCGTCATGACGATGCGGCGCTGCTTCCTCGAGTCACTCCTCGCGTCCTCGATGATGCCGCGCGCGATCTCGGACGCGTGGCCCGAGCGCTCCGTGAGGTGCAGCCTGAGGCTCGTCGGCGCCTCGCGACGCGGGAGGGCGGCGGCGCGCGCCTCCAGCTCTGCGAGGGCGGCCTTGTGCCGCTTCGCGTACGCGGGCCGGAGGAAGCCGCCCGCGCGGGGGTTCGCGACGAGGTCGACGGCGAGCGCCTCTCCGTGGAACGCGGGGCTGCGCTCGAGGATGCGGGAGATCGAAGTTGCCAATTCTTCAGGCTGCATGATCCGGAAGTGTAAACTCGGCCGGCGACAATGTCCATCTCGGCCGCCCTTTGCGAGGACGCGGTGGGTCCGCGTTGAAGGCGGGCGGCAGTATAACCGATACTTAAGTCGAGAGCGCGATGAAAGTGCTGTGTATCGCCCAGCAGAAGGGCGGGGTATGCAAGACCACGACCGCCCTTTCGCTGTCGGCGGCGTGGGCACTCGAGGGGAGACGCGTGCTCATGCTCGACGTCGATCCCCAGGCCAACCTCACGCGCAACATCGTCGATTACGAGAGCCTCGGCACGGACCTGTCCGAGGTCTACGCGGGCAGGGCGAAGCTGGCAGACGCGATCGCCCCGACGGGCACGAGCGGCCTCTTCATCGCGCCCGCCCGCACTTCGCTCGCCAGGATAGAGAACCTGGAGCGGACCATCTCGACCTACACCGCGCTCCGCAGGGAGCTGCCGAGGATCGACGGCGAGTACGACTTCGCCGTCATCGACACGCCGCCCTCCCTCGGGCTCTTCACCGTCTCGGCCCTCCTCGCCGCGACGCACGTGCTCGTACCGGTCCAGCCGACCTTCTTCTGCCAGGAGGGGCTCGGCGACCTCAACCATACCATTCTCGAGGCGAGGGAGAACAACGCCGCGCTCGCGTCGGTCCGCTACTTCATGACGCTCTTCGACCGCCGGACCGTCATCAGCCAGGAGATCGCCGAGCTCATCCGCGCGAAGCTCGGACCAAGTCTCTTCGCCGCGACGATCAGGAAGAACGTCGCGGTCGAGGAAAGTCAGTACGCGCAGAAGACGATCTTCGAGTACGCCCCGAGGTCGACGGGCGCCGAGGACTACCGCGCGCTCGCGAAGGAAGTCGCAGCATGGCTCGAAAGCGCCTGATGAAGGGGGCGAACGCCCTGAGGGTCGAGGAGCGCATCGCGAGGGTGCCGCTCGACGTGATCAGGAGCGCCGAGGGAGACACGGGCGTCTTCGAGGCGCTCAAGGATCTCGAGCGCGAGGCCCGGAGCGCCGGACGGGAGCCGCCCCGCGTCGAGAGCCGGGCGAAGCCGGAAGCCTCGCGATCGAAGACTGCCCCTCGGGCGCCCGCCGTGCGCTCGCCCGAGTCGGGAAGCGAAGCCGCGAGGCGGCTCGGTCCGGACTCCTTCACGAAGGCGGAGCGGCGCGCGATCGTCGTCTCCTGCACCGAGTACCGCAACCGCCTGCCCACGTACCTTCAGTCGGCGAAGGGCGAGGTCGAAATCATCGACTCGATCCTGAGGAAGTGCGGATCGGCGGAAGCGGGGCCCCTTCGCGCGAAGGGCGGCGATCGCGGGAAGCCCTAACGGGCCGCTTATCCTCTCGCTTTAATCGCCTCTTTAATTATCTCGGTCAGCTCGCCGGATCCGTATTGCCGCTTCTCCGCCAGGGAAAGGGGCGTATCGATATACGCCTTCGCGAGCGGGTTCGCCCCGCCCGCGATCAAGGCCCGGACGATCGCGCCGGAATCGTTGCTGACATTACAGTACCCGCACGCGAGCATGAGCGGCGTAACGCCCGCTTCGGTGTTCCTGACGTAGCTGCAGCGGTCGATAAGCGGAGGATCGAGCTCCATCCCCTTCTCGTGCAGGCGCGCGAGGATCTCGGCCTTCGTCACGCCCGCGCACAGGTAGTGGACGAGCCTGAGGCCCGAGCGGGGATCGAGGATGGCGTTGAGGTCCAGGCCGTTCTGCATGAGGAAGTCGATGAGGCCGTCTGCCCCGTAGACCGCGAGGACCCTGGCGATGAAGTCGCCTTCGAAGCCATTAAGGCCGTGCCCGACCAGCTGCCTGATGAGCTTCTGCTTTTCCTCGATGAATTCCTCGCCATAGCTGCTGGTGAACACATCCATGAGCGTGACGTCCCGGGCGACGGCGCCGTATCGGAACAGCAGGTCGATGACCTTCATCATGGCGTCGAGCGAGATCGCGTCGGGCACCTTCGAGTCCCGCCATTCAACGCCCCTTCGCTTGGAGGCTTCCGGCATCTCTTCCAGGCACTTGACGGTGGTGACGACCGCTTCGTGCAGGGGAGACCACTGATTGAACTCGTTCTCTCCATAACAGTCGCTTCGGATCTTAAGAGTCACATTCGGATCGAGCCCTGACTTGAGCAGCTTCTCGACCTTCCTGCTGTCCCCCGCGTGCACCGCCTCCATCAACTCGACGGAAGGCTCGACCTTCTCCGCGCCTGAACCGAAGATGCCCATGCCAGTGCTCCTTTGCCTACAAGGGTGATGGTCGAGTATAGCCCAGGACTCGCCGGCGGGCCACCGCGGCGTCGAAGGCGGCGGCTCCTAGGCCAGCGGCTATCCGGTCCGCCTCGGCGGGCGCCCCGACGGGCGCGTCGACTCCATCTCGTCGAGGAAGGACCCGAGGTCCGCGTAGAAGTTGTCCGAGTACCGGTCCCGAGCCGGCTCTCGGCGGACTCGCGGATACGAGTAGACCCTGACGCCCGCCTTCTCGAGCTCGCGCAGCTCGCCGTCCCCGAGGAGGGGATCCTCCTCGCCCGCGAAGACGGCCGCGCGTCCGCCCAGCTCGGACGCCCGCGCGAGGGGCGACTCGGACGCGAGGGCGCGCAGGTCACGCTTGCGGAAGCGCTGATGCCTCGGCCGGTCCATGAGCCCGTCGAGGAGGGCGGGCTCTCCGCTCAGGGTGAGCGCGTCGACGCGGAGCGTCGCGGCCGCAAAGCAGGGAAAGGTCGAGCGCAATCCCGCGGGCGGGAAGAGGAGGACCGGCGCGATCAGGGCGGTCGAGACGATCGGCCCGAACTCCTTCACCGCCGGAAGGAGCGCCGAGGCCGAGAACGACGAGGCGATTAGATAGACCGGCAACCCCGAATCAGAGGCCTCGGCCGCGAGCGAGGCGGCCGCCTCCCTGAACGCCCGCAGCCCGATCGTCGGCCCCTCCGCCTGACCGAAGGCGAGATCGAGCGCCAGGACCTTGAAGCCCTTCTCGACGAGGAATCCGATGAGCTTCGTCTCTTCGACCGCCGGCCAGAGTCCGTTGCCCCAATAGAGAGCGATCCTCCGATAGCCGCCCTGGCGGAGCTCCCACGAGTGGCAGCGGTACGAGCGGCCGTCCCGCGACGCGAAGTCCCTCGCGATATGGTTCATGCGGGCCTCCAGCCTAAATCGTAGGCCGAGCGGGGACCGTCCGCAAGCCTGGGCGCGACATTGCGCGCGCAGAGGCCGCGGAACTATAGTTGACTGACGGAGATGCCGGGATGATCATCGCCCTCTACGCGGACGAGGCCTCAGCGACGCTCGTCTCCGAGAGGCTGGAGGCGAAAGGCCACGCGTGCATCCTCGTCCGCGACTCGATCCCCGGCGAGGCCGACTGCCTCCTCGTGGTCGGGGACGCTGGCGAGCGGACGTCCCTCGTCGAGGCGGCCGAGGAGGCCGGCCTGCCCGTCCTGCGCGTGAGCGCGAAGACGGCCGCCGACGTGGCCGAGGCCGCGGCCTGGGGCCTCGGCATGGCCGACGAGCGCTACATCGAGGCCGCGCGCTCGGACGCCAAGGTCAAGCGGCTCGAGGACATGAGGGTGAAGATGGCCGAGCAGCGCGCCCTCGAGCTCGCCGCCGCGAACGAGCTTCTCGAGAGCCAGGCGCGCGACCTGCGGGACACGCTCGGCAGGCTCGACGCCGCGAACCGCCAGCTCGTCGAGGAGCTCAACCTCGCGAGCGAGCTCCAGAAGAGCCTCCTGCCGCGCTCGTACCCGAGCGACGCGCCCCTCGAGCTCGCGCATAAATTCATCCCGCTGAATTCGATCGGCGGAGACTTCTTCGACGTCCTCAGGCTCGACGCGCGGACGCTCGGCCTCGTGATCGCCGACGTCTCGGGGCACGGCGTGGGGCCGGCGCTGGTCACGGCCATGCTCAAGAGCTCCTTCGGGAGCGAGTCGAGGCGGACGAAGTCGCCGGCCGCGATGATGGCGGCGCTCAACGAGGAGCTCGGGAGCAACCTGACCACGGGGCACTATGTCACGGCCTTCGCGGCGACCATCGACCTGGAGACGCTCGAGATGCGCTTCTGCAGCGCCGGGCATCCGAACCAGCTCCTCGTGAGGGCCGACGGCCGCGCGCAGGAGCTCGGCACGATGGGATTCCTCCTCGGCATGGTGGCGGGCGTCGACTACGAGGAGAAGAGCGTCGCGCTGGAGGGCGGCGACACGATCGTCCTCTTCACCGACGGCGTCTTCGAGTCGCTGAACGAGGCGGGCGCGCCCTTCGGTCGCGAGGGCATCGCGCGCTCCATCGCCTCGCGCCTGGGCCAGGGCCCCGCGGCGCTCTCGGATGGGCTACTCTCCGACCTGCTGGCCTGGACGCAGGGGACCGAGGCGTCCGACGACCTTACGATCCTGATGGCGCAGGTCATCGAGTCGCTATAGTGCCAGACGGCGTCTGGCGCGTTCGATCTCACTGTGCCAGACGAATTCCCACGTGGCCGCAGGCGCGCGGGTCCATGTCGACGCGGGCGCTGACGCGGAGCGCACCGGCCCCCGACATCCACGATCCGCCCCGGACGACTTTGTACTCGCCGTCGCGAGGGCCGAAGGGGTTCGCGGCCTCGCCAGCGGCGTAGGGGCCATACCAGTCCGCCGTCCACTCGAAGAGGTTCCCGGCCATGTCGTATAGCCCGAAGCCACTGGGCTCGAAGGAGCGGACGGGCGTCGTGCCGCCGCTCTTCTTGGCGAGGTTCGCGAGCTTCTCGTTCATCTGGTCCCCGTTCGGGTATTTCTTCCCGACCAAGCCTCCGCGAGCGGCGCGCTCCCATTCGGCCTCTGTCGGCAGTCGCAGGCCGAGCCATTCGGCGAGGGCCCGGGCGGCGAAGAAGGAGACGAAGGCAACGGGGTGCTCTCCCTTGCCTTCGGGGAAACCCTCGGGTCCCCATTCCGCGAGATAGCGCTCGTCCCGGAGGTCGGGATCGGCGCGGTCCTTCGACCAGTCCGGATTCGCCATCACGAACAATGCGTACTCCGTATTTGTCAGCAAATGATCGCACATCTGAAACGCGCCGAGGACGACTTTATGCGGCGGCTTCTCCGCATCGTCGGCGTCGGACCCCATGATGAAGCTCCCGGCCGGAATGTCCTTCAGGGAAGGCAAGACGAGAGCCCGCGCCTCATCGAGGGCGCCTTCGGAAGCGGGCGCGGCCGACTCGACCCTTTGCGCGTTCTGGGCCGAGGGCTCTCTCGCCTCGACTTCCCCTCCCCCTCGCGCAGGCGCGGCCTCGGGCGGCGCGATCGAGGGCGCTCCCTGTCCCCCTCTCGAGCCGAGGAGCGATGCGAGAGTCGAGCCGACGGATACCCCCCGGGCCGTCTCGACCGACCGAAGCTCGTCCCCGAAAGAGGCGAGCTCCTCTGGAGAAGCGGTCTCCAGGAAGAAGCGGAGGTCCTGGAGAAGGCGGACCTTCCGCTGGAGCGAGAGCATCCGGAATTCGAGGCTCTGGAGGTAATCCATCTAGTATGTAGTCTAGGAGCCCGGACCCTCCCCGTCAAAATGCGGCTTTGCCGACGCGATGGTCCGATTTGACAGCCCTTTCGGCCCGCCTATACTTTTTTTACATGAGCATCCCCGCTGCCGATCTCCGCAAGCTCGTGAAGATCGTGCGTCAGTACGAGGTGATATACGGCGGGGGCATAAGCTCGGGAGACGCGGCGGTCAGGGAGGAATGCGAGAGCCTCGTGGCCGAGCTCGAATCGGAGCTCGGCGGAAAGCGCCCGGCCCGCTCGAGCGACTCCGCTTCGCTCCCCTCGCTGATCGAGGCGAGGAAGAATCCCCGCAAGGACGCGGCGGAGAGACCAAAGGGGGCGCGCGCGTCCGAGATGGCGAAGCTCGGCGGCTCGGACAGGAAGGCCGCCGCGCCGACGAAGGAAAAGGCCGCGCCGACGAAGCGCTCGGCCGCTGCAGCGCCGGCCTCGAAGGGCGCCGCGACCGCGAAGGAGAAAGCCGCGGCTCCGGCGAAGGGCGCCGCTCACTCCGGCGAAGGCGGCGAGCCGAAGCGCCTCTTCGCGGCCCTCCACCTCTTCGACGCCTTCTCACAGAACCGCCTGCCCAAGTACGGCGGCTACATCGTCTGCATCCGCTTCGCGGAAGAGTCAGGCTATACGATCATCGAGATCATCGGCTACGAGAACCTCCAGGACATCTATCCGGAGGGAGACACCCTCGTCTTCAAGAGCGTCGGCTGCAAGCTCTACGCGATAGTCGAGCCGACGACCTACCTCCTTAAAAGCGTCGAGCCGGTCAACAGGCCCTCGGACCAGATGGTCCCCTACCGCTTCTCCGAGCTCATGCGGATAACGACGAAGCAATTCCAGTCGATCCTTATCGGCCTGAAGCCGGTGTTCATGCCCACGAGCTTCTCGGTCTTCAAGCCTGCGGGCGAGGACCTCGCCGTGCTCTTCTACGATATGGCCGAAGTCTACGCGAACATACAGGACTTCATGATCATGATACTCCGCGACAGGCTGGGAGTGCCCGCCTCGGATTCCCGCAAGGCCGCCGAGGCCGTCGCCAGAGGCATACGCGAATTCCGCCTCTGGCTCGACGAGGCATGAGGACGAAGCTATGAGCCAAGAGACCGCCCGCGAACTTCTCCTGACGGGCTTCGAGAAGGCCGACGCCGGCATCCTCGTCGCCGCGCTCGCAGACCTGGGACGCTCCGCCGTCGAGGGTGACCCGGTCAACGACCAGGCGCCCGCCTGCGTGCTGGCCGCCGCGTACGACGAGCCCTCGCTCAGAGGACAGCGCGCGGCCGCGCTCGACGACCCGCGGCCCTGGGGCTTCTGCGTACCCTTAGGCGACCGCGCCCTCGTCGCCGCCGCCAGTTCCGCGCGCGAGGGCAGGATGCTCCTCCTCCCTCCCGACGGGCGGGAGCTCAAGCGATTCCTCGCGGCGATGTCGGAGGACGCGCGTGAATCGGGCAGGGCGGGCGCCTTCTTCTCGGGGCTCGAGCGCTGCGAAGCCTCCTTATCGTGGAGGACCTCCGAGTTCGACGTCAGCCCCGCGTGCCGACGCCTCGCCAAGCTCCTCCTCGAGGCCGGCTTCTACTCCGACGGCGCCGAGGAGGACCAGTGCGCCCTCGCGCTTGAGGAGGCCCTCGTCAACTCGATCGAGCACGGCAACCTCGGCCTCGACTCATCGCTCAGGCCCGACGACTACGCGTCCGAGGACCTCTACGAGGCCGAGCGGGCGCGGAGGATGGCCGATCCTGCCCTGGGCGGCAGGAAGATACTCCTCTCGCTCCTCGTCTCGAAGGACGAAGCGAGGATCGTCATCGAAGACCAGGGCGAGGGCTTCGACGCCTCGAGGCTCGACCTGTCCCCGACGGGGGCCGACGTCTCGGGCAAGGGGTTCTGGCTCATCAAGCGGCCCTTCGATTCGGCCGAGTACAACGAGAAGGGAAACCGCCTGACGCTCGCGAGAAGGAGGCCGAGGCCCGCGCCGTAGGCGGATGGAGGTTATATGGATTTCACTAGGGAAGAGCTGAGGATACTGCTCCAGGCGCTCTACCGATTCAGGGGCGACGTCTCGGGAGCCAGCCAGAGCGAGCAGAACAAGTACGCCCTGGTCGAGGGAGTGATCGGCAAGATCGAGGAGGAATCGGGGCCGTTCGCAGCCGAGAGGACCCGATTCGACCGCGAGATGGAGGAGAACCTGTCGGTCCTCGGACGCGGAGGCGCGTGGCCGAAGAGGGCCGAGCTTGACAACGGGGGAGCGACGTCTAAGGTTGAAGGAAAGGCCCGAGCGGCTGAGCCGAGGCCGAAGGCGAAGAAGCCGTCGAGCGGGGCGTCGCGCGCGAAGGCGTCGACGCCGACAAAGGGCAAGTCGGCCGCCGCGAAGGGCGGGAAATCGTCGCCGAGCGCCGGGAGCGCCAAGGGCGCTCGCGCGTCGAAGCGCTAAGGAGGGACAATGGCTACTACCAAAGCCGAGGAGCAGGCCAGGCTCTGGACCCGCGAGAACATAATAGCAGTGGAGAACAGAGTCCTCCAGCAGATCATGTCCTCGAGGACGCCCGAGGCGGTAGAGGCGGCGCTCGCCTACACGCGCTTCCTCAGGCTCTCGGGACTCACCTCCGACAACTACCCGCTCTTCCTCAAGATGCTGGAGATCGAGAACCACTGGGTGCTCGACGCGCTGATCGGGGACGAGGACCCATTCCTTTTCCTGTCGACGATCCAGCCCAACCGCTACGTGATCTCCAAGTGCTTCACGCTGCTCACGCGCTGGCATCCGGGCGGCATCTACCCGAAGACCCTGTCCATCGCCCTGGGCGTCCTGCAGAACGCGTTCAGCTCGCCGAAGGACGGCTACAAGATATACCCGCTCACGGTCGCCGACGTCGACAACCTGGGCAAGCACCTCGAGAAAGACAAGGGCCAGAACTTCCCGCTCAATCGCTGCATCCTCGACATCCTTGACCGCATCGGCTCGCTGCAGGGCCTCGGCTGGGACGAGAGCATGGAGGAGGTCTCGCGTCAGGCGATCCGCATCCGCAGCTACTTCTTCGACACCTCCAAGAAGCTCGAGGAGTGCATCCCGCAGGTCCTCCTGGTCCGCGGCGACTACCTCAAGGAGGAGATATCGCCCAGGACGCTGTTCGCCGAGGACATCGACATGGCACTCCGCCACGACTAGGCCTTAAGGCGGCGGGAATCCAGAAGGAGACATCATGGACGAAGTCATAGTTCACGACGACTGGAGCGAGGAGCAGATCAACGCGATCGAGAACCGGCTCCTGCAGGGCATCATCGGCTGCAGGACCTACGAGGCCGTCGAGGCGGCCATCACCTACGCCTGCTTTCTCAACACCGTCGGCCTCACGCCCGAGAACTACCCCGTCTTCCTGCGCATGCTGGAGATCGAGAACCACTGGGTCATCGACAGCCTCATCGGCGACACCGATCCCTTCCTCCTACTCTCTCCCGTGCAGCCGAACAAGTACATCATCGGGAAGATCTTCGCGATGATGACCAAGTGGCACAAGGGCGGCATCTATCCGAAGAACCTCTCGGTCATCCTCGGCGTGCTGCAGTCCAACTACTCCTCGCCCCGCGACGGATACCGCATCTACCCCCTGTCGATCGCCGACCTCAACGGCCTGGCCAAGCACCTCGACAAAGAGAAGGGCCAGGAGGATCCCCTCAACAGGACCATCCTCAACATCCTCGACCGCGTCGGCAACCTCGAGGGCGTCGGGACCGACGTCGACATGGAGGAAGTCGCGATCCACGCCTCGGCGGTGCGCAACGCCTTCTTCGACGACCGCAAGCGCATGGAGGACGTCATCCCTCCCGTGCTCCTCGTCAAGGCGAGCTACCACGAGAAGGAAGTCGCGCCGCGCAAGCGCGTCCCTCTCAAGGAAGTCGAGAAGAAGGAAAAGGAGAAGGGGAAGTAGGTGGAAAGGACTGAGCGCATTGCCGCGGCGCTGCGCTCGCTCGATCTCGGAGCCGGCGTGACCGTCGAGGGACGGACCTTCGTCGGGCCCGAGGACGCGCTGTCGCGCCTGCGGGACCTCGAGGGCATCATCGCCGGGCTGTCCTCGCGCGACCTCTTCGAGCTCTACGACAGGAGCATCGCGCACGACGGCGTCTTCGACGAGGACATACATGGATCGGGCCGCTACTACGCGTACCTCCTCTTCGAGCTCAAGGGGGCGACTCCCGAGGACAAGGAAGCGGCCCTCGGGGCGGCCCTCGAGGACCTCGTGGCGCAGTACGGCAAGGACGCCGCGCTCGGGCGGATCCCCGCGAGGATCGCGGGGCGCCAGGTGACCGAGGCGCTCACGGTCCGCCCCGAGAGCGAGGACTTCCCCGCCTTCTACTCGAAGGCGCGGACCGCCTACGCCGAGAGGATGGCGCTCGAGGAGCTCCCGAAGGCGGTGGTCGCCGGGCTCCGCGAGGACCAGGAACGGATCCTCGAGTCCTTCGACTGGACCACCGTGAGGATCGAGGACGCGGCCGGCGAAGTCGTCGACATCTGCGGCGACGCGTACGCGCTCTCGGAGAAGGGCGCCGAGGCCGCCGCGCCCTACCGCGAGATCTGGGCGGCCTTCCTCGAGGCCGGGCCCGAGGGATTCTACGATATCGAAGTGCGCGCCGACGGGGAGTATCCGCCGGACCTGGACGACGCGCTCGGCCGCTACTACGCCTACGTGCGCGCGACGCTCAAGGGGCAGGCCCAGGACGAGCGCAGGACCAGGCTCCTCGCCGCCCTTCCCGCGAAGGCGGTGAAGGCCCTAGGCGAGGAGGGGGCGGCGACCCTCTTCAGGGAGACCGTCGACGGCGACCAGGTGACGTCCTCGCTCACGCTGAGGCCCGATCCCGAGGACTTCCCCTCGTACATCAGCGCGAAGCGCCTCGAGGCGGGCAAGGAGAGGCTCAGGCGGCAGATCGCGATCGACCTGCAGGCGGAGGTGCTCGCCTCCGTCGAGAGGGCGCTCGGAGGGACGAGGAAATACGTCATCCTCGAATAGGGAGCCAGGGAGGATCTATGGACATCGAGCTGGATAAGAAGGGCGATACGCTCACGATCGTGATCGACGGCAACATCGACACCGACGGCGGCCACAAGCTCGCGGTCTCGCTGCAGGAGGCGATGGAGATGGAGGGCGTGAAGACGGTCTCGTTCGACCTGACGACGGTAAGGACGATCACGTCCTCGGGCATCGGGAAGCTCATGAACTTCTTCAAGTACATCGACGGCAGGAAAGGATCCATGTCGATCAAGGGCATCTCCGAGCCGCTGTACAAGCAGTTCATGGAGATCCACCTCGACCGCATATTCTCCATCAACCGATGACGGAGGCCGCGGGCGCGCCGCGAGGGGGCTATAGACCGTGAACCACCTGAGCTCGTCGTTCCCCGATCCCAGGGGGACGCGCCTCCGATACCAGTACTGGGAGGACTCGGCCAAGGGATACGACCGCGTGGCGCTCCTCCTGCACGGCATCGGCTGCCACTCCGGGTCCTACGCGTCGATCGTGCCGGCCTTCATCCAGGCGCGCTACAAGCTGGTCGCGCCCGACTTCGCGGGCTTCGGAGCGAGCCCCGGCGAGCGCGGCTCGGGCGGGGCCGTCGCGATGGCCGATGCCGTCGAGGCGCTCTGCCGGAGGATCGAGTCGGCGGAGGGCGCGAGGGAGATCGTGATCGTCGCGCACTCGATGGGCGCGCTCGCCGCCCTCCTCTTCCTGAAGCGCTACCCCGCGCGCCGGATCAGCGTCGCCTCGGTCGCGCCCCTCTTCTTCGGAGTCCCCGCCGACGCGTCGCCGGACGCGCTCGCCGAGGACGAGGAACACCGGGGAAGGCTACGCGCCGACCCGCGATTCGCCGCCTCCATGCCGAGCGCCCTCGCGGCGGACCTCGACCGCGCGGCGAAGGAGATGCTCTCCGATCCCTCCTTCCTCGAGGGCAGGAAGGCCGCGTTCTTCGTAGGGGAGGCGGATCCGCTCGTCCCCTTCGAGCGGCTCAAGGAGGCCGTCGCGGCCCTGCCGCTCAAGGACGCGCGCTTCTCGAGCTTCCCCCGGGAGAGGCACGACCCGCTCGGCGGCAAGCGCGGCGCCCAGGTCGCCGATGCGATCAAGGCCTGGTTCGACGAGACGAGATTCGAGAGGCGAGCGTAAGGAGGAGGGACGAGATGGACCTCGACATAAGCATCGAGCAGGACAAGGTTCGAGTCACGATACTCGGGGCGATCGACACGGCGGGAGGCTCCGAGCTCAGCACAAAATTCGCGGAGCTCGCGAGGGACCCGAGCCTCAGGCACGCCGAGTTCGACCTCTCGGGAGCGCCCTCGATCACGAGCGCCGGGATCGGCAAGCTGCTCGCCTTCTTCAAGCACTTCGACCAGGCGGGCGGGGGCATGAGGATCGTCGCGGCGTCGCCCCAGCTCGAGAAGCAGTTCAAGGAGATCCACCTGGACCAGATAATCCCGATGGGAAGCTGAAGGCCCCGAGCGGCCTCGGAGACGGGCGCGGCCGCCCTCGAAGGGCGGCCGCCGCTTTCCAGCCGGACAAGCCTACAGCGGCAATTTCACGTAGGTCCACATCTGATACTTTTGCGAATTGGGATCGGTGCCCCTCCGCTTGAAGAGCTCGCTCAGGGTGACGAACTCGTAGCCCTGCTTCTGGAGCTCGGGGATCAGGATGTCGAGGGCCTCCGGCGTGGGATGGGGATCCGGCTGCACGTCGTGCAGGAGGATGATCGCCCCGTCGCTCATGCCGTTCAGCACGTTCTGCGCGCGGGCGGCCGCGTCGGTGTTGCAGCCGGCCCAGTCCATGCCCAGGACGCCCGAGACGAAGGGCAGGCCGATGGTGTCGTACATCGTCGTCGACGCGGCCAGGTTGGGAGCTCGGAAGAACTTCGGCTCCGTGCCCGAGTACTCCTTGATGGCCGCGCTCGTCTTCTCGAACGAGTCCTTGACCATCTCGGCGCTCGCTCCGTTCAGGCCCGAGTAGCCCCACGAGTGGTTGCCGATCTCGCAGCCGTACTTGACCATGCGGTCGATCACCGGCTTGGTTGAGGAATTGACGTTCTGTCCGACGAGGAAGAACGTCGCCGCGACATGGTACTTCTCGAGCCTGTCGAGGACGAGCGGGGTCTGCGTCGCGCTCGGTCCGTCGTCGAAGGTCAGCGCGCAGAGCTTGTCGGCCTTCGGCGCCGGAGCGGGAGCGGGCGCCGAGGCGACTGCTGCCGGCTTCGGCGCCTCGGCGGGGGCAGCCGCCCCGGTCGCCTTGGGCACGCTCGCGGACTGGCAGCCGGCCAGGACCAGCGACGCGACTATCAACGATTGAGCGTACTTTCTCACGATATCCTCCAACTATAGAGAAGAATCCCGAGAGAAATTTACAGTATCCCGCATCGGCGTATATAGGAGTTTTCTCCTATTCCCCCATACTGAGATAGAACTACTTGTCACGCAATATACCGTTCGGTATATTGCGTGACATGGACACCGCGTCCGGAAACAGGGCGACCATACTCGCGACCGCCCTCGGGCTCTTCTCTGATCGAGGCTACGAGGCCGTCGGCGTGGCCGAGCTCTGCTCCGAATCGGGAATAACCAAGCCGACCCTCTACTACTACTTCGGATCCAAGCGCGGCCTCCTGGACGCGATCGTCGCCGAGCGGGGGGCGGCGCTTCGCGAGCGGGTCCGCGAGGCCTCGGCCTACAACCGCGACGTCAGGCTGGGGATCGAGCGGATCGCCTTCGCCTTCGTCAGGTCGGCCCGGGAGGACGCGGCCTTCGCGCGCCTGCGCCTCGCTCTCGCCTTCGCGCCGCCGTCGAGCGAGGGCTGGAACGCGGCCGCGCCGATGAACGCCGAGCTGTTCGAGCGCGTCGAGGTCTTCTTCCGCGCGGCGGCGGCCGATCACGGCAACATGAGAGGCCGATCGCGCCCCTACGCCGCGTCCTTCATCGGGACGATCGACACCTATATCGGCTACCACCTCGCCGGGCACGTCGACCTCACGGAAGAGATCGTCCGCGGGGCGCTCCGGCAATTCATGTACGGAATCTTCTCGTAAGGAGAGCGCGAATATGAGCCACTGGTCCTGGGACGCGACCTTCTATCACATCTATCCGCTCGGTTTCTGCGGGGCCCCGAAGCGCAACGACTTCATCTCCCCGCCCGTGAACCGCCTGGGCGAGATCGAGCGGCGCCTCGACGCGATACGCGAGCTCGGCGCGAACGCCATCTACCTGGGGCCGGTGTTCGAGTCGGCCTCCCACGGCTACGACACGGTCGACCACCGCCTCGTCGATCGCAGGCTCGGCCGCAACGAGGACCTCGCGCGGCTGTCCCGGGCGATCAAGTCGAGGGGCATGCGCCTCGTGCTCGACGGCGTGTTCAACCACGTCGGCCGCGAGCACCCATGGTTCCGCGCGTTATGCGACGGAGGGCCGCTCTCGCCGGCCGCGGCGCGGTTTAACTCGGTGCGGCCCGGCCGGAGCCCCTACGGCGACAGCTTCGAGTACGAGGGCTGGGGCGGCCATCTGAGCCTCGCGAAGCTGAACCTCCGCGACGAGAACACCAGGGCCGAGCTGATCGGCGCGGCCCTCTCGTGGATCGAGGACTACGGCATCGACGGCCTCAGGCTCGACGCGGCGGACTGCCTCGACCCGGACTTCATGGCCGAGCTCGCGGCTGCCTGCCGCGGTCGCGTCCCGGACTTCTGGCTCGTCGGCGAGGTCGTGCACGGCGACTACCGCGGCTGGGCGAGGCCCGGCCTCCTCGACTCGACGACGAACTACGAGTGCTGGAAGGGTCTGTGGTCGAGCCTGAACGACTCGAACTACTTCGAGATCGCCTACGCCCTGAACCGCCAGTTCGGCCCGAAGGGCATGTACCGGGGCCTGCCTCTCTACTCCTTCGCCGACAACCACGACGTCGACCGAGCGGCCACCAAGCTCGCGGATCCCGCCCAGCTCTACCCGCTGTACTGTCTCCTCTTCACGATGCCCGGCGTACCGTCGATCTATTACGGCTCCGAGTACGGCATCGAAGGAGCGAAGACGAAAGACTCCGACGACGAGCTCAGGCCGAGCGCCGACCGGGCGTACTCGGATCCGCCCAGGCCCGAGCTGGCCGAGGCCATCGCCAAGCTCGCGGCCCTGCGCTCCCGCCTCGCCGCCCTGCGATGCGGGGACTACCGCGAGCTCTCGGTCGCCCACAGGCAGCTCGCCTTCGAGCGCCGCTGCGGCCCGGACGGCAGGGTGATAGTGGCGCTCAACGCGTCGGACCAGAGCGTCGAGATGGAGCTGCCGGCCGGATTCGAGGGCGGCGCCCTGACGGACGAGCTTGAGGACCGGCGCGAGGTCTTCCCCGTGCGGGGCGGCCGCGCGCGGGTCCTGGTCCATCCGAGGTGGGCGCGCGTGCTGACGCCCGCGCTATAGATCGGAGTCGCGCGGGCGCGCGACGCGGCCTACTTGCCCAGCTCGGCCTCCATCTCCTTCCACTTGGCCGCGGCCTTGCGGTGGTTGGCGGCCTCGTCCTCGGCGAATCTCGCCTTGATGGCGTCGTTGTACTGCAGGGCCAGGCGGCCCTCGAACATCTTCCAGGTGCCGATCTCCACCGGGAAGAGGACGCCGATCGAGACCCCGAAGGCGCAATAGCCGCCGTACGCGGGCAGGTACTTCTCGGGATCCTTCAGGAAAGCCGCCTTGTCCTCCTCGCTCGCGAAGAGAAATTTATATCCGAGGACTTCAGCGGGGATGTACGGGTCCCCCTTCACGGCCTTGCCCTGCGTATGGAAGGCGACCGGATCGTAGCCCTGGAGGGCGATCTTCCCATAGGGATCGGCATTCAGGATTCGCTTCATACGACGCTCCTTCGCGAAGAAGATAGCGGCGGGCGCGATGCCCGCCGCATAGCGAGGAGTTATACTTTAATCTCTTCCGCGAGAGGCGTCCAGGCTCAGAACGAGTGGACGAACTTGCCCGATATGGCGTTGCCGGTCTTGTTGAAGAAGGCCGACTGCTTGAAGCCGTACACCACGGCCTCGTCGATCTCGGGGGATCCCGAAGACGAGACCAGCCGCACCTCGACGAGGTCCGCGTTCGAGCCTTTCATGACGGGCCCGACCGCGAACTCGAGCGTCACGGGCTTAAGCTTCTTGCCTACCTTGTAATCCGCCTTCGCGGGATCGTATCCCGCGTCCTCGAGCATCCGCCAATAGTCGCCGCGCTGCGAAAGGGGCACGGAGGACTTGAGGCTCCAGCTCGAGCCCGACTGCTGATAGATCGAGCGGAATGCCTCCTTGGTGGCGATCCGCTGGAAGACCGCATCGTCGACGCGGTCAGGCAGAGGCATGAATAAGTAGATCGGAACGTAGAGGTTGCGGCCGACCTGGCCCTGGGACGCTCCAAAGGTCGTCGAGAGGGCGTTGCCCATTTCGACGCCCTTGAAGGTCGCGGTCCCGGTGCCTCCCGCGACGCCCGGGCCGGAACCGGTCCCGGTACCAGCGGCTACGGGCGCCCCGCTCGTTCCCGAGCTCGATCCGAATTTCTTCGTCGTCGCGGGGCCGGAAGAGCGCGCGGCGGCCGTGGCGCGGGCCGCGGCCAGCGCGGCCTCGTATTTTTGCTGCGCGGCGATCTCCTCGGCCGTCGGACCCGGCGCGGCCTTCTCGGGCTCGGGCGCCGCCTTCTCGGGTATGGTCTTCGCGGTCTTGGGCGGAGCGGTCTTCGGAGTCGTCACCTTGGCAGGAGCCGGCGTCGGCTTCGCCGGAACCGCCTTCGCGGGCGGGGCCTTCGTCGGGGCCGCGGGCTCGGGGATCGCGTTCTTCGCGACAGGCGCCTCGGGGACGGGGGGCGGCGGTTCCTCGGCGCCCTGGGCCGGCAGCGGCGCGGCGCCGGCTTCGGCGTCGGGCGGACGGTCCGGCGCGTTGGGAAGGCCGAGCGGGATGTCGCCCCAAGCGCCCTCGGTCCCGCCGAGGTCGACTATGATCGTGCCCCCTCGGTCCGAGAGGCTCGAGGGCGAGAGGAGCCCGACCGCCCACACGACGGCCAGCGCCACGGCGTAAATGCAGGCCGTCGAGCTCACGGCGATGAGGTTGCGCCTGCGGTCCTGCGCCCTCATCCACGGCGTCGTCATGGCGCCCCCTGACCTATCCTCGTCCTCAGGCCGACCGACTCGATGCCGCTCTTGCGCAGCGCGTCGAGCACCGAGACCATGAGCTGGTACGTGGCGGTCCTGTCCCCCTCGACGGTCGCCTTGAGTCCGGAGGGATCTCCCGACCCGGTCCTCTGCTTGAGCAGGTCGGGGAGCCGGTCGAGGTCGGTGCGCGCCTTGTCGACGTAGATCTCGGAATCGGAGACCGCGATGATCCTGAGCACGGAGCTCGAGACGTCCTTCGCGGTGCTCGACGAGGGCAGGTCGAGGGAGATGCCCGGCGCGAGCTTGAAGGTCGTCGTGACCATGAAGAAGATTATGATGAGGAGCAGCACGTCGATGAGGGGGATGAGGTTCACGCTCGCGACGGGCTGGAGCCTCTGCCGCTTCCTCATTGCCGAGTCCTCCGCTCCTCGCCCGACCAGGAGGCGCGGCTCTTGTTGATCATGAGGATGAGGGCGTTCACCTGCCCCTCGAGCTTGAGGATGAGGTTGTTGACCCTGTTGACCAGATAATTATGGAAGATGACCGCGAACACCGCGACGATGATGCCGCCCACCGTGTTGATGAGGGCCTCGGAGAGGCCGCCCGCCAGTACCGACGGGTCGCTGATAGCGCCGAACTTGCCCAGGACGCCCAGCGACCTCATGGTGCCGATGACCGTCCCCATGAGGCCGATGAGGGGGGCGATGTTGGCGATGGTCCCGATGGTGCTGATGTTCTTCTCGAGCCGGGGCTCCTCCTGGGCGGCCGCGTCCTCGAGGAACTCCTTCTGGATGGTGCGTGGGTAGTCGCGGTTCTCGATGCCCGTCCTGAGGAGGGCCGCGAAGGGCGACATATTCTGGTCGCAGATCGCGAGGGCCTCGTCGATGTGGCCCTTCTCGATGGTCGTCTTGACCCTGGCGTAGAGCTTCTTCTCGTCGACCGATATTTTTCTGAAATAGAGCATGCGCTCGATTATCAGGCAGATGGTCACGGCCAATAGGGCCATGAGGATCCACAGGACGACGCCGCCCTTCTCCAGGAATTCCAGCATGCTTCCTCCCCGTCCGCGCGAGCGGGTAGTTGGGTTTGGTACGTATCTATGGTATCTCGCAAAGATGCGAAGCACAAGGCGTCGCGTTGCCTCATAAATAATCGAGACGAAAGTGAGCCCATGCCTCATAAATAAAACACGACGAAAGCCACAGGCGCGGAGTCCTCGGCACACTGTGCCGGGAGGCTTCGAATGGAGCTTTCGA
>Ga0153915_10001095_pt1 | contig 24962 bp, 22 predicted proteins | sample Opewatmetagenome_2_FD_107003 | JGI IMG/M metagenome (GOLD analysis project Ga0153915, IMG submission 107003) | Freshwater wetland microbial communities from Ohio, USA - Open water 3 Core 3 Depth 3 metaG | ecosystem: Environmental > Aquatic > Freshwater > Wetlands | place: USA: Ohio, Lake Erie...
CGACGCGGCGGCGGCCGCCGCGCTCGCCGAGGAGCTGGACCGCGAGAACCGCGCGCGGCAGGAGATCGAGCGGCGGATGCTGGAGGAGGCGCTCGCGGACGCGCACGCACGGGTCCGCGGCGGGGCGCGCGGCCTCGTCCTGTCACGGGACGGGTGGCACCCCGGCGTCGTGGGCATCGTGGCGGCGCGCGTGGCCGAGCGCTTCCACCGGCCGGCCGTCCTCGTGGGCGTGGCCGACGGCGTGGGCAAGGGGAGCGGCCGCAGCATCGAGGGCTTCCACCTCTACGACGCGCTCGCCGCCTGCGGCGCCCACCTCTCTCGCTTCGGCGGCCACAGGCACGCCGCCGGGGTGACCGTCGATCCGGAGCGCCTTCCGGCCTTCCGCGAGGCTTTCGAGCGCTTCGCCTCGCAGCGTCTCGCCCCCGAGGACCTGGTCCCCCGCTGCCGCATCGAGGGGTGGGTCGAGACCGGGGCACTGGACGAGCGGGCGGCGGAGGACCTGGCTCGGCTCGCGCCGTTCGGCGCCGGCCACGCCGAGCCGCTCTTCGCCGTCCGGGCGCGACCGGCGCGGGCCCGCACAGTGGGGGTGGAGGGCGCCCATCTGAAGTTCCAGCTCGGCCCGGGCCTCGACGCCATCGGCTTCTCCCTGGGCGATCGGCTGGCGCTCTGCGGGGGCGAGGTCGAGGTGGCGGTGGCGCTCGGCTTCGACGAGTGGGACGGGAGCCGTCGGCTCCAGGCGCGGATCCGGGACATCCGCGGGGCATGAGCGCGGGTGCGCGCCATCCTTGACGCCCCGCGTTGGCGGGTGATACCTCCCCTTCTCCTCACGGGAGGCCCCATTTGCCCCGCTTCATCACCGAGATCAAGCGCACCCACAGCTGCGGCCAGCTCACCCAGGCCGACATCGGCAAGGACGTCGTCCTCTTCGGCTGGGTCCAGAACCGCCGCGACCACGGCGGGGCGGTCTTCATCGACCTGCGCGACCGCGAGGGGCTCACCCAGGTCGTCTTCGAGGAGGACGTCCGGCCCGAGGTCCACGACCTCGCCGGCGACCTGCGCCTCGAGTACGCGGTCGGCGTCCGCGGCAAGGTGGTCCACCGCGGCGGCAACGTGAACCCGAAGCTCAAGACCGGCGAGATCGAGATCCACGCCACCGACCTCGAGATCTTCAACCGCTGCGAGCCGACGCCGTTCCCCATCGACGACCAGATCGACACCGGCGAGGAGAAGCGGCTGCAGTACCGCTACCTCGACTTGCGCCGGGCGCCACTGCAGAAGTCGCTCATGACCCGCGCGCGGATGAACCACGTCACGCGCAACTACTTCACCGAGAAGGGCTTCCTCGAGCTCGAGACGCCCTTCATGGTGAAGTACACGCCGGGCGGGGCCCGGAACTTCCTCGTGCCGAGCCGCCTCAACCCCGGCAAGTTCTACGCCCTCGCCGAGAGCCCGCAGCTCTTCAAGCAGCTGTACATGATGGCGGGCTTCGACCGCTACTTCCAGATCGTCCGCTGCTTCCGTGACGAGGACCTGCGCCTCGACCGCCAGCCGGAGTTCACCCAGATCGACGTGGAGATGAGCTTCGTCGAGCAGAACGACGTCTTCGACGTCATGGAGGGGCTCATCGTCCGGCTGTGGAAGGAGATCCTGGGCGTGGACCTGCCGTTCCCCTTCCAGCGGATGCCCTTCGACGAGTCGATGGCCCGGTACGGCAACGACAAGCCCGACCTGCGCTTCGACATGCACCACGTCGTGCTCACCGACCTCGTCCGGCAGCACGGCGGCGGCGGCGTTCCCATGCTCGACGAGGCCGTGAAGGCGGGCGGCATCGTGAAGGCCCTGCGGCTGCCGGCCGAGAAGAGCCTCTCCCGCACCGAGACCGACAAGCTCGAGGAGTACGTGAAGGGCATGGGGGCGAAGGGGCTGGCGCGCGCCAAGATCGGCGAGGGCGGCGAGTGGACCCAGTCGCCGCTCGCCAAGGGCATCACCCCCGGCCTGCGCCAGGCCATCAACGACGCTTGCGAGGCGAAGCCCGGCGACCTCCTCCTCTTCCAGTTCGGCAAGCCCTCGGTCGTGCACACGGTGATGGCGAACCTCCGCGTCCACCTCGCGAAGAAGCTCGGCCTCATCCCCGAGTTCGGCTCGGGCGGACAGTGGCGCTTCCTCTGGGTCGTGGACCCGCCGCTCTTCGAGTACGACGAGGAGTCGAGGAGCTGGGCCGCGGCACATCACGCCTTCACGCGACCGCGCGACCAGGACCTCCCGTTCCTCGAGACAGACCCGGGGCGCGTCTACTGCTGGCGCTACGACCTCGTGCTGAACGGCTTCGAGATCGGCGGCGGCTCCATCCGGCTCCACGACCCGGCGGTCCAGGCCCGCGTCTTCAAGGCCATGGGCATCTCGGACGAGGAGGCGCGAGCCAAGTTCGGCTTCCTGCTCGACGCCCTCAAGATGGGCGCGCCGCCGCACGGGGGCATCGCCCTCGGCATGGACCGGCTGGTGATGCTCCTCACCGGCGCCGAGTCGCTGCGCGACGTGGTGGCCTGGCCCAAGACGCAGAAGGGCACGGACCTCATGACCGGCGCCCCGGGCGACGTGGACGCGAGGCTGCTGCGCGACCTGTACGTGAAGAGCACCTACGAGCCGAAGTAGGCGCGTCCCTCGCCTCCCTCGAGGCCGGCGTGGAAGCATTCGACGTCATCGTGATCGGCGGGGGCGTGAACGGCACCGGCACGGCGCGCGACTGCGCCATGCGCGGGCTCTCGGTGCTGCTCCTCGAGAAGTCGGACTTCGGCGTCGGGGCGAGCGGAAACAGCTCCGGCATGATCCACGGCGGCATCCGCTACATGCTCTCCGACCGAAAGGTCACCGAGCGGGCCTGCCGCGACTCCGGCTACATCCAGCGCATCGCCCCGCACCTCCTCTTCCGCATCCCGTTCCTCATGCCCTTCACGTCCAGGGGCGAGGCGGCGACGCTGGTCGAGAAGGCGACCTGGTACGCGACCGAGGTGTACGTCGGCGCCTACGACCTCTACCAGCCGCTGAAGCGCGGCAAGCCCTCCACGCGCCTCACCCCGGAGGAGCTGTATGCGCTCGAGCCTGCGCTGCGTCCCGGCCTCGGCGGCGCCGTGACGCTCGACGAGTGGGGCATCGACGCCTACCGGCTCTGCGCGCTGAACGCGCTCTCGGCGGAGCGGCACGGCGCCACCGTGCGGAACTGGACCGAGGCGGCCGCGGTGCTGCGCGAGGGCGGAAGGGCCGTGGGCGTGCGCTGGCGCGACGTCCTCACCGGGGAGACCGGCGAGGCGCGCGCCCCGGCGGTGTTCAACGCCTCGGGGGCCTGGTCGCCGGCCCTGGGGCGGCGGACCGGCGTGAGCGTCCCCATGCGGCCGGGGAAGGGGACGCACCTCACCCTCGACCGGCGCTTCTCCAACTACGGCATCATCTGCAACGCGGTGGACGGGCGGCAGATGTTCCTCATGCCGCACGAGAACGACTCCATCATCGGCACGACCGACGACGACTCCTACGGCGATCCGGACGACCTCGAGCCGACGAGCGACGAGGTGGAGTACCTGCTCGAGGGGGTGGAGTCGCTCGTCCCCGGCGTCCGGCGGGCGCGGGTCACGCGGGCGTGGTGCGGGCTCCGCACGACGCTCTACGAGTACGGCAAGAACGAGGACGAGCTGTCGCGGGAGCACCAGATCTACGACCACGCCGCCGAGGGGGCGGCGGGGCTGCTTTCCTTCGTGGGCGGCAAGCTCGCGAGCTACCGGGCCCAGTCGCAGGAGGCGGCCGACCGGATCGCCGCCCTCGCGGGGAAGGCGGTGGACCGCTGCCGCACGCACGAGGAGCCGCTGCCGGGGGGCGAGGCGCTGCCGGACCCCGCGGCGCTCGCCGCGCGCTACGGGGTGGCCGCGCCGGCGGCGGCGCGCATCGCCTACCGGCACGGGGCGAGGGCCCACGAGGTGCTGGCGCTCTGCGACGAGGATCCGCGGCTCAAGCTGGCGGTGTGCCGCGACGAGGGCATCCTGGCCGCCGAGATCGTGCACTGCGCCCGGCACGAGAAGGTGCGTCGCCTCCAGGATCTCCGGAGGCGCTGCAAGCTCGCCGTCGGGGCCTGCGCAGGCCTCGACTGCGCCCGGCTCGCGGCCCAGCTCGCGGCGCACGAGCTGGGCTGGAGCGCCGACGAGGCGCGGGCCGAGCTGGCCGACCTCCTCGAGCTCGGCTGGAGGGAGCGCCGGACGATCCTCGACGGACACCAGCTCGCCCAGGAAGAGCTCGTCCGCGCCGCGCACCGCGGCCTGGGGGACCTGTGACCGCGGCGGGGTCCCTCCAGACCGACGTGCTCGTGGTGGGAGGCGGCCTCGCCGGCGCGCTCGCGGCGCTCGCGGCGCGGGACGCCGGGGCGACCGTGGCCCTGGCGCGCCGCTCCCCGGGGGCGACCGCGCTGTCGAGCGGCGCGGTCTCGGTGGCCCCGGACCCGACGGCGCTTCCCTCGACAACGTTCGCGGCGCGCGCCGGCACGGTGGAGTCCGCCCGCCGTCTCGCCGCCCTTCAGCCCGGCCACCCGTACGCCGCGGCCGGCGTGGCGCTCGACCGGCTCTGGGAGTCGCTGGAGTTCGCGGCGCGCGAGCTGCCGCTCCTCGCGCCGCCGTCGCCACGGCCGCGCTGGCTCGCGACGCCCTCGGGCTCGGCCCGTCCCTGCGGGCTCTGCCAGAGGAGCATGGTGGCGGGCGACCTCGCCGAGGCGAAGGGGATCCTGGCGGTGGTGGCGCCGCGTGGCCACCTGTGGTTCGACGCCGGGCTGGTGGCGGGGGGCGTGAACCGGCTCGCCGCGCTGGGCGCGCCCCGGGCCGTCATCGCACGGCTGGATCTCTTCATGTGGGAGGAGGCGGCGCTGGGGCGGCCGCACGACCTCGCCCGCTTGCTCGAGGCCCCGGGTGCGGCCGAGGCGGTGGGGGCGATGCTGCGGCGCAGCTTGCCGGCGGGCGCCGCCGCGGCGCTCTTCCCCCCGCTGCTGGGCCTCTCGACCGCGGCACGCGTCCCGGAGCGCATCGCCCATGCGGCCGGCATCCCGGTGGCCGAGTTCCTCTCCGACCTGCCGAGCGTGCCGGGCCTGCGCCTCGCCGCGGCGATCGACGAGCGCCTGGCGGCGGCGGGCGTGGAGCTGGTCCGCGGGGAGCTCGCGGGGCGCGGCCCCGGCGAGGCGGTGAGCGCGGGTGGACGAGAAGTGCGGGCGCGGAGCTGGGTGCTCGCCAGCGGCCGATTCGTCGGCGGCGGAATCGCCCGGCGCGGCACGCTGGTCGAGCCGCTCCTCGGGATCCCGGTGCTGGCGTCGGACGGCCCGTTCTCGCAGGCCGGCGCCCACCTCGCCAGCCGGCCGGCGGCCTCGCTCACGCGGCGCGACAGCGGCTCGGCACAGCCACTCCTCTCGGCCGGGCTGAAGGTGGACGCGGATCTGCGGCCGCTCGGGCTGGACGGCCGGCCGGTGCACGAGCGGCTCTTCGCCGCGGGGGCGGTGATCGGCGGCCACGATCAGGCCGCGGACGGCACCGGGCTCGGCGTGGCCGTCTTCACGGGCTACCTGGCGGGGCGCTCCGCGGCCGCAGCCGGAGGGCGGCTCGTCCCGGCGCCCCGGGGGGTGAGGGCATGAGCGCCTCCCGCGTCGTCGCGCTCTCGTACCTCGCCTGGCGGGCGCTCGTCGCCCACCCGTGGAAGCGGCTCGCGCAGCGGGGCACGGGTGCGGAGCGCTTCGTCGCGAGCTACGCCGGGGAGGGGCTCGTCCCGACGCGCCCCGAGGACCGTGCCATCGGTGAGGCGGCGAGCGCCTGCATCGGCTGCGGCCTGTGCGAGGCGGGTTGTGCGCTCTCCGGCGCCGCGGCCTCGGTTCGCGACCTCGGGCTGCGCGCCGCCTTCCGGCTCTACTCCCGCGGCACCGCCGAGCTGCCACTCGCCCGGACCGCCCTGGAGGCCTGCGCCGCCTGTCCGGGCTGCGACCCCCTCTGCCCGACCGGCGTCCCCATCACGCGCATCGTCAGGCACCTCCTCTCCCGCCTTCCCCCGAGCTACAATCCCCCGCCGGGCCCCCCATGAAGCCTTTCCTCATCGTCAACCCCGCGAGCGGCAACGGCAGGACCGGCCGCCACTTCGACGCCATCGCGCGCGCCGTGACCAACGCCTTCGGCGATTTCCGGTGCGCCTTCACGCAGCGGCAAGGCGACGCCGTGGGCCTGGCGCGCGATGCGGCGCGCGACGGCGAGACGCTGGTCGTGGCCGTCGGGGGCGACGGGACCGCGAGCGAGGTCATCGACGGCCTCGTCGAGCAAGGCCGGCTCATCGAGCCCCTCATGGTCTTCGGCTGCATTCCCCGCGGCACCGGCGGCGACCTGAAGCGCACGCTCGGATGGCCCGACGACCCGGGGGAGGCGGCGCGCGTCGTCGCCTCGGGGGTGGTCCTGACCTGCGACCTGGGCCTCGTGGAGTACACCGGGCACGACGGGCGCCCCCACGCTCGCCACTTCGCCAACGTGTCGAGCTTCGGCGTCTCGGGTCTCGTGGTCGAGAAGGCGAACCGCGGCAGCAAGCTGCTCGGCGGCAAGGCGTCCTTCACCATCGCCGCGGCCAAGGCCCTCCTGCGCTACAGCGACCAGCCGGTGAGGTGGCGGGTGGACGGCGGGCCGTGGGTCGAGGAGCGCGTCACGGCGCTGGCGGTGTGCAACGGCCGTTACTTCGGTGGCGGGATGATGGTGGCTCCGGAGGCGCGGATCGACGACGGCCTGTTCGACGTCACGGTCTGGACGGGGCTCGGGCTCGCCGACTTCGTGCTCAAACGCCACATGCTCTACGACGGCTCCCACGTGAAGCTCCCGAACACCCGCCGGGCACGTGCCCGGCTGGTGGAGGCGGAGCCGATCGGGGACGCCCGGGTCCTGCTCGACGTGGACGGAGAGCAGCCGGGCCTGCTCCCCGCCCGCTGGTCCATCGTCCCCGGCGCGCTGCGGCTGCGCGCCCCCGGTCAGCAGCAGCGCCAGTAGGCGGTGGCGACGAGCGCCCGGCGCTCCGCCGGGTCGGCGCGCCTGCGCAGCTCGGCGAGGGCGCGGTCCTTCTCGCCGTAACGGAGCGCCTCGGTGGCGCGCAGGTCCTCGAGCCGCCGGCGGTACTCCCGCTCGGCCCGCTCGAGCAGCGCCCTGCGGTCGCGCGGCGGCAGCCCGCCCTCACCCTCGCGCAGCGCGCCCCTCGCCCTCGCCCAGGCGGCGCGCGCCTCCTCGGCGGCCCGGCGCGGCGCCACGAGCGCGTCCTCGATGGCGCGGTCCCAGCGCTCGCGGGAGGCGTCGAAGGCCGCGCCGCACCGCTCGCGTACCTCGCCGGCGAGCCGGGCGCGGACGTCGGCCAGCGCCTCCTCCTGGGCGGCGGCGATGGAGGTGGTGGTCCCCTGGGGGCCGCCGCCGGCCTCCCGCGCCGGGAGCCCGGCGAAGGCGTCGGCCTCCTCCGGCGAGAGGGTGCGGAAGCGGTCGCCGTCGAACCAGAGGACCAGGTGGGCGACCCGCTCCTCCGGGACGAGGCCGTCGTAGGAGAGCTTGTAGACGAACCACCAGCCCTCGCGCCCGGCGAGCCCGGAGAGGCGGGCGGGCAGCGCGCGGGCCTCGACCTCGAGGAGCGAGACGCCCTCCTGCGGCCGTGCGCGCACGGCCTCGGCGGCGGCGCGGGCGAGCCTCGCCCGGCGCACGCGGGAGTGGGGCCCCGGCTCCGCCTCCAGCACCGAGGCGACGAGTGCCTCCTCCTCGGCCTCGCGCCGCGCCACTGCCTCGCGCGCCTGCTGTGCCGCGAGCCGGAGGCGCGAGCGGACCTCGCCGTCGAAGCGCTCGAAGAGGAGCGACCGCGCGGCCGCGAGGCGGGCCTCGATGCGGCCGTCGAGGTCGGTCCGCAGGGCCTCGAAGGCCCGGTCCACCTCCTCGCCGGATCGGCAGGACTGGTAGATGTCGAGGATGCGCCGCTCGAAGTCCACGCCGCTGCCGAGCGCCCCCAGGATCTCGTCGGACGATCCGAAGACGCCGTCGAACAGGGCGAGCTTGCGGGAGAGCAGCTCGTAGAGGCGCGCGTCGGCGGCGTTGCGGCGGTTGAGGAAGTTCACCACCAGCACGTCGCGGGTCTGGCCGTAGCGGTGGCAGCGGCCGATGCGCTGCTCCACCCGCTGCGGGTTCCAGGGCAGATCGTAGTTCACGACCAGGTTGCAGAACTGGAGGTTCAGGCCCTCGGCCCCGGCCTCGGTCATGAGGAGGACCTGGGTCCGGTCGCGGAAGGCCTCGACCAGCGCCTGACGGCGGTCGGCGCTCCCGGCGTCGCCGGAGAGGCAGGTGACCGTGTAGCCGCGCGACGCGAGGAGCTTCGCGAGGTGCTCCTGCGTGCGGAGGAACTCGGTGAAGACCACCGCCTTCTCGGGCCAGCCGCAGGCGCGGGCGACGGTGAAGGCGCGGTCGAGTCCCCGGACGAGGGCCTCGCCCTTGGCGTTCGACTGGATGGAGCGGGCGAGCTTCTCGCATGCGCGCAGCTCCTTCAGCTCGGCCCTCATGCGGCGCAGGAGGGTGGGCGTGCGGGGCGCGGTGGGCCCCTCGCCTTCCTCCTCCCATTCCTCCGCCTCCTCCTCGAAGGCGCCGAGGTCGATCTCCGGCATCTGGGCCGCCGCGCAGGCGGCACCTTCGATCTTCTCTTCCAGCGAGGCGGACAGTCGCTGCAGCGTCGAGGCGAGGGCGAACGACGAGGAGGCCAGGATCTTCCGGTAGACGAGGACGAGCAGCGCGCGGCGGGCGCGCGGGATGGCGAATGCGTCCTCGCGCCGTAGGTAGTCGCTCACCCGGTCGTACAGCTCCTGCTCCTCCGCGGTGGGCGCGAAGTCCTCGACGAGCGAGCGGCGTGCCGTGAACTTCACGTACTCCTTCACCTGGCGCCGGAGCGTGCGGACCACGACCGGCGCGAGCCGCGATTTCAGATCGGCCGCCCTCTCCTCGGTGAGCTCGCCCGTCGCGTACTGGAGCCGGAAGGCGTCCTCGCTGCCGAGCAGCGCGTCGTCGATGAAGGCGGCGAGGCCGAGCAGCTCCATGAGGTCGTTCTGGAGCGGTGTCGCGGTGAGCAGCAGCTTCGGGCACCGTCGCAGCGACTTGCGCAGGGCCTGGCCGGTGCGGTGGTCGCGGCGCCAGGCGTTCCGCAGCCGGTGGGCCTCGTCCACGACCGCGAGGTCCCAGGCGACGCGCGCCACGTCGGCGGAGCGCAGCGCGGCGAAGGCGTGGGAGGCGATGACCACGCCGCCCGTGTCGAACGGGTTCGCGACCCCCTGCTTCTCCGCGGCCCGCGCCCGGTCGCCGTCCACGACGGCGGCCTCGATGCCGAACTTGCCCCGGAGCTCGTCCCTCCACTGGTTGCGCAGCGAGGCCGGGACGAGCACCAGCGCGCGTTCCTTCCCCTCGGCGGCGAGCTGGGCGAGGACGAGGCCCGCCTCGATGGTCTTGCCGAGCCCGACCTCGTCGGCGAGCACCGCGCCGCCGGTGGGGAGCGACGAGAGGGCGAAGGCCGCGGCCTCCACCTGGTGCGGGTTCAGGTCGACCGCGGAATGGGCCAGGGCCGGAGCGAGCCGGGCCGCGCCGCCGCCGCCGCGCGCGGTGAGCGCCTCGGCGGAGATGCGCTGGTGGAAGCGGGTGAGGGCAGGCCGCCGCGCGGCCTCGCGCCGCTCGACCCGGTCCTCCGCGAGGACCCCCGACGCCGCCCGACCCATCCCCACGCCTCCCGCCGTCCTTCGGCCTCTTCCCGAGGCCACCCATCCGCCCTGCGCCGCCCTCGACCGCGCGGCGCCCCCGCTATCGAGCGATGACTGTAGCAGCATCGGGATCGGGGAGATAGCTCGAGCGCTGCGTCAGGTCGCCCCAGCTGGCGCCGGCGCAGGCCCTGCGGAGGCGCGGCCCCACATGGGGCAGGCGCTACCGCCCGGCCGTGGCCCTGGGCGAGACTTCCAGCGGTACAGCACGGGAGGGAGCATGACCCAGCGTGCAATCGGCGCATCGCTCGCCGCGGCGGTGCTCGCCGGGTGCGCCCACGCCCCCGGCTCGCCAGCGCTCGGTGATGCTTCGGCGGAGGTGGTGCGGCTCGACGCCGCCTGGGCCGCGGCCATGGCACGAGGCGACGCCCAGGGGTTCCGCGACCTCGTGGCCGACGACGCGCTCTTCGCGGGGCGGGCGCTCCTGCGCGGCCGCGAGGGGGTATGGGCCGCGTGGAAGGGGTTCTTCGCCGAGGGGGGACCGGCGCTGCGCTGGACGCCGACGGGCGGCGGCGCGGCGGCGGGATCGGGCGACCTCGCCTGGACGACCGGCCGCTACCGGCTGGAGCGGCGCATCCCGGACGGCAAGGTGGCCGTCTCGGAGGGGGAATACCTCACGGTGTGGACGCGCGAGGTTGGCGGCGCTTGGCGGGTAGCTCTCGACTGCGGCCTCGAGCCGGCGGCGGCGCTCGGGCCCATCGAGCGCGCCACCGTCCGGACGCTCGTGTCGAAGGACGGGGCGCTGGAGGCGAGCATGGGAACCTGGCAGCAGGAGGGTTCCTCCGGCCGCAGGAACGGCGCCTTCATCACCGTGCGCGAGAGGGCCGGGGAAGCGTGGAAGACGCGCTTCGATGGCGCCATCGAGTTTCCGCCGCCCAGGTAGCGGCCGGCGGGGCGTGGGACTGGCTTCACGACCCGCCGGGCCGGCTCGAGGTCGTCGTCCTGCGCAACCGGGTCCTCCCGCTTGGGGCTCCCCTGTCACGCCCGCCCTGCCGGTGCATCCGTACTCCCAACGCTCCAGACGAGGGGAGGGTGCGGGGACCATGACGACTGCGGAACAGGACGAGATCGCGGACCTGCGCGCGCAACTGGCGGGGCTCCGGATGATGCTTCACGCGAGGATGCTGCGCATGAGGGCCTGCGGCCAGGCAGGGCGGCCAGCGACGGACGAGCTCATGCAGCCTGTCATGATGGAGATTGTGGACGTGAGGATGCGGCTCCGCTCGCTGGGCGAGGGGTTCCCGTAGCCGGCTCCGCGGCAGGCGAGGCCGTCTGGAGCCGTGCCCGACACGCGCAGCCTGCCCGCGTGGACGCCCCGCGGGAGGGGCGGCGCGAAAACCGGCACGACGCGGCAGCGCCGGGCCGGGCGCGGGCGCCGGCATTGCGCCGCCGCGGCGGCGCGCGTATGACTCGCGCCGTGCCGGGACTCGACGTCCGCGCTCGGAATGGCGCCGTCCCACGCGTCGTACTGGCTGCGCCGGCCATGCTCGGCTTCGCGGCCAACTCGCTCCTCTGCCGCTCGGCGCCGGCGTCGCGCCTGGCCGGCCCGGCCGCGTTCACGGCGGTGCGCCTCGCCAGCGGGGCCGGGGCGCTCTGGCTCCTCGTCCGACTGGTCCTCCGCTCGCGACCCGCGGGAGGGAGCTGGGGATCGGCAGCGGCCCTCTTCGCTTACGCCGCGGCCTTCTCGCTCGCGTACGTGCGCATCCAGGCGGGCGTGGGCGCCCTGCTCCTCTTCGCCGCGGTCCAGATCTCCATGATCGCCTGGGCGCTGGTGGCTGGCGAGCGCCCGGCGCGGCTCCAGTGGCTGGGAATCGCCCTCGCCCTGGGCGGGCTGGCGGCGCTGACCCTGCCCGGAGCCAGGTCCCCCGATCCGCTGGGGGCCGCGCTGATGCTCCTCGCCGGCGGCGCCTGGGGCGCGTACTCGGTGCGCGGCCGCGCTGCCAGCGCGCCTCTCGCGACCACCGCCGACAACTTCGTCCGCACCCTGCCCCTGGCCGCGGCCTTCCTCCTCCTCGCGGGGCGCCCCGAGATCACCGGCACGGGCGCGGTCCTGGCCTCGGCATCGGGGGCGGTGGCCTCCGGCCTGGGATACGCGCTCTGGTACGCGGCCGTGCCGGCCCTGGGCGTGACCCGGGCGGCCGCGGTCCAGCTCTCGGCGCCGGTGCTGGCTGCGGGCGGTGGGGCCTTGCTGCTCGGCGAGCCCGTCACGCTGCGGCTCGTCTTCGCCGGGATCGCCATCGTCGCCGGCATCGCGCTCGCCACGCTCCGGCCGCGCGCGGCGTGAGGACCTCGGACGCTGGCCTACAGCCGCCCGCCCGCCTTGATCTCGAGATAGCCGCCGACCACCGCGGCGACGAGCTCCCGCGCCGGAACGCTCTCGACCCGCACGCCCGCGCCCAGGAGCCGGCGCTGGGCCAGGTCGCGCTCCCCGAGGATGCGCTCGGCGGCGACCCGGGCGTAGGCGTCGGCGAGGGTCCGCGGCGCGGCGCGGGCCGCGTCGGCGATCTCGGAGTCGGCCACGGCGGCCACCAGGGCGAGGTGGCGCTGCTGCAATATTGCCGCGCGCGTGAGCAGCACCGCGCTCGTGTCGGGGTCGGCGAGGTCGGTGAAGACCACCACCAGCGCGCGGCGGCGCTGGCGGGCCGAGAGCGCGTCGAAGGCCGCGGCGTAGTCCGACTCCTCGACCCGCGCCTCGGCGGAGAACAGCGCCTCGGCGATCGGGCCGAGCTGGGCGGAGCCGCGCCCGGGCGGAACGACGCGCCGAACCTCGGCGCCGAACAGCAGTGCCCCCACCCTGTCGCCGCTCCGGACGGCGGCGCGGGCCAGGGCGAGCGCGGCGTCCACCGCGTGGTCGAGCTTCAGGCGCCCGTCGGCGAGCCGGGCGGACAGGTGGCGACCGCAGTCCAGGAGCAGCCAGAGGGTCTGGTTCCGCTCCGGCTCGGTCTCGCGGACGATGGGCGCGCCGCGGCGCGCGGTGGCCTTCCAGTCGATGGAGCGGAAGTCGTCGCCGGCGGCGTACGGGCGCAGGCTCGCGAACTCGCGCCCCTCGCGGTGGCCGCGCGCGCGAGCGGCGTCCGGGCCGGGCGACTCCGGCGTTGGGAGGCGGGCGAGGCCGCGCAGGTCGGGGTAGACCTTCACCTCCGCGGAGAGGGGCAGCCGCCACTGCCGCGCGGCGAGCCCCCAGGGCCCGAACGCCCGCACGTGTGCGTCGCCGAAACGGTGGACGCCGCGTTCGCGAGGGACGACCTCGTAGGCGAGCGACGCCGCTCCGGAGGCGGGGACCTCGAGCCGGCTCCGGTGCCCCTCCGACCGGAAGCTCGCCGGCGGCGCGTCCGACACCTCCAGGCGCAGCGCCCTGCGGCCCGAGGCCTCGAGGCGCAGCGCCACCGCGTTCGGCGCGAAGGCCGAGAGCGGCTCGCGGAGGATGCGGCGGCCGCGCAGCGATGTGGGTCCGGGTGCGCGGAGGACGTCCAGGATCGCTGCGGCGAGGACGAGCCCATCGAAGGCGAGGAGGGCGGGGAGGAGGGAGGGCTTGGCGACGCCGGCGAGAGCCACGGCGGAGCCGAGCGCGAGGAGCAGGGCGGCGCGCGGGGTGGGGAGGGGCACCGGGGCGACTGTAGTCCGCGGGGGAGGCGGGGTCGAGGTCGGGCCCGACCCGGGGCGGCGGGGACCGGTGGGCGCGCGGCGACGGGGTGGGCGTCGCTCGCATCGCCGGGACGCGGGACAGACGCCACGGCGGGAAGGTGAGACGTTGCGGGAGGATGAAGTGGATCGTCGCGCTCCTGTTCGCCGCCCTCGCCGGGGGCGCCCGCGCGGACGACGCGCGCCTCGCGACGCCACGGCCGCCGCCTCTATTCACGGATGGTTCACCAGGAGGGCTCCGGATCGAGCTCTCGGCCGGCCGGGCGCGCCTGCGCGTCGAGGTCCGCGACCCGCCCGGCCGCCTGCTCGGCGCCTCCGCGACCGGCGAGGCTGGCTTCATCGACGCCGGCGCGGCACTGGGGGCGGCGCTCGACGGCCTCCGCCGCCTGGCCGGCGCCGGAGGTGGAACGGCGCCGTGCCTCGTCGCCCCCCTCGATCCACCCGGCGCGACGGGCGGCCTCGCCGTGCGCGTGCTGGCGCCCCGCGTCGTCTCCGTCCCGTTGCTCCTCCGCCTGCCGCTCTCCGGCGCGCTCCGCGGGCTCCTCGAGCCGGCGCTCGACGTCGGCTGGAGGACGAGCCGGCTGTCGCTCGCGCGCGCGGGCTCGATCCACGACGACGACGCCTCGGATCCCGGCTTCGGCTTCCAGCTCTCGGCAGGCCTGGAGATGTCGCTCACCGACGTCCTCGGCCTCTCGGTGAAGGCCGGGTGGCGGGTCCTCCGGGCGCCGGCCGCCGACCGCGACACCGTCGCCGGCGCCGTGGTGTCGCCGCTCGCCGGCGCAGGAGGCGATGGCGACCTCGGCGGCGCCTACGGGACGTTCGGCGCCGTGCTGCGGATCTGATCGCTAGCGCGGGACCTCGACGGTCGCGAGCAGCTCCTCGACGAGGTCGTCCGGCGTCGCCCCCTCGAGCTCCGCCTCCGGCCGCAGCACGAGCCGGTGGCGCAGCACCGGACGCGCCACCGCCTTCACGTCGTCGGGTGAGACCCACTGCGCGCCGGAGAGCGCCGCCCGGGCGCGGGCTGCGGAGAGAAGCGCCAAGCCGGCGCGCGGGCTCGCCCCGAGCCGCACCCGCGGCAGCTCGCGGCTCGCCCGCGCGAGGCGGGCCACGTAGTCGAGGAGCGGCGGCGCGGCCGCCACCTGCCGCGCGGCGGCGCGGAGCGCGCGCACGCCCTCACGCCCGGTCACCGGAGTGACGCCCGCCGCGGCGAGGTCGTGGGCGTCGAAGCCGCCGGCGGCGCGGCGGAGCAGCTCCGCCTCCTCTTCCGCCGACGGGTAGCCCATCCGCACCTTCATGAGGAAGCGATCGGTCTGCGCCTCGGGCAGGGGGTAGGTGCCCTCGTACTCGACGGGGTTCTGGGTGGCGACGACGAAGAATCCCTCTCCCAGAGGGTGGCGCACGCCGTCGATGGTGACCTGCCGCTCCTCCATGGCCTCGAGAAGCGCGGCCTGGGTCTTGGGTGGGGTCCGGTTCACCTCGTCGGCGAGCAGCACCTCGGTGAAGATGGGGCCGCGCGACAGCTCGAAGGCGCCGGTGTGGGACCGGTAGACGCTCGTCCCGAGGATGTCGGCCGGCATGAGGTCGGGCGTGAACTGAACTCGCGCGAAGGCGAGGTCGAGGGCGCGGGCCAGCGCCTTGGCGAGCAGCGTCTTGGCGACGCCGGGGACGCCCTCGAGGAGCACGTGGCCGCCGGCCAGGAAGGCGGCGAGCAGCTCGTCCACGGCCTCCTGCTGGCCGACCACCGCCTTCCCGATCTCGGCGCGCAGGCGGGCGTGGATCTGGGCGGGAGCTTCCAGCCTAGCCTCCGAACAGGAGCCCGACGCCACCCTGCACGGCGATGCCGCTGAAGGAGAACGTGGCCCCGGGTTTCTGCGCGACGCTCATCGGGTAGACCACCGTCACCTCGGGGAGCAGCCGGAAGTTCCCGACCTTCCAGGCGTACCCGAGGCTGGCTCCACCCCACAGCACGTTGCCCGCACCGGTCTCACTGCTCGGGAGGATGACCTGATCGATGATCTTGGGGCCGAGGACGAGCTGGTTGCCGCCGGCGAAGTTGAAGCCGACGAGCAGCGGCAGGTAGAACGAAAGCGAGTTCTGGGAGGCGGTGAGGCTCGTGGTGGCCAGGCTTTGTCCCTGGGTGAACCCAAGGTAGCCGATGCCGGGGTCGATGGCGAGGTCGATGCCGGAGCTTTCGCTCTGCGAGCGGAGGAGCTGCACCTTGGTATCCAGCTCGAAGCCGAGGATCCAGCCCTTGGCGCCCACCTCGACGTCGTCGGTCACCCCGTGGTGGATGCCCAGCTCGAATTGTGGGAAGACCACGTCGGTCCCCTGGTCCAGGCCGGCGATGGACCAGTGCTTCGTGTACGCGGCCTGGGGCGAGACGACGAACTGGGTCTTGCCGACCGGGAGCGTGCGCGCCGTCCCCATCGTCGAGAAGGACGGGCAGCCGGCGAGGGCGAAGGCGACAGGCAGGATCGACAGTGCTCCGCGGCTCATGACCCTCCACCGAGAGGCGAATTCGAGCATCGGCGCGAAGCTACCATGGGGCGGTCCGCGCCGACGACGAACGTTGGGCGTTCCGGCCGAGGGCCGAGGAGAGGTCCGCGGCGGCCCGGGAGAGCGCGAGCAGCTCCGCCGGTCCGGCCGAGGCGGAAGCGGCGGCGACGGCCGCGGCCCGGCCGTAGGCTTCCGCGGCCGCGGGAGACCTCCGGGCGAGCAGGGCGGCGGCCTCCGCGTCGCCGAGGCCGGGGGGAATCCCCGCCCGGACGTGCAGCTCCTGGCGCAGTCGCCGCCAGGAGGACCGGACGAGCTCGGGCTCGGCCCGCGCGCGGCGGTACAGCGCCGCCAGGGAGGCGACGTAGTCGGCCGCCGTCCGGGAGGCGCCGGCGGGCGGCGGCGGCCGCACCGCGCCGAGGCGGCGTCCCGTCGCCCAGGCCAGGCAGAGGGCGGCGGCGAGCGCCTGCAGGACGAGCGCGGCGAGACCCCGCGACGATGGCGGCACGGGTCCGGCCCTCGGATCGCGGAAGCGCTCGTCGAAGACCACCGGGCCGCGGGCGGCCACGCGCGACCACAGGGCGAGGTTGTCGCCCTCCGCGAGCCGGAAGTTCTCGAGAAGGTCCGCGCCGGCGAGCACGAGGACCTCGCCACGCCCGCGCGGCACGGACAGGGCCGCCGCCCGGAGCGCGCCGGTCTCGTCCTCGGCGCGGCCCCCCGCCACCGCGATCGCCTCGGGGATCGCGCTCGAGACCGATCCGCCGCCGGCCGAGAGCGCGAGGCCGGCGAAGAGCGGATGGGGCGCGAGGGCGCCGATGCGCCGCGCGGCGAGGTGGCCGCTCGCGGGCGACGCCCCCAGCCGTTTCTCCAGCTCGGGCTGGGATCCCGCCGGCCCCGCCGCCCAGACGACCAGGCCGCCGTGGCCGGCGTGGGCGAGGAGGGCGTCCACGTCCGCCGGCGCGAGCTCGGCGCGCGGCGCGGCCAGGATCACGGTGGAGCGGGGCGGGGCCCGGTCGTCCGGGTCCTCCAGGCGCAGCGGCGCGCGGCCCGTCTCGACGAGCCAGGCGTGGAGCGCGCCGAGGCCCCTTGGGCCGGGATTGCCGGCGCTGGGCCAGGGCGACAGCTCGGCCTGGCGTTGGCGCCGGTGCGCCACGGCGGTCGCGGCCCCGAGGACCGCCACGGCCACGGCCACCACGCCGATCTCCAGCGCGCGCCTCACGCGCCGCCCCCCTCGACCAGGCCGCGAAGCGCCCGGGACCGGCCGAGGCAGTCGCGCGCCTCGGCGGCGGCGACCGGGGCACCTCCGTAGACCACCCGGTCGAAGAGGGAGGCGAGGGAGGAGAAGCCGGAGGGCAGATCGGCGCGCCCTCCCGAGGTCGAGGCCGTGGGAGAGGTCGTGGCCGGGGAGCGGAGGAAGGCCGAGAGCTCACGGTTGGTGAGGGCGCGGCCGCGCGGCAGGCGGCCGGAGCGCTCGAGGGTCGAGAGCAGCGCGAGGAACGACTGGCGCACGGCCTCCGCGGGCCTTCCACCCGCGAGCGCGGCCTCGGCGAGCGCGTCGCCCACCTCCGGCGGCGCCGGTGCGGTCGCGCTGGCTGTCGCGCCCGGCGCGGTGGCGGCGGGACGGGCGGCGGCTCGGCGGCGCCGGAGGCTCGCGAGGAGCGCGGCGCCGAGCGCGAGGGCGAGCGCCGCGAAGAAGAAGGTGCGGCCGCCGGTGGCGTACTTCCCGGCCTCGGCCGTCCCGAGGAGGTCCAGGAGCCGGCGCCACAGGACGTAGAGCCAGCGGGACAGGACGAAGGGGTTGGCTCGCGCCCGTTCGAACTCCGGGCGGGCGAGGATCTCGGCGAGCTTGTCCCGATCGGCAGGCGTGGGCGTGCCCGCGGCGGCGGGCGCGGCGGCGAGGTCGCAGTGCCGCCGCAACCGCGAGCGGAAGCGGTCGGCGGCGAGCGGGAGCGCGCCGGGAGGGCCCTTCGCCGCGGCGGCGAGGGCCTCCGCCTCGGCGGAGAGCGCGAGGATGGGCCCGCCCGGCCCGGTGCGGTCGAGCCGCTCGACGATGCCGGCCGCCGACACGGCGAGCGTTTCCGGCGCCCGGGCGCGATCCGCCGCGGCGAGGGACTCCGGACAGCCCGGGGCCGCCGCGAGCGCGAGGGCGAGGAGCGCGGTCACGGCTCGCCGCCCCCCCGGCCGGCGAGGCCGTCGGCCCACAGCTCGAGATCCAGCCCCTCGCGGCGCGCGCGCCGGTCGAAGTAGAAGACCGCGAGGGCCACCAGGCTGAACGGCTGGACGGCGGCGTTCGCGAGGGCCTCGAAGACGGCGAGGCCGACCTCGACGGCGAGGGGGAGCGCCGCGCCCAGCGCCGAGCGGCCGGCGGCGATCGCCGCCACGGCGCGGGGCAGCCCGGCGAGTCCGCTCGCCGCGAGGGCGATGAGGAAGGTGGCGAGCAGGAGGATGGAGGCGCGCAGGCCCGGGCGCTCCTCGAGGGAGAGGCCCCGGCCCGGCGCCATGAGCCGGGCGCTGCGCGCGAGGGCGCGGAAGGCGGGGAGACCCTCCACGCCGGCGGCGGCGGGCGCGAGCACGAGGCGCAGGAGGACGCCGAGCAGCAGGACCACCGCTCCGAGGAGCGCCGCGCCGAGGCCCAGGAGGCGCGTCGCCGCGCCCTCCCCGCGCCAGGCGAGGAGGAGGCCGGGGACCGCGCCCAGCGCGGGCGCCGCGAAGAGGAGCAGCATCTGCAGCACCGCCGAGCTGGCAATGGGCCAGGCGCGGGCGAGGACGGCGCGGCCCGCGGCCGCGAGGCTCGGCGCGGGCGGGCGGCCCTGGAGGGAGGGCGCGACCACCACCGCCGTCGCCGCGGTGGCGGCGAGCTGGAGGAACGCGAGCAACGCCGCCAGGCCGGCCGAGGCGCCGGCGAGCCCGGCCAGGGCGGCCGGGGGACGGGCCGGCCGGGCCAGCACCTCACCGAAGGCCTGCTGGAGGACGGCCGCGTAGGTCCGGGTGAAGGCAAGCGCCGGAAGCTGGACGACGAGCATCGCCAGGAAGAGCACCTTGAAATGGCGCCGGGTCAGGGCCACCGCCCGGTCGATGACCTCGCCGATGGCGAGCGGGCGGATGGCGAGATCGCGCGGAACGGGCATGCGGCGGAAAGAGCTTAGAGCGCGGGTGGGGGCGGGGTCGAGGGAATCGGGCTTGCGGGAGCGGGGCGGCCGCTGCTAGATCGGCCTTCGATGCAGGTCAGGCTCAACGGCGAGATGCGGGAGGTCCCCGACGGGGTGACGGTCGCGGGGCTGCTCGTGCACCTCGGCGTGAAGGCGCAGCGCGTGGCGGTCGAGGTGAACGAGTCCGTGGTGACGAAGGACCGCTACGAGAAGCACGCGCTCGGGCCGGGCGATTCCGTCGAGATCGTCGCCTTCGTCGGAGGAGGCTAGGCCATGCCGCAGTCTCAGGACACGTGGAGCATCGGCGGGCACGTCCACACGAGCCGCCTGCTCGTCGGCACCGGCAAGTACCGGGACTTCCCCACCATGCAGAAGGCGCTCGCCGCCTCGGGCGCCGAGCTGGTGACGGTGGCGGTGCGCCGGCTCGACCTCTCGAAGAAGGGGGCCGAGTCGCTCCTCGAGTGGATCCCGAAGGGGATGAAGCTCCTGCCCAACACCGCCGCGTGCTTCACCGCCGACGAGGCCATCCGCACCGCGCGCCTCGGACGGGAGCTGGGGATGGGCGAGCTCGTGAAGCTCGAGGTCATCGGCGACCGGCGCACCCTGTTCCCCGACGTCGAGGGGCTGGTGCAGGCGTCGAAGGTCCTCGTGAAGGAGGGCTTCACCGTCCTCCCCTACACCAACGACGACCCGGTGACGGCGAAGAAGCTCGAGGACGCGGGTTGTGCGGCGGTGATGCCGCTCGGGGCTCCCATCGGCTCGGGCCTCGGCATCCGCAACCCCTACAACATCCGGATCATCATGGAGACCGTGAAGGTGCCCGTGCTGGTGGACGCGGGGGTCGGCACGGCCAGCGACGCCGCCCTCGCCATGGAGCTGGGCGCCGTGGCCGTCCTCATGAACACGGCCATCGCCGAGGCGAAGGAGCCCGTGCTCATGGCCGAGGCGATGCGCGACGCCGTGAGCGCCGGCCGAAAGGCGTTCCTGGCCGGCCGCATCCCCATGAAGCTGCACGCCGCGGCGTCGAGCCCGATGACGGGGCTCATCGGGACCTGACGGCCTCGTCCGGCCCGGCCTGCCGCCGCCCTCATCCGGGGGCGGCGGGGCGGTGGATGGCGATGGGCGTCCACTGGTCGGCGACGAACCGGAAGACGCGGGAAGGCCTTCCCCAGTTGCCGGCCGTGAAGCCCTGGCAGATCTTGTCGTAGGCCTCGGGGTTCTGGTGCGGCGCGAACTCCTCGATCGTCCCGCGCAGGGAGAATCCCTCCCAGGTGTCGAGGTCGAGGACGAGGCGCGTCACCTGCCGGTTGGACTTGAGGTTCACGTACGTCTTCAGGGCGAGCCCGTCGCCGTGGTACAGGACGATCCGGTCCATCCTCGCCTCGTGGTGGAAGATGAAGCGCGGAGAGATGTTGGCCTGCTCGCCCAGGCCCACCAGCGCGACCTTCACGCTGCCGATGGTCTGCTGGACCTCCTCGAGCGGGATCTGCTCGAAGAACTTCATGGTGTACGGGCTGTGGTGCACGGTGAAGATCTGGTGGCCGTGGACGACGAGGTCGTCCGGCCCCGGCTGCTCGTACAGCGCGGCTTCCGCCCCCAGGCTCGCGAGCGCCTTGGACTTGATCTGGTACCCCTGGTACTGCTCGACCCTGGTGATGTGGACGGTGATGCATTCGCCCGCGAGGAGCGGTCGCGGCAGGGGGCCGCGGAGGTGGACCTTCATCTCCGACGGCGCGCCGCCCGGCTCGAGCCTCTCGACCGGAAGCACGGAAAGGGCCGCGTGGGTGCCAGGCTGGCTCGTCGTCCCCACGAAGGAGAGGACCTTCGCGTACTTGATCGACGGGAAATGGGAGGCCTGCTTGGACTTCTGCTCTTCGAGGAACTGGAGGACGCTTTGAAGGTCGCTCGCCAAGGAAGTCTCCCGCGGAAGGATCAGTGCCAGACGCGCCAGACGATTAGCAAGTGACCCTGCCCCGTGTCTACCTCGTGACCGGCCGGACCTCCGGCCAGGACCTCGCGGCCCTGGTGCGCCGCGCCGTCGATGGACTGCCGCCGGGGAGCGTCGCCGTCCAGCTTCGCGAGAAGGATCTCGCCGGGCGGGACCTGCTCCGTCTCGCGAGGGCGCTCGGCGAGGTCTGCGTCCCGGCGGGCCAGCCGCTCGTCGTGAACGACCGCCTCGACGTGGCCATCCTCGCCGGGGCGGCCGGGGTGCACCTGCCCTCGGCGGGCGTCTCGCCCGCGGATGCCCGGCGCTTCCTCGGGCCCAGCGCCCTGGTCGGCGTCTCGTGCCACTCCCCGGAGGACGTCGCCCGGGCCAGGGCGGGCGGCGCCGACTTCGCCACCTTCGGGCCGGTCTTCGAGACGCCCTCGAAGCGGGAGTACGGCCCGCCGGTCGGGCTCCCGCGCCTGGCGGAGGCGGCGGGACTGGGCCTGCCGCTCTACGGGCTCGGCGGTGTCGACGCGGGCAACGCCGGCGAGGTGATCGCCGCCGGTGCCCACGGGGTGGCGGCCATCCGGGCCTGGATCGAGGCCCCGGATCCGGCGGCGGCCGTGCGCGCCCTCCTCGCCGCCGCGAAGCCTTGACCCGTCGCTCCGCCGGCGCCTAGAGTCGCCGCCCCATGGCCGGCCCACCGGCGTTCGATTCCAGCGAGGCCCGCGAGCAGCGCGAGATGGCGGAGAGCGAGTGGCGACGATGAGCGAGCGAAGGGGGAGGAAGAGCGGGCTCGACCACGAGCACGGCCATGCGCACGGGCACGAGCACGGCCGCGGGTACGGCACCCACGGGAATCCAGCGGACCTGGACTCCTACCTGGCGCGGCTCGAGGGGGAGGACCGGATCGCCTGGCAGAAGCCGGACGAGGTGGTGCGGGCGCTCGCGCTCCGCCCCGGTGACGTCGTCTGCGACATCGGGGTCGGCCCCGGCTACTTCGCGCTCCGGCTCGCCCGCGCGGTGGGGCGGCGGGGGCGCGTCTACGCCATCGACGTCGAGCCGCGGATGATCGAGATCCTGCGCGAGCGGCTCTCCGCCGAGGGGCTCTCGAACGTCCGCCCCATCCTGGCCCGAGGCCGGAAGCCGGCGCTGCCACCGCGGCGCTGTGACGTCATCCTCGTCGTGAACACCTTCCACCACTTCCCCGACGGCCCGGCCACGCTCCGGGCGATGGCGCGCCGCCTCGCGCCGGGCGGCCGGATCGTGAACGTGGACTTCCACCGGCGCGAGCTGCCCGTGGGGCCGCCGCTCGAGCACAAGATCTCGCGGGAGGACTTCATCGCCACCGCGCGGGAGGCGGGGCTCGAGGTCGCCGCGGAGCACGCGTTCCTTCCCTATCAGTACTTCCTCGCCCTGCGCCCCGCTTCCGGCGGCCGGAAGCGCCGGGCGAGCTCGCGCGGCGCGGCTACGGCACGCGGGCGCGGCGCGGCAGCAGCCGGCCGGGCCCGAGGAAGACCACGGCGAGCGCGCCGGCCGGCATGACGCCGACTCGGGCCACCGCCGTCCCGCGAGCCGGGCCTCGCAGGAGCCGGCCGGGGCGCGACGCGAATTGCGGGGGGCCCCGCGCTCGCCCTATATTGCCCAGGCCATGGCCGTGCCCGTCTACGAGGTGGCGAAGGACTTCGTCTTCAGCGCCGCCCACCAGATCCGCCTCCATCCGGGCAAGTGCGAGAGGCTGCACGGCCACAACTGGCGCGTGCGGGTCCACGCCCGTTCCTCCGAGCTGAACCGGCTGGGGATGGTGGTGGACTTCGCCGACCTGCAGCGCATCGTCGCCGACCTGTGCGCCCGCTTCGACCACCGCAACGTGAACGAGGTAGCGCCGTTCGACGAGGTGAACACGACCGCCGAGAACCTGGCCCGCTTCTTCTACGTCGAGGCCAACCGCCGGCTCGACGGGACCGAGGGTGGCCGCGTGCGCGTCTCGAAGGTGGAGGTCTGGGAGAACGAGGGGTCCCTCGCGGTCTATCGCGAGGAGTAGCCTCGGTTCCGGGCCCCGGCCCGCGTCAGATTCCTCCCGTATGGTCGCCGCGTGGCGACCCTGTGCCTCGTCCCCACGCCGCTTCGGGCGAGCCGCGCGGCGCGACGTCTCTGCGACGCCGAGGGCGGCTTGCTCCTCGGGCCGGTCGTGGCGACGCCGGAGTCCCTCGTCCCCGGGTTGCTGGCGGCGGCGGGCGACCGGCGGGCGCTCCTCCCGCCGCTCGCCGAGCGGCTCCTGGCGCTCGAGGCGGGCCGGGAGGCCGGCGGAACGCTCGCCGGCCTCGAGCCGGCGGGAGGGCTCGCCCGGGCGCTCGCGGGCGCGCTCGCCGAGCTTCGCCGGGGCGAGGTGACCGCCGAGGCGGCGGAGTCAGCCGCCCGGACCCTCGACGGCCGGCCGGGCGAGCGGCTGGCCTCGCTCGCGGCCGCGCTGCGCACCTTCGAGCGGCGGCTCGCCGGCCTGGGCGCGCTCGATTCCGCCGCCGGCGCGCGCGCGGCGGCCGAGGCCGTCCGGCGCGGCGCCGCCTCGCAGGACACGCGGGACCTCGATCTCCTCGTCATCGAAGGCTTCCACGCGCCCGCTCCCGCGGCCTTCGACCTCCTCGGGGCCCTCATGGGGCGCGCCCGGCACACGCTCGTCCGGATGCCCTACTTCCCCGAGCGCGCCGACGCCTGCGCCGCCGCCGAGGGAATGCTGCGGCGCCTCGAGGCCCTCCACGAGGCCTCGTCCCGGGCCGAGATCGAGGTGGCCTTCGCGCGCATCGACGCCGGGGGGGAGCGCGCGCCGCTCCTCGCCCATGTCCTCGGCGCGGTGGCGGGCGGGCCGGCCGCGGGCGCGGCTCCGCGGGGAGGCCGCGTGCTCTCCTTTCCCGCCACGTCCGAGGAGGGCGAGGCGGAGGCCGCGGCCCGGATCGCCGCGGGCCTCGTCGAGGAGGGGATCGCGCCCGGCGACGTGGTCTTCCTCGCCCCGGCGCCGGCCGGGATCGCGCCGCTGCTCGCGAGGGCCTGCGCCGCGCTGGGCGTGCCCTTCGCCGGCGGGCGCGGCCTCCCCCTCGGGGTGGCGCCGCCGGTGGCGGCGATCCGCGCCGCGCTCGGCGCCGCGGGCATCCCCGGGCGCGCCGAGGCCGAGGCGCTCGCCCGCTCCACGTACCTCGGCCTCGCCCGCCCGCCCGACCGGCTCGGGCTCTGGCTCGACCGGGCGGGAGCCCTCGACGGGCGCGGCGATCCCGAGGAGGCGCTCCGGGCGCGGGTGGCCCGGCTCACGGCGCCGGCCGCGGCCGGAGAGCGGGCGAGGACCCTGCGTGCGGCCGACGCGCTGCGCGACGTGAAGGCGGCGCTTCGGCCGCTCGCCACGCACGGGACCGCGCGCGAGCACGCGGCGCGGCTCTCGGCCTTCGTGGCCCGCGCCGGGGTGCGGCGCCGCGCCGCCCGCTCGGAGCCGGAAGTGGCGCGGCGCGACCTCGCCGCGGTGGCGCGCCTGGAGGAGGCGGCCGACGGCCTCGCCGGGGCCCTGGCGATCCTCGGACGCGCGGGAGAGCGGCTCTCCCTCTCCGAGTGGCTGCCGCTCCTCGACCTGGCCATCGCGTCGGCGTCCTGCCCCGCGCCGCCGGAACCGGCGGCCGGCGCGGCGGAGGTGTGGCCCCTCGACGAGGCGCCCGGCCTCTCGGCGCGCGCAGCCATCCTGACCGGCTGCGAGCGCGGCGCCTGGCCGGCGCCGCCCCGGCCGGACCCCCTGCTCCGCGAGCCGGAGCGGGCCGCGCTGAACGCAGCCCTGCGGCGCGCGGCCCTCCCCACCTCGGCGGCGCGGCGTGCCGGGTCGCTCTTCCTCGGATTCTCGGCGATGGCTGCGGCCCGCGAGGCCCTGGCCTTCACCTGGCCGGGCGGGGGCGCGGCCCGCGCCGGC